>ODAI010465415.1_pt1 | contig 10415 bp, 9 predicted proteins | sample 1539321 | NCBI WGS metagenome assembly ODAI01 (sample SAMN02144231, study PRJEB22623) | gut metagenome | biome: sheep rumen | host: Ovis aries | place: New Zealand | reverse complement strand
CGGGCATTTTTCCGCTTCCGCGCATTTTTCATGTTGAATCCTTGGCTTTGGTAGCATAAAAAAGAAAGTCATTTTAAAACAGTTTACATAATTTTCCAATACCGCGTCCGTCTTCAGATAAAATACATCTCATGCTGAAGCCCTGGCAAAAAGTCGTGGAAATCTGTTCTGTGCTCCGCTCCCTGCTGCTTTCCGTGGCCGGACGGCGGGCATAACGGAATTTTATCGGCGGCGCTCGCGCGGCGCTTGTTTTTGACCCGGTGATTTATTATATTTGTAGACTACGGAGCAAGTTTCAGAACCCTTCCGTTTTTGGGGACACCCGCTGCGGAATGCGGGGAGGGAGGCATTTCCGCGCGGGGCGCGCCGCGGTACAAGAGGCCTGTCCGGGAAGCTCCGGGCTTCCTCGCTGGCCTTGCAAAAATAAATTTCTTAGCTTGCTGATTCGGAGACTGAAGTCTCCGGACAGCTCTATGTTTGGGAGACATATATGATAGAACTTGAGCACGTTTCCCGCCGCTTCGGGACATTCCGTGCAGTTGACGACATCAGCTTTTCCATCCGGACTGGTGAGATTGTCGGGCTGCTGGGTCCCAACGGTGCCGGGAAAACGACGACTATGCGCATGATTTGCGGCTTCCTGGAGCCTTCCGGGGGCACGGTGCGCGTTGACGGGCTTGATGTTGCCGCGAATCCGGTGGAGACAAAGCGGAAAATCGGCTACATGCCGGAATCCGCGCCTTTGTACAGCGACATGATGGTCGCCGATTACCTTGCCTACGTAGCCCGGATGGAGGGCGTGGATGCGGAAAAGAAGATTCCGCTGCTTGCGGAGACCTGCGGGCTGCGCGAGGTGATGCACAAGAACATCAGCGACCTTTCCCGCGGCAACAAGCAGCGCGTGGGGCTTGCCCATGCGCTCATGAACGACCCGGAGATTCTTATCCTTGACGAGCCGACGAGCGGGCTTGACCCGAACCAGGTTTCGGAAGTCCGTTCCCTCATAAAGAAAATAGGCGAGACCCGCACGGTCATCATCTCCACGCACATCCTGAGCGAGGTAGAGATGCTCTGCGGCAGGATTATCATCATCTCCGGCGGCAAAAAGGTCGCGGACAGCCCCACCGAGGAGCTGCGCGCCCAGTATGCCAGCACGGGTACGGTCAGACTGCTGCTCGGCGGTGCCGGTGCGGACGCCGTGCGGCGTGTGCTGGAAGGCGTGCGGGGCGTCTCGTCCTGCTCCGTGCAGGAGCATGATGACAAGCTGCTCGTATCCGTCTCGGCTGAGGGCGAGGGGGAGCTGCGCCCGGAGCTTGCGCGGGCTGTGCTTGCGCAGGGCTGGGACTTGTACGGTATGGAGCTTGTGAGAAACAGCCTGGAGGATGTGTTCCGGGCGCTGACTGTGGGAGGTGAGCAGCATGAAAACTAAGAGGCCTTGGGCGGTCATCATGGGGCGGGAGCTCGCCTCGTATTTTTCCAGCCCGGTCGCGTATATCGTCTGCGGGCTTTTTCTGGTGTTCTCGGGGATATTGTTCTTCTCCGTGTTCTTTATAGCGGGAGTGGCGGAGCTGCGCAATTTCTTTGAGATGCTGCCGCTCCTGTTCAGCCTCTTTATCCCCGCGCTCACCATGCGTGTGTTCAGCGAGGAGCTGCGCAGCGGCACGATAGAGACGCTGCTGACGCTGCCGGTCTCTCCGGTGGAGGTCGTGGCCGGCAAATACCTTGCCTCGCTGGTGTCTGCGCTGGCGATGCTGGTTCCCACGTTCTCCTACGTGATTGCGTGCTGTATCTTTGGCAGGCCGGATATGGGGCCGGTTGTGGGCGGCTACCTTGGCGCTGTGCTGCTGGCTGCCGCGTACACGGCCATCGGGCTCTTTGCCTCGTCTCTGACCCGCAACCAGATTGTCGCCTTCTTTGCGGCCGCCGCCGTGTGCGCGGTGCTCTCGCTTGCGGGCACCTTCCTTGTGCTGCTGCCCGGCCCTGTGGTGTCGATTGTCTCGTTCATCACGGCTTCCAGCCACTTTGAGTCGATATCCCGCGGAATCGTTGACAGCAGGGATATCCTGTATTTCATTTCCCTGACGGCGCTGTTCATCGTGTTTACGGTTCGTTCCGTGCAGGACGCAAGGAAAGGCTGATTATGAAAGAAAATAGTGGATTCGTTTCATGGCTGCGGAGCCCCCGCAGCGATATGTGGCTTTTTGTCATCGTCGTGGTGCTGCTGAACCTTGTGGCCAGCCGCGCCTTCCTCCGTTTCGACCTGACGGCGAGCCGTTCCTATTCCCTCTCCAAGGCGAGCAAGGAGACCGTGCGGACGCTGGAGGAGCCGCTCGGCATAAAGGTTTTCTTCTCCGACAATCTGCCTGCGCCGTATTCGGGCGTGAGCCAGTATGTGCGGGACATCCTGTCCGAGTACCAGCTGGCGGCGCGGGGAAATTTCAGCTGCGAATTCTTTGACATGGACAGCCCGGACAACCAGAGCCTCGCGCGCGGCTATGGCCTGCAGCAGGTGCAGATACGCGAGGTGAAGGACAACGAGGTCGGCTACCGCAACGCGTTTATGGGCATCGTGCTGACCTATGCCGACCAGATAGAGAAGCTGGACGGCATCGTTTCCAGCGACGGGCTGGAATACAAAATCACTACGGCGGTGAGCCGGATAGTCTCTTCCACGAATGCCCTGACCGGGCTGAGCGGGCGGGTAAAGCTGACGCTGTTCAAGTCGTCCCGGCTGGCGGATTTTGGCTTCAGCGGCTTTGACGAGATTGACGGCGCGGTGCAGGCCGCCTACGAGGCGGTGAACAAGCAGTACCGGGGGCGCATCGATTACGAGTCCGTGAGCCCGGCGTCCGGCGAAGTGCCGCAGCTTGTGCAGCGCTACGGCATCCAGTCAATCAGCTGGAAGGAGGCCGACGGCAGCACCGGCTACGGCGCCCTCGGCCTCGTGCTTGAGCTGGGCGACTCATACCGCTCTATTCCGCTGGAGATAGTGAACCTGATATTCGGCTATGCGGTGCAGGGGCTGGACGATTTGCAGGGCGCGCTGGCCGAGAGCATCCGGGGGCTTGTCTCCCGTACGAGCGCCGTCGCATACGTGAGCAACCACGGGGAGCTTCCGCTGGGCGACGCGCAGACCGGAGCCGCTAATTTTGCCTCGCTGGTGAGCGACATGTATTCCTTTACCGAGCTTGACCTGTCAAAGTCTGCCATTCCCGCGGGAGTGCAGTGCGTCGTGATTAACGGCCCCAAGACGGAATTCTCCGAGGAGGAGCTGTACCGCCTTGACCAGTTCCTGCTGCGGGGCGGCAGCGTCATGCTCTTCCTTGACCCCTTTAACGCGGTGGAGCCGGAAGGGCAGATGGCCTATTTCCAGCAGCCTGAGTATATCCCGAACAAGACCGGGCTTGAGAGACTGCTTGCCAAGTACGGGCTTGCGGCGGGGAACGCCTACGTCTTTGACGAGCGCTGCTATGTCACCATGAACCAGCAGTATGGCAAGCTCAGCTTCTACTATGTGCCGGAACTGCACAAGGATCAGCTTGACGCGAAGCATCCCGTCTCCCGGAACCTCGGCAACGTGCTCTTCCTCCAGACCGGCGCCATCGACGCCTCTGAGGCGCGGAGCAACGGAGATGCCAAGGTGACGGTGCTCGCAAAATCTTCCCCGGACGCGTGGACGATGGACAGCAACATTATGCTCAGCCCGCTTGCTCTGTCCGCGCCGGCGGACAAGTCCTCCGAGAAATCCTACGACCTCTGCGTGCTCGTGGAAGGGAAATTCCAGAGCGCGTTTGATGCCGCCCCCGCGCAGGACGGCGCTGCGGAATCCTCTGGACTGACGGCCTCAAGCCATGTGGCGCGGAGCACGCAGGCGGGCAAGCTCTTTGTGGCGGCGACATCGTACATCACCAGCCCGCAGCTTCTGCAGGCGGGCAGCACCGAGCCGGTCGCGCTCTTCCTTGAGAACGCGCTGGACTACCTGAACGGCCGGGGCGATTTGTGCGCGATGCGTACCAAGGGGCTTTCCGCTGACGGGCTGCTTGTTACCAAGGGGCCGATTGTGAGCGCGGTAAAGTATTTCAACATCGTGGGGCTGGCGCTGATTGTCGCCGTCGTGGGGCTGCTGGTGCTGCTGGTGCGCCGGCAGCGGCGCAAGGAGATACGCATGCGCTATAATCCGCATGACGGACGCGAGTCTGGCGGGGTTCCTGCACCTTCGCAGGAAAAGGATGGGAATTCAAAATGAAGTATATCGGAACTCGGAAAATTGTGCTCCTTGCGCTTATAGGCGTGCTGCTTGCCATATATATCCTTCAGCTGGTGCTCGGCGGGAGGAACCACATCCAGACGCTTTCGCTCGAAGAGACGCCCGATGCCATCGTCATTCAGGGCGGCGCGGACGCGGCGGGGGCGCTCAGGCTTGTGAGCAGGGACGGGCAGTGGTTTGCCGGCGAGCAGGAGTATCCCGCGGATCAGGATGTCGTCTCCGGCATGCTGGACGCGCTGGGCGCTCTCCGGCTGCTGGGCACAGTGAGCGGCAATGCTGACGGGGATCTTGAGCGCTACGGGCTGGAGGGCGGCGGCATTACCGTCACCGCCAGCCGGGAAGGAAAGACGCTGCGCACGCTTTTTGTCGGCAGGAACACGTCTACCGGCAGCCAGAGCTACGTGCGGGTGGACGGAGCCTCTGCGGTGTATCTTGCCGCCGGGGCGCTGCATACTACGTTTGCCGCCACACTGGATTCGGTGCGCAGCAAGCGCGTGTATACGCTCGATGCCGACGAGGTGTCACGCGTGAGCGTCGTGTCGCCGGAAGGCAGCTTTTCTTTTACCCGCAACGCAGTGGCAGCCGTACCGCAGGAAACGCAGGACGACGGCACGGTTACCGTGGCGCCCGCTCCCCAGAATGTCTGGCAGCTCAGCAGCGGCGATGCCTCGTATGCAGATGCCAGCCCTGACGACGCAAAGGTGAGCGCATGGGTCAGGACGCTCGCGTCCCTTTCCGCCAGCACATGGCTTGCCGACGGTGCGCAGCCGCCGTCCGCTTCCCCTGAGGCGACGGTGACGATAGAGGCCGGGGGCAAGTCGTACCGTGTCAGCGTCTATGCTGCCGCTGGAGCGGACGGGGAGGAAGCGGATGAGGTTGAGGAATACGTCGCCGCTTCCAGCGAGAGCCCCTACCTCTTTACCGTGCAGCCCTACGTGCGGCTCCGTTTCTGCAAGCCGCTTGGCGACCTGCTCAAGCAGTAAGGCTGCGCCCTGCTGTGCAGCTCTTCCGCGCGAATAAAAAACGCGCTCCCGGCGGCAGGCAAGAGCAGGGCGAGTCTCTTGTGCTGCGGGAGCGCGTTTTTTTTGCAGGAGCTTTGCTGCTATGCCGGGAGCGCCTCTTCCTGCGGCAGCCGCAGGAGGATTGCCTGCGCCTCGGCAGGAATGGTGGCGAACTTGTCGAAGAATTCGTCGAAGTCAAGCTCGCCGCTGTCGAATTTCCGTTCCAGCACATCGTCCATGTCGTCGCCGGATGTGTAGTCCGCGGCTTTCTTGTACATGCTGTGCTTGTTCGTGAACACTATCACGATTGCTTCCTTCAGCTCGTCGCTCAGGTTTTCCCGCGTATAGCCAAAGCTTTCCAGCGGCTCGCCAAGAAAGGCCGCTATGTCCTGCAGGGAGTCGTTGAGGAGCCGCTTGTCTATATCGCGGTCGGCCTTCTCCAGCTTCAGGCAGTGCGCCAGATAGTCGTAGCTGAAGATTGTCTCCCTCGTGCTCGTGTACCGGTGCATGCTGCGCTCCGTTATTTCGAGTAGAATTCAACGACCATCTGGTCATTGATTTCCACGGGAATTTCCTTGCGCTGCGGCTTCATAAGGAGCTTTCCGCAGAAATTGTCCTTGTCGCGCTCAAGGTAGGGGAGCGGGCGCAGGTTCTGGTTAAAGTAGCACTTCCTGAACTGCTCGTTTTTCTGCGATTTCTCCTTGAGGGCGATAACCTGCCCGGCCTTTACCAGCTGCGACGGGGCGCTTACGATGGTTCCGTCCAGCGTGATGTGGCGGTGTGTGACCACCTGTCTCGCCATGCGGATCGAATTGGCAAAGCCTATGCGGTACACAAGGTTGTCCAGCCTGCACTCCAGGGTCTCTATGAGGACTTCGCCCGTTTTTCCTTCAGCCTTTGAGGCCTCCGCAAAGTAGCGGCGCAGCTGGCGCTCCATAATGCCGTAGTAGGCCTTTACCTTCTGTTTTTCGATAAGCTGCTTGCCGTATTCCGACATCTTGTGCGTCTTCTTGAACGCAGGTGCGTTCTGGCGGTTGAGCGCCTTCGGGTTCCCGCAGACGTTTACGCCGAGCCGCCTGCATTCCTTGAATCTAGGGTTTCTTCTTGTTGCCATTTGTTTCTCCTCTTTCCGGCTCTGTCAGGCCTTTGCGGCCTTGCCCTGCTTTGCCACCGCGTCCATCTTTGCCTTGAGCGCCTCCTGGTCTCCCAGGTAGCGGTGCCCCGTAACCTCAAAATGGTCGTCGAATTCGTATACCAGCGGAGTCGCGGTCGGGATGTTCACCCCGATAATCTCCTCGTCCGACAGCTTGTCGAAATACTTTACCAGCGCGCGCAGGGAATTTCCGTGCGCGGCGATGATGATGCGCTTTCCTTCCTGCATGCGCGGCCGTATCTCGCTCTCAAAATATGGGATGACGCGGGCGATGGTCGTCTCCAGGCTTTCGCAGGCCGGAAGCAGCGCCTTGTCCACGCCCCGGTACATCGCCTGCCCCGCGGCGCTGCGCTCGTCGCCGCTCTCCAGTGCGGGCGGCTTCACATCAAAGGAGCGGCGCCAGATTTTGACCTGCTCCTCTCCGTATTTCTGCGCGGTCTCCGCTTTGTTCAGCCCCTGCAGCGCGCCGTAATGCCGCTCGTTGAGCCGCCAGTCCTTGATAACCGGCAGCCACGCCCTGTCCATCGCGTCCAGCGTCAGGTTCAGCGTGTGGATTGCCCGCTTTAGGTACGAGGTATAGCAGAGGTCAAAGTCGAATCCCTCCTGCAGGAGCGTTTTTCCTGCGGCGGCGGCCTCCTCCCTGCCTTTCTCGCTCAGCTCCACGTCAGTCCAGCCTGTAAACAGGTTCACTTTGTTCCATTCGCTCTCTCCATGCCGGAGCAGCACCAGTTTTGTCATGTATCGTCTCCTGTCGAGTTAGTTTTATTGATTGTAAGTTAGCATTATTTAACTTTTATTGCAAGCTTCCTTTCCTGAATTCCAAAAAAACACGAAGAAAAAAGAAAAAAAAGCGGAAAAAGAGTGTCAACCGCTTTTAGAAAAAAAAATCGGATTTTTTTTTCTGCTTGCGCTAATGTGTACTGCCGCTCCTGCCGACACAAACTTTTGTGAAAACCTCTATAGAGAATTTGAAGAAGTTCCTCAAGCTGGCCGATGAGCACAAAATCCAGAACAAGGTTGCAGCCAAGGCATGCGGGTACACTCCCGCCTATTTCTGCACATTGAGAAAAAAGCACAAGGTCAAGGGCGATTCCATTTTTACGCACGGACTGAAAGGGCGGCCGTCGAACAACCGTATCCCGGACAGGACACGGGAAAAAATATTTGCCCAGTACATTGCAGACAATAGTGATGTAACGCCCGTCAGCTTTGCTTACCACCGCGACAACATGGAAGAAAATTATGGCGTGAAAGTTTCTTTGACTTCTATGAGAAAAATCCTATCGGAGAAAGGTATCATCTCCCCGTTCTCGCACAAGAACCCTAGGGCGAAGGAAACGCATCTCAGGCGTTTCCGCCGTGACCATGAAGGAGAGCTTGTCCAGTGGGACGCAACTCCATTCCAATGGTTCAAATGGTGCGGGGACAACGCCTACTATTCCCTGCACCATGCCACGGACGACGCGACCAGCAAGCTCCTCGGAGCGTACATCTGCAAGAACGAATGCCGCTACGGCTACATCGAGACGCGGCGGCGTGTGATTGAAGACTACGGCGTTGAGCTGGAGGACTATTCCGACAGGTCTCCCGTGTTCAGCTACAACCCCAGAGAGGCGGCCGACATATCGACGGAGCTGCAGCTGGAGGCGGAAGGCGGGAAGAAAATACCTTTATGGCAGGCGATGGGAAAGGAGCTTGGGATAACACTACATCTTGCAAAGTCCCCGCAGGCAAAGGGTAAGGTCGAACGGCAGGGCGAGACCATACAGCTCCGAATCTGCAACGAATTCAAGAGGCTCAACATACGAACCGTAGAACAGGCAAACGTGTACCTGCGAAAGCAGGGCGTGGACTATTTCAACTCCCATTTTGCTAAACCGCCGAGAAAAACAACGCCGGTTTGGAGAATCCCGCCCCAGAATACTAACGACATTCTCTGCGTCAAGGAGCCGAGGACGGCTGGGCGCAACGGCGTGGTTCGCTTTCAAGGGCTCCGCTTTCTTGCCAAGGGGCTGTTCTGTGCACGGAACCACAAGGGCAACGTTTGTATAAACGACAAGGAAATCTGGTTTTCCGCAGATGGTAGGCGGTACGAGCTGGAGTTGATTGACGACATAGCGCAGCTGTCGGAGTCTGCGCCGCAGGTGCTTGAGCGGATTATAAGCCGCTACATGTTCGAGGAAGTCCACGAGCACGCTGCATGAGAATGAGGACTCTTAAGAAAAGATTTAAGATAATATTTGGTCAACTTTGGCCAAATATTATCTTAAACACACTAAAATTTGAAGAATTGCAACTTATGAGGGGATTCCCTTGACACCGGGGGATGAACGGTCTATTATGAAAGTATATGACAGAGAATGCAAGATAAAGCGTGTATTCGCTTGCTGCGCAAGTTTTTTCCCTGTCATGATTTAGCTGTATACATTTCCTTTTTTTTAATTACATTCCGAATACGTTCGGATTTTTCAACCTTTTAAGATAATTTTGTGCCAATATTGGCACGAAATAGTCTTAAAGATATTTCCCTTCAATACAGCCTCATTTCACTCTTGATTTCATCATGCCGGAGAACTGAACTCCGGAAAGGAGCATGTCTGTATGGAAGGACAGAAAACTTTGAAGGACAAAAAATGGAACATTCTGTTCCCGGAAACGGACAACGGGAAGCCCTTGCATTTCCGTTTTTCTAGGAAGCGGGACAGGGACGAGTACAAGGCCGTCAAGGCATTCCTGCGGAAGCTGGAGGGAAGCGGAAAAGGCGGGAAGCCTCCGCGCCGGGCTGTACGGCCGGACTTGCAGGGTAGGCAGCCCTGCATGGTCAAGATGACCTACGGCGGCTCTGCTGAAGCTCATAAGAAATTTCTTTCCCATTATATGCCGCAGGTTGGGAAGGAAGGGGTGAGCGTGCAGCCGGAGCTGTTCGGGAACGTGACGGAAGCGCGCTACAAGACTGACATGGCGCCGTCCGGCAGACACTACAAATTTATATTGTCGCCGGGAACCCCCATGTCGGCGGATGAGCTCAAGACCTTCACGCAGCTATGGATGGCAAAGGCCGCGCGGGACACCGGCATAAAATTCGAGTGGCAGGCGGCGGTGCACACGGATACAAGTCATCCGCATGTACATGTGCTCATCAACGGGCAGGACATCGACGGGAATGCCATCCGCCGGATTCCACCGGATTTTGTCCGTAGCTTTGGACGGCAGAATGCGTCGGACATCCTCACATCCATGCTCGGCACCCTGAGCCGGAAGGAGCTGGATGCCGCAAAGGAGCGACAGCTGGAGGCGGACAGGTGGACTCCGGCAGATGCGGAAATCGAAGGGCTTGCCGCGTCGCTAGGGGCAGTGGGTGGAAAGCAGGCGGTCATCCCGGTGACGTTCCCCGCCCCGCGCTTGCGCCGCCGGATGGAACACCTGCAGGGGCTGGGGCTTGCCTCCGTCAGCTCCGGCTGCTGGAAGCTCCGGGACGGATGGCAGGACGACCTGCGGGCGCTCGGTAGGTACAACATGTACTTTGATGCCGCGAAGTTCATTTCCCCCTTGTCAAAGCTGCAGCTCTATGATGCCGGGACGGACGGCAGGATAACGGGGGTGCTCAAGAAGATATATACAATGGATGATGAAACTGTATGGACAAATGCGGCCGTGGTTGAGGATGTGCGCACTGGCAAGGCTTGGTATGTCCCACTGCGCACCCCGGCAGGGGACGGATGGAACTACGGCGAGGAGGTGACATTCGAGCCCCGTGCAGGCGGCAGGGGCAAGGGTGCAGGCAGGCTCGTGCACGGCAGCGGGTATACGGAACGGCAAGGGAAGGAACGTTGACGGGAAGGCGGCATTTAAGTTTATTTTGTGCTAACATTAGCACAAAATTGTCTGAAATATCTAGGAATGGAATCATATATAAAAACATGGGCTGCCCCATGAAGGCAGCCCGAATTGGCATGGCGCCCGGAACGTCTTCCGAACATCATACACTTGGAGG
>ODAI011304392.1_pt1 | contig 10416 bp, 12 predicted proteins | sample 1539321 | NCBI WGS metagenome assembly ODAI01 (sample SAMN02144231, study PRJEB22623) | gut metagenome | biome: sheep rumen | host: Ovis aries | place: New Zealand | reverse complement strand
CTATCTTCCAACTGTTTCTTAACGACCAATGGGGTCTATTTGTTGCTGATATACCATTCTGCGCGAGATGGCAGTATAAAACCTTAGTGGTTTCATCTGTTGACTTCGTAGTCCACGTCAACTCCGATAAGTCAATACATCCTTTTTTCTGTGTGATTTTCCCTGCTAAAAAGTCAATGTCACCGCCGTACAGAGTCCCTATAGTATTAGGCACATTAACGCTTATGGTATCATCCGCTGTATCGGAGTCGGGGGCGCCGATATTAAGGTCAATAGTGTCGTATCCAGTGATTTTGCCAACGGGGTTGACGCTACCGCTGTACTGTTGGGCCGCATTGATTAACAGACTTTTAATCTTTACATTTCCGTTTGTATTGTTTAAAACAACGGACGCACCACTTACCGTGGCCGTAGGTATCAGATTTTGAATATCGTCAAAATCTTCCTCTACGTTAACTAAACGCTCATTTGTATCACTCAGGTTAGCGGCGTTTTCATCAATGGCGTCCTGTACATTCGTGGCCGCAAGGCCGGAGGTAGTGTTGCTGTACGACGTATCTGCGGCGCTGGAGGACAGGGCCGTATTTGTGACCGTGAACGTGTCCGCTGATGTGATCACGATCTGTTTGATGAAATTCATCGTTCCGTGATACATCTGGGTGAATGTCATCGTGGAGGAGCCGGCCGCTGACAGCTGGTATACCTCGCTATCTTTCACAGCGTACACTCCGGATCCGGCTGTGTACGCCGCCAGGGCCTTGGCGAAGTCACCGGCTGCGATGCTGCCGGAGAATACCGCCGCAGAGCCAGGGACCTGCACGACAAAGGTCTTCCCGGCCTTTATGGCATCGCCGACCGCCTTGGCGTCTGCAGCTGCTCCGCTCATGGTAAGGGTATTATCGATCACTACGGCACCAGCTCCGATGATCAGATTGTTGACGTATTCTCTGTAGTAGTCAAACAGCTCTGATGTATCAATGTCGATATCCTCACCGTCATGCTCCAGAGAGTCCATAATTGTGCCCGTGAAGATGGGGCTATGTGCCTCAAATGTCCCAGCTTCATTCTGGATGCAAAGCTGGAATTTGATCTGCTGCACGGTCTGGGTGAAATAATTGCTGATCGTCCACTGGTCGGAATCCATACGGACCGGAGGCAATATTGTACCTCTGGGATGGTCTTCGGTCTTCATCCAGACAAGCAGGTAAAATACCAGATTCTCAGTGCCATCCTCAGGATAGCCGACGAACTGGATGCGGTATCTGTTGTTATCATACTGCCTTGATATCGCATTGCTTGACAGATTCCCCGTGCTCCAATTAGCTGTGATTGTAATTATATCTGCCATGAAGTCCTCCTTAATGTCCTACCAGAGGGAAACAGAAGTTAAGGTTAACGACGTAGCCGCTGGAAATGTTCTCTGCTGTGCCGGAAGCTGTGTTGCGGCAATAGCCAATTTTGAAATACCCATTAGGGTCCCAGGAATACCGCAGGGAATGAATGGCACTGATTACGGAATAGCCCAGGACCTGCGCCTTAGGCTTGATATCACTTTGATAATCAACCGTAGACCAGCCGTTTTTGGCCTGGATGGCGGAGGTCGTTGTTCCAGTCAGAGAAACGAAAACCATCGTATTATTCCATACAACGACTCTATAGGTCAGGCCCCATTTCGTATGTGTTATGGTACGTGTGGGGCCGCTGATGATGTCGCCTTCTTCGCCTTCATCTCCGCCGCCTTCACTGCCTGTTGCTACCAGAGGAGCAAACTCCGGCAGCAGGCACGCACCCAGGGCATTATCCAGTCCTGCCTGGGTGACCCTGTAAAGCGAGATATAGACCTCGCTGGCGCCCTCTTTAAGGGTGCTTTCTGCAATCGTACCGTCTGCTGTTGTGGACTGTACAAAGGTCTCACAGATCTGATTGTCAGAACCGTCAACAGTCAGCTTATAACCGATCAGATAATACTGGGTAATACCTGCAGTTCCGGCCGGGATCGAGAAATCATCGTGCGAGCCGTAATCAACCTGGATTCTTCTGCCTTCTTTGGTGAGGATGACGCCATCAGCGACTCTCGGAGTATTGTTTACAATAGATCCCGCCATCTTTGAGCCGACGGGCAGGATGCCTGTCACACCTCCACTCAGGCCGGTAAGCAGGTCGGCGTCAACCTGGGCCGTAATGCCTGTATAGCCGTTGCCGTTAATTAAGTTTGCCATGATTTAAACTCCTTCAACCTTGGATTCTCTCCTCCAGATGCCGCCCTGGACCGTGAGAATCTTCCTTGATATAGGGGCCGTGGTCCCGATCCCGTTCATGTATCCATAGACCAGGTCACCAATATCGCCATCTACATCTGCATTATTGAGAGTCAGAGACCGCTTGCTCATGCGCTCCTTCAGACGGCGCTTTCCGTAAGTGATCAGATTGGATTCTGATTCAGAATTGGAATAGTTATATAACTCTGTCCGTTCTTTGAATCCTGTATAGAATTGGGTCGTGCCAATCGTCCCATCTTCCTGCACATAAAGGTCTACCCTTGTGCGATTCTGGAGCTCTCCGGGTCCCAGGCATATAAGATGATTGATTCCCATTCCATCGTCTGTATAGGTCAGATTTACTGGATAATCCGAGCTGTATTTGTCCCCGATCGTGACCCTCTTTGCCGCCTGGGCCGTGATGATGATGCCGTTACTGGCCGCTGGCTTGTCTGCACTGATAAGCAATTTCCCGCCGTATTCCTGCAGCATACCCGTGATTCCTTCAAGGTAATCGCAGTACAGTGGGAATTTGTAGTTATCAATGGTGATTCCAGAAGCCTCTGCAGGCACATGGAAAAAGCCGCCCATAAAGCCAGAAAGAAGGCTGGCAAGTACAGCGTTGGCGTCCCCGCTTACAATTTTGTAATCGCTCCCTGTTGGAGGCGTGATAACTCCCTTCGCAAGCAGGCCTCTCCACGTATAGCCTTTTCTGGTCACGACATCTGACATATTCCCCATCTGAAGATATTCCAGTACGCCACCAAATTCTGTGCCTGGCACATACACACCGCCAACGATGTCTGGAATAATACCCTTTAAAACAAAATCGTTTTTAGCATCGGTGCCGACGTCAAAATCAGCATCTGCGCCACAGGGGCCGATCTCGGAAAAGTCCGCCGCTATATAGATCAATTTGTCCATGCGGGTTCACTCCTTTCCTTGTATATTGTCAGCTCCAGCCGTGTCGTTCTGCTGTATCTCACCCGGTTAAAGCCCGGCTCAATCTTCTCGATCAAAGCACTTTCCGGGTCTCTGTCATTGAAACAATTCCTTACCGTAGAACCGGCCACCAGATAGCAGTGCCTGTCTGCCTCTACTGCCGCCCTTGTATCAATGACCATGTAGCCGCCGCCTGGTACGGAATGATTGACCTTGATAGACATGGTCCCTATGGTTATATCGACCTCAGAGACAGGACCGTGCAGGACCGCTTTGAACTCGCATGGAGCGAAATGGTCCACGTAGATATTACGGCTCGGGTCTGTGTAGCGCATATAACTGTATGGATATCCATAAGATGGAGCATATTGGATATCTGTAGGCCTCAGAGCCTGCTGTTGCTCCACAGGGTCAATAACAACGATCTGCTCGGTGATCCATGCGGAAGACGGACAGTATATCTCGATATCATTGAGGGTCTCCGTATCGTTGCTGTCTGCAGGATATGTGTTTGAGGAGCTGATATAGCATGGAATATAAGAGCTGCCCCAGGTAAGGATACCCGGGGTTTTGTAGATCATGTCTCTCTCAATGGCTCTGTGGAATGCCTCCAGTGCCTGTATCCTTGCCGCCTTCGGGCCTTTAAAAATGACATTGGCAGAATACTTCACAGCACTCTTGCGCCATCTCTCAACACGCTCACCAAACTGGAGCGCCGTAACATCCGGGGTGAATCCGAATTTATGAAACTGGGCCGTTTTGAACCTCATTGACATATCTGCCATAAGGTCGAAAACATCCCCGCTAGATGATGTATATGTGATGTTTGTCATACCATCTGCACCCCCTGACCCTGCAGGAGCCTTCCGAATTGGCGCTCTCCAATGTAGATGCCAACATTTGCGTCCTCCATGCCTGCCTTGACGGCCTCATAGATAACGTTTGGATCATTCCCGCCCGCTGCCTTTACGGCCTCGGTTATCATGCCTCTAAGGCTTGATACTCCAATCACGGCCTCGGCGCCTGCATCGCCAGCCCCCAGAAGCTTTCCATTTGCCATGCCGAAGATCGTGGGATTGCTCAGAATCGCACCATTCTCCATGGCCGTCTTGTACCAGCTGACACTGAAATGAGGTGCGCTTGGCGGCACAATGCTAAAGCTTCCGCTCACACTGATGTGAGGCAGTTTAAGTTTTGGCAGGCTCCAGGAGAAATGAAATTTGGACTTGATGGCTTCAATGGCATCCGAAACCGCTTTCTTTGCGCTGTCCATTTTCTCCTTAATCTTATCCTTGATGTCAGAGAACTTCTGGGCCATGCTCCCCGCATTGATGCCGGTGAAATAGCCTTTGATGCTCTCAACCTTGGTATTGACGTCAGACTTTGCTGACTCCATCTTTTCGGAGATCCTGGCCTTGATGTCCGAGAACTTTGCGGCAGCATCAGCCTGGGCCGAAGCAAATTTAGAAGCCAGGTCGCTCTGGATCGTGCCGGCTGACCCGGAAGCATTTCCCTGCGCTCCGGTCATGTTAGAGGAAATGGACTCCTTAATCGCCGCCCATTTCTCTGATGCAGACTGCTTGAGGCTTTCCCACTTCTCTCCGACTGATGCTTTAAGCTCTTCTGACTTTGACGTGGCGTTTGCTTTGGCTTCTTCCAGCTTGGACTGGATGTCGGATTTGATGTTTTCAAATTTCTCGCTAGTGCTCGCCTTGAAGTCTTCCCACTTCTGAACGGCTCCGTCCTTCAGCTCTCCGGCCTTCGCCACAGCCGTCTCCTTTGCGTCAGAAATTGCCGTGTTGACGGATTCCTTCATGTTGTTCCACGCCTGAGAAGTGTTCTCTTTAAATTGCTCCCACTTCTCAGAGACGTTTTCTTTAAGTTCTGCAGCCTTCGCTTTGATGGTGTCCCAGTTCGCCCACAAAGCGACGCCAACACCTATCAAAGCAGCCACAGCCGCCACGGCTATCCCGATGGGGCCGGTGATCACCGCCATGGCTCCGGCAAACACAGCCGAAGCGCCGCCAGCCGCTGTTATTGCCGCACTCAGGCCGGAAAAGAAAGTGATCGCACTCCCGATAGCACCGACAATAGTGCCGATCGTTGATATGACCGTGCCTATGATCATGAGCAGAGGGCCGACAGCCGCAACGACCATGCCGATGGTAGCTATGGTCTGCTGCTGTGCTGGGTCAAGCTCGTTAAATGAATCCACAAGGCCCTGGATTACATCAGCGACCTTCTGGATCGTCGGCGCCAGTGCCTCTCCCAGAGAAGTAACAGCTACGTCAATGGAACTCTTTAACTTCTCCAGAGAACCGCCAAAGCCGCTCATCATGGCCTCAGACATCTCGTCTGTTGTGCCGGCGCAATTTTCCAAGCTGTCGCTAAGAGTATCAACATCGCCCGGAGCGGTATTGATCAGAGCCAGCCAGGGCGCCATCTGGTTTTTGCCGAAAATGGCTGATGCTGCTGCGATCTGTTCTGATTCAGACAGCTGCGAGAACGCATCGTGCAGCTCCTTCTGGATCTGCGTGCTGTCCTTCATGGTGCCATCAGCGTTTGTGACGGAAATGCCGAGGGCTTCCATCTGCTCGGCGCCTTCCTTGGCCGGAGAGATCAGTCTTGCAAGACCGGTCTTCAGGCTGTTGGCGGCCTTGTCTGCCTCTATACCGTTGTTGGCCATGATACCCATGTACAGGGCCGCATCATCGATGCTATAGCCTGCCGCCGCAAAGACGGGCGCTGCCACGCTCATGGCCGAAGACAGGCTATCTACATCCATAGCCGAATTGTTGCAGGCCGCCGCAAAAACGTCCGCATAGTGCCCGGCTTCATCAAAAGATCCATGGAATCCATTGATAGTAGCCACAAGACCTGCAGATACTGTATCAAGGTTCCCGCCTTCACCTGCAGCAAGATTCATTGCCGGAGCCAGAGTGGCCGCTGCCTGTTCCGCATCAAGACCAGCCCTTGCAAAATTCAGCGTTGCCGTTGCGGCGTCGGTCATTCCGTATGTGGAATTTGCCGCAGCATCCTTCATGGCCTTGCCGAGCATCTGAGCCTGCTCCTCGGAATTGCCCATCGTTTTGTTCGTGAGCTGCATGGTCTTGTCGACCTCAGCAAACGACTTTACCCCGGCCGCTCCAACAGCCGCCAGAGGCAGAGTGACCTTTGTTGTCAGGTCTTTTCCGAGGTCAGTGACCTTTTTGCCGACGTCCTTTATCTTCTCGCCTGCCGCCTGCATTTGGGAGCCGAGAACAGAAGCGGACTGCTTTGCCTGTGCTTCCAGGCTCTTCAGATTCTGTTCTGTCTCAATGATCTCCCTCTGCAGGGCATCGTATTTGTCTTGTCCTATGTCGTCCGGCGTCACATTCGCCGCCGCATCTTTTAACGTTCCAAGCCTTGCCTTTGTGTCATTGATCGCATCCCCCAGGAGCTTCTGCTTCTGGGTCAGCAATTCGGTATTCTTAGGGTCAAGCTTAAGAAGCTTATTAACGTCCTTTAAGGATCGTTGTGTATTCTTTATGTCGGAATCTACCTGCCTCAGAGAATCCTGCAGCTTACTTGTGTCGCCGCCGATCTCAATGGTGATTCCCGCTATTCTTCCAGCCATAACGCCATAACGCTCCTTTAGAACCTGTCAAAATCTTCCTGCCCGGCTTCTCTGACCATGTTTCCGCCCTCTCCGTCTGAGGCTTTATCGTTTAAAGACTCGGTCCAGATGTCAATGACCATGCCAATGGTAAGCAGGTCAAGGTCACGAATCGGAAGACCGATCTCCAAACACCTCAAATGAAAGAGGGCGGTGGTCATTTCACGGGAGGAACCGCTTATTTTTTTTTAGGCACGACATCCGTCTTGAGGTTGACGTTCCACATGGCAAGGATCTCCGGGAGGATCTCATAAATAGAGAACATTTCAAACTGTCCAAGCCATTCGTTGATGTCCTCCGGGATACCAGGAGTGGCGTGCCATGCCATGATATAAGCGATGTTTTCAAAGGTCTCAAGATCCCCAACACTGAGGCTTGAGGCCTTTTTCTTGTTGTTTGCTGTGAATGATTTCTCCAGAGCATTGAGGTCACTGAAGATGTCACGGCCGAACCGCATCCGATACAGACGGGGAATTGCCGCCGAAGATCTGAATTTGACCTCATGCCCGGAAATAGTGATGGTACGTTCTGTCATGCTTATCCTCCTCGATCATTTAGGTAGATACAGGGACATAAACAGCCGTGTACCAGCCTGTATATGTTTCATCTGCTACATCGTCGCCGGTGCGCGCCTTCACAAGGCCGTCAGCTCTGGGGGAGCAGGTAATTGTTACACTCTCAGTCTGAGGAGATACATTGTCCTCCTTTGTCTGAGAGCCGACAGCGGGCCTGGATGCGGTGCAGTTATACATAACGTGTCTGATGGCCTTCTGATCGCCCTGGAATTCAAACAGCAGAGCAAAACGAACAGCCTCAGAACCGTTAGCAGACTCGGCAAGCACGCCGTTTGTGTCGGCAACTTCTCCAAGGATGTTGGTCCTGAACCAATCATCAAAAATAGCCGTTTCCAGATCGCCGGAATAGCCGTTATTTCCAGAAGTGCTGTAATAGACGATATCGTCAGCATAGAACGGCGTTACCTCGCCCTGTGCCTCCAGAGACATGGAAACAGCACCAGGAACGGCATGAGGAGTACCATAAGAATAGGCACCTTCTGTCTCGGTCTGAATTGCTACATGGACGTTTTTAAGGCCGTATTTAATCTTGTTAGGCATTTATTATTACCTCCGTGTAATAAGCGACCATGTACATCCGCTCAGAGTCTATGTATTCCTCTGTGCGGGAGTATGCCAGGTCATGCGCCGAAAGAAGGCTTTCCACGGCCTCCTCCAGCTCAAATTCTTTGTTATCTGTGTAAAGCTCAATGGTGAGCGGGCGGACCTTCTGATAGTTGACGTTGTCAGCTTTCAGGTCGTTGTCGCCATCGAAATAAAACGTAATAAAAGGCGGCTGTTGCCCGCTGCCTTCATCGAAATGATGGTAGGCATACGGAACACCGACCGCCGATATCATAGAAGCTACTTCCTCGTAGGTCACTTAGCCGCCTCCTCTATTGCTTTCTGTAATTCAGTTATAACCTCTGCCTCGACAGGAGCGATATGGGCACGACCAGCTACTCGGCCACCGCCACGCTTTGCATGTCCTTTTTCCAACAGATGCGGAAGCCCAGGATGCTTGTTGTAGATTGTCCCAGTTGTCTGCATGCGGGATTCCTCAATCTGGAACGTCCACCCGGACGCATATTTGCCAGTGCCTCCAAAAGATGCTCTGGCGCCCGCCCGGACAGCTTTGGCGCCCTTTTTGGCGATGGCTCTGACGGCTTCAGAAGTGCCCTCAGCCACATCATTACCATATTCCTCAAGAATCGCCTTCAGCTCATCATGCAGGCGGTCAATCGGTACAACCTTAGACATTGGTCCCGCCTTTCTGTTCACAGTACAGCTCAATAGTCCCATTGTTGGGCCGGTATGTCCTGTAGACTGCATAACGGTCGTTGTCACGTATCAGAATTGTCTGGCCATCATAATCCAGGTCAGTCATGCAAAAACGGAAGGACGGGTGTAACCCGTTCCTCCCGCCTTCAAACATTTCCGATGCCGTAACAGAATCATAATAGCCATAAACCTGCTTCTGCGTTTCCGTCTTGCGGCGGACCCCGTAGCTGTCCAGGGCATAGGTGGCCGATACAAGGACCGCAATATCAGGTATCCTCATCCCGTGCCACCGCCTTCCTGAGCTCATCCACCTGCAGGCGATAATCTGCCATGTTCAGCTGGATATCATTCGCATCAATGCCGAAGCGGGAGCGAGCGAATGACCGCACGCATCCGAGGACTGTGTAATCAGTCTCATCGTTGGCGATCTCTGCGCTCACTCCCTTTTTAACCATGTCGGCCCGGCATTCCTCAATGATATCCAGAACTTCCTGGACAACATTGGCATCCGTCGAGGTCGTCCGCACGGCAAATTTAACCTTGTCAAGATATTCTGTGCTTACCATGCCGGGCCTCCTTTACTCGATCAGGTTGCTGCAGCCTGCTTGATTACCTGCATACCGTTAAGGGCTACCAGGTCTGCGCCGGCCGTCTGGGTGCCCAGGATGCCGATCATGCCTCTCTTGAAGTAATCACCGTGCTCATCGGTGTTCACTTCGTAGTTGCCCCACATGGGCATATCGATGGTGGCGGGCTGGCCATACAGCTGAGTACCATCAGTCAGGCCATCAAGAATTCTGAAGGATACGGCCATGCCTCCTTCCTTGATGGTGCCGGAAGTGTTGGTCTCATCAGCGAAAGTGATCTCATACAGGGCTTTCTTCTCGTTGGTGCCGCGAACTGCGCCGAGAGTAGCCAGATCAGCCTGGGTCAGGTACAGCTTGCAAGCGCCCTTACCCTTGATGGGACGGAAGCCCAGAATGGTGTTACGCAGGAAATCTTTGTCCAGTGCTCTGGAGAAGATAGCCTGCTTGAGGGCGGAAGCCAGGACAGCATCAAGGATCTTTTCGGAAGCTTTGTCACGAAGTGCGGAAACAGCGGCGTCCTCGATGGCGCCCTGGTAGTTCAGAGGGCTCTGCTTGCGGACCTGCTTGGAGATCTCATCCAGGATTCCCCACTCGGAAGGATTGATCTCGACATAGTCATAAGTGGACCCTGTGCCGGCATATTCCTGGCCTTCAGTATGATCAGCTGCTACTGCGTTTGTCTTCTTATAGGCCGCTTTCCAGGCTCCATTGCCTTCCAGAGGGAAAGCATGGACATCATCTACGATGTCGCTGGCAACTGCTGCCAGACCATTGATGCCGCCGACCTTTGTGGGCTTCGCAATCTTGCCGGATGCCAGGAGCGCTCTGGTCTCCATGGTCATGTGGCCGGTCCTCATGAATTCATCTGCTTTGGACTCCACTTCGGGAGTTGCCACGGGAGTGGTGTTCTTCGCCTCAAGTGCCATTTTTGCACGTACCTCCATCTCTTCCTTATTGAGGCTTTCGGCTTCTTTTGTGATTTCAGCCAGCCTGGTTTCTGTAACATCTTCTGCAGAGGCTTCTGTTGTCAGCTCTGCTCTTCTTGCCTCGATCTCTTTGAGGCGTTCCATACCCTTAGTCATTTTTGACCCCCTTATGGTATTTGTTAATGGCCGCCAGGGCTTTGGCTCTGGCTTCCT
>ODAI011283741.1_pt1 | contig 10416 bp, 8 predicted proteins | sample 1539321 | NCBI WGS metagenome assembly ODAI01 (sample SAMN02144231, study PRJEB22623) | gut metagenome | biome: sheep rumen | host: Ovis aries | place: New Zealand | reverse complement strand
TTCCCGAAAAGCGCGATCGAATGGAGGTGCTCCACAATTTCATCGATGCGGACGAGATTAGACAGAAAGCCGAAAAGAAAGCCGATATTTCCGATTTTATCGGTGAGTTCAGAATTCTCACCATCGCAAGGCTTGAGTACCAGAAGGGTATTGATGTTGCGATCAGAGCTGCCGAAATACTAAAAAAACGCGGAATCCCTATCAAATGGTATGTGATCGGAGACGGCAACGAAAAGAAGAAGCTCCGTATGATGATCCGGTTAAAGGGGCTTGGCGACTCTTTTATTTTACTGGGCATTCGCCGCAATCCCTACCCGTATCTTAAAGCCTGCGATCTCTTCGCTCTTACGTCGCGGTTCGAGGGATATCCTGTAACGCTGATCGAAGCCCGGGCACTGTGCGTTCCCATACTTGCATCTGATATGCCCTGTATCAGGGAGCAGATCACGGACAATGTGAACGGCATGCTGACGTCACTCGATCCTAAAGAAATCGCTGACAAAATAAATGAGTTCAGGAAAAATCCGTCAATAGGCCGCGCAATGAGAGAGAATATGATGGGCGAGACTATTGATTTTTCGGCTGACTACAGTAAAATAGAGGCACTTATCAAAGAAGCACACGCCTCCCGGTGAGATACCCGGGAAAGGAGGACGAAAACATGTCGGGAAGACAATCCAATAAAGTTAATTCAATCAGAGTTAATTTTATCATGAATGCCTTACTCACGATGTCCTCCTTTATCTTTCCGCTGATTACATTCAGACATGTATCAGGAATACTTCTTCCTGCCGGAACCGGAAGAGTCGCATTTGCCACATCGCTTATATCGTACTTTAACATTTTCGCCCAGCTCGGTATTCCCACTTACGGAGTACGTGTCTGTGCTCAGGTGCGGGATGACCGTGAGCAACTCACCCGGACAGCACACGAACTTCTCATGATCAATCTGATCACATGTGCTGTAACGTACGCCGTCCTTTTTGCAGCTCTTCTGGCTGTACCGAAACTTCAGGATGACCGGCCGCTCTATTTATTAGTCAGTCTCAATATTATTCTGACCTCGATCGGAATGGAATGGATCTACAAAGCGCTCGAACAGTATACATACATAACCGTTCGCTCAATCATCTTCAAGTTCATCGCTCTTTTCGCAATGTTCATGACGATCCACGAGCAGAAGGATTATGTAATATACGGTGGAATCACGATCCTCGCAGCATCCGCCTCCAATGTCCTGAACTTTATCAACGTGCATAAATACATAGATATGAAGCCGGTAGGAGGGTACGACTTAAGGCGGCATCTGAAGCCTGTCGCCATCTTTTTCGCAATGGCCTGCGCTTCTACGATCTACACACATCTCGACACTGTCATGCTCGGTTTCATGACAACGAACACGGATGTCGGTTACTATAACGCGAGCGTGAGGATAAAGTCTATCCTCATTTCTATCGTGACCTCACTCGGCACGGTCCTCCTTCCGAGAGCTTCCTACTATATTGAGCACGGGGAAATAGAAGAGTTCAGGCGGATCGGCAGAAAAGCCCTGAATTTCGTTTTCCTCATCGCCTGTCCGCTGATGATCTATTTCATTATATTTGCCCGTCAGGGAATATACTTCCTGTCAAACACCGCATATGAGGGGGCAGTCGTCCCCATGCGCATCATCATGCCCACACTTCTTTTTGTCGGGATAACGAATATCACCGGCATTCAGATGCTGGTTCCGATGGGCATGGAAATAGTTGTCCTCCGCTCTGAAATCGGAGGTGCCGTGACTGATATCATACTGAATGCGCTTCTCATTCCGAAAATGGCATCTGCCGGTGCCGCGATAGGAACGCTGGCAGCGGAGATGGTGGTCCTGATCATCCAGTACGCAGCGCTCAAGAACGAGGTTGCTCCGGCATTTAAAGCTGTTCAGTACCCAAAGATCATTGCAGGTATTATTCTGGCATCCCTCGCGTCTTTCTGGGTGCTGAGGCTATCTATGGGAAGCTTTATCACGCTTCTTATTTCGGCGGTCATTTTCTTTGCGGTCTACGGGGGCTTCCTCCTTGTCACGGGCGAGCCTCTGACGCGCGAGATCATTACCACGCTCTATAAAGATCTGAGTTCCAGATTTCGTAAGAGATAAAAGTTCAAACGGACTATCCTTTCAGTTCAGCTGCCGGCAGCAAAGATTTCATCTTCGTGAGAAAAACATTGCGGGTCCGACCTGAGAGATCAGAAGATGCGGATGCATCTTCTAAGCCCGAAGCGGAGGACCTGCGTTTTTCGATGAAGATGATGTTTGCGCCGGCTTCAGAAACTCCGTTTCATTCTCTCTGAACTGTTACCGCAAGAGGTTCCGATAAGACAGGACCCGGGATATGGCACTTGATATTTAAGCGAAAAACAGTATAATAAAAGAATAATTCTTAAAGAAAATGGAGGCCCCGTCATGTCAGCTAAGAATACGGCGACCGTTGTCATCGGAGGAAAAGTCACCCGGCTCACGGGATACGAGAGCGAAGAGTATCTCCAGAGAGTCGCATCATACCTGAACCACAAAAACAGCGAACTCGAGGAGATCAAAGGCTGGAAGCGCATGACGTCCGACATGAAAGCACAGCTGCTCGCCCTCAACATCGCTGACGACTATTTTAAAGCCAAGCGTCAGGCAGAGCTTCTGGATGAAGACCTTCAGAACAAGGATCGTGAGATCTACGATCTCAAGCAGCAGATCGTGGAACTATCCATGACCCTTGATGATCTGACCGCTCCCACCGAGGGAAAGCGGAACGGAAAGCGCTGATAAGGCATTCCGCAAACTATGATAATTAAGAGAAGGGGCGTCGTTTCACTGCGGCAGCCCTTTTCCGTTATTAAGAGGATTTTATGTCATTTAACAGAAAAATCGAACTTTTGGCCCCGGCGGGCTCTGTAACGGGTCTTAAGGCTGTTATCGCAGCAGGAGCGGACGCGGTTTACATAGGCGGCAGCCGTTTCGGAGCGAGAGCTTATGCCGCCAATCCCGGCGAGGATGATCTGCTGTCCGCGATCGACTATGCACATCTTCGCGGTGTAAAAGTATATATGACAGTCAATACTCTGCTGAAGGACAGTGAGATGGAAGATCTCTACGACTATATACTCCCTTATTACACACGTGGAATTGACGCGATTCTTGTGCAGGATTTCGGGGTCCTTCGCTATCTTCACCGATGCTTTCCAGATCTTCCTCTGCACGCGAGCACACAGATGACAGTCACCGGACCCGAGAGCGCCAAACTGCTCAGGAAATACGGAGTTACACGCGTCGTACCGGCCAGAGAAATGTCTCTTAACGAACTATTTACGATCGGTAAAGACAGCGGCCTTGAGGTAGAAGCTTTCGTACACGGTGCTCTGTGCGTATGCATGAGCGGAATGTGTCTCGCCTCAAGCCTCATCGGGGGCAGGAGCGGCAACAGAGGCAGGTGTGCCCAGCCATGCCGCCTGATATACGAGGCGGAGGGCAGAAAAGCTGAGCTTCTGAGTCCTAAAGACCTCTGCACTATCGACCTGCTGCCGGATATGATCGAGCACGGTGTCGTATCATTGAAAATCGAAGGCAGAATGAAACAGCCGGAATACGCTGCCGGAGTTGTCAGCATTTACAGAAAGTATCTGGACCTCTACCTGAATTCAGGCAGGGATGCCTACAGAGTAAGCCCGTCCGACAGAGTAAGTCTCATGACGCTTTTTAACAGGGACGGCTTTACAGACGGTTACCTCACAAGGCATAACGGGAAAGAAATGATGGCTTTTTCCCGCAGGACCCTGGGTCCGAGAGAAGAACAGGAAAGGAGCGCCCTGTACGAGCATATGCATGACGCGTATGTTGCAAATGAAAAAAAGGTCCCGCTCCATGGCACTCTGTACGTATCCAAAGGACAGCCGCTGACCATGACTCTGGAAACAGACGATGACAGGCTGATCCCGAAAGTCTCACTCACAGAACAGGGAGAGGCGGCTTCGGAAGCACTCAGCCGGCCTCTCGGCAAAGACCGCATCGCCTCTCAGATGACCCGGACCGGAGGAACTGATTTCATATTCACTGATCTCGATATCTATACGGACGAAAACTCATTCATCCCCATGGGAGCGCTCAACGCTTTTAGAAGACGCGCGCTGGATGCAGTCAGAAATGAGATTCTTGCCGCTTCAAAACGGCGCGAGCCCACGACTGACCGGAGCATCAGCGGCAGGCTCTGCCGGAGCGAAAAGCCGGCAGATACAACCTACGCTGTCGCCATAGAGACTGCTGATCAGTTTAGGGCCGCCATTTCCCACAGTTTTGTCAGGAGGATCTATATAAGCGAGATTCTTCTTTCAGACAGAGACGGCCTCAGGGAAATTGCCTCAAAGAATCCCGAAGAGGCGGCGGCCGCCCACTTTGACCCGGAAAAAAGGCCGCGCGATTATATAAAAGCAGCCCGGCTCCTTTTCGGCATTTGTAAAAACAGAGGAATCGAGCCGTTTATTATGCTCCCATATATAGAGCGACAGGGATACATGCCCGAACTATATCAGCACCTTGAAGAACTTATCAGCGAAGGTGTCTCAGGCTTCCTTGCCCGCTCTTTCGAGTCCGCATCTCACCTGTATAATCTTGACCGCGCAGATATGACTATTCTCGATGCCGGTGTTTACACCTGGAACGTGGAAGCGCTCATGTGGGCTGAAGAAAACGGTTTCATGAGTATCACCGCTCCTTTTGAGCTAAATAAAAAGGAACTCAGGAGACGGGGCAGCAAGGGCTCGGAAATCATCGTCTACGGAAGGATTCCTCTCATGGTCACGGCTCAATGTCTCAGGAAAAATCTGACAAAGTGTTCGGGCATCCCCGGGATCATTTATCTTAAGGACCGCACAAAACGTGTTTTTCCTGTAAAACATGACTGTGTTTTCTGCTATAATACTGTCTATAACAGCGAGATCCTCTCACTCATCGCGGAGGACGATTTTCTCAGTGCCGCAGGTTTTACCATGAGGCGCATCTCTTTTACGACAGAGACTTACGATGAGTCGGAGAACGTGCTCTCGGCGTTCAAGCGCACGTATGACGGCAGAATGCCGGAAAACCACAACGTCTCCTATACGAAAGGCCATTTTAATCGCGGAGTAGAATAAACATGATTCAACTGCCTTCAATTATTGCCAATTCAGCGAGTGTTGTAACGCAGCTTGCAAAATATCTGTTTGTCCTCCTTATCCTGCTTTTTGTGCTTTTGGATTTTTCTTATTTCAGCAGGAAAGGTCAGAAAGCTAAAAACGCCCTTGTAGCCAAACAGATCGTGATCATATTTTTCTTTGACACGCTGGGTTATGTGCTGTGCTTCCTTCACTCTGCCAATCTCTTTTATATTCTGATGCTCGGGGGCATCTATGCATATCTCTTTGTGACCCTCAGCGGCTACAGGATGATGTATCCGAAATCTTCCATGCTGCTTGTCAATAATATGCTGATGCTTCTGTCCATAGGTTTTGTTATTATAGGGCGCCTCAACCTTTCGGAAGCGCTCAAACAATACGTGATCGCTTCCGGAGCCACGGTCCTTGCCTTCCTTGTGCCCGTGATCATCCGCAAGCTGCATTTTCTGAACAAACTCACCTGGCTGTATGCTATCCTCGGCATCGCAAGTCTTGTCGTTGTCTTTGCCCTGGCAGTTACCAGCCGCGGAGCAAAGCTTTCTATATCTATCGGCGGCATCACAGTCCAGTTCTCAGAGATCGTGAAGATCACGCTGGTTTTCTTTATGGCAGCCAAGCTGACAGAAAAAGATCCGATTCCTTTCCGTGACGTCGTCATTACGACTATCGTAGCCGCCGTTCATGTGGCAATCCTGGTCCTGTCAACAGATCTGGGTACAGCTCTTGTGTTCTTTATCGCCTACATAGTTGTTATCTACGTAGCTACTAACAGAGCAGTTTACCCTCTGGCAGGGCTTCTGGGCGGATCAGTCGCAGCGGTCTGTGCCTATTTTCTCTTTAACCACGTGCGGCAGAGAGTGGAGGCATGGCGAAATCCTTTCTACAACTATGACACGACCGGCTATCAGATTTCTCAGAGTCTGTTCGCTATCGGTGCGGGCGGATGGTTCGGCACAGGTCTTTTTCTGGGTCGTCCGGAGACTATACCGGTCGCCTCCAAGGATTTCGTTTTTTCAGCGATCTGCGAGGAATTCGGTGGTGTGTTCGCCATCGCCCTCATACTTATATGCATGAACACATTTCTGCTTATATGCAACATATCACTGAAGATTGAGAACCGGTTCTATAAACTCATCGCTCTTGGACTTGGAGCGGAATACGGTTTTCAGGTCTTCCTTACGATCGGCGGCGTCACAAAATTTATACCCATGACCGGTATTACACTGCCGCTGGTCAGTTACGGAGGAAGCTCAGTCCTCAGCACGATTATTTTACTTGCAATCATTCAGGGACTGTATATCCTGCGCGAAGATGAAGGAGAGGAACGCGAACGTGAGCGGAAGAGATTGGGATACTGATTCTGAATCCCTTACCGAAGAGGAGATTGGCAGGGATATCAGAAAAATCATGAACAACGGACGCGGAAGGCCGCCCTATCCCGAACAACAGGCGGGCAGGGGAAGGCGGATCGATGAGATCAACAGAACGGTCTATACAGACGAAGGTCTCACGGGTTATGAAACGCCCCGCAGAGAACTGACAAAAGAAGATAAAAAGAGACTGCAGAAGCAGGAGAAAGCGGAGCGGAGAATAAGGAGGCGAATCAATGCCCCTTACACATTCATCTCTTACGCTTTTGTCCTGGTCTTTCTCATGCTGATCGGCTATCTGGTGTATTTCAATATTTATGAGAGAGACTCGATCCAGAACAGCCCCTACAACAAGAGACAGGATTCCCAGACCCGGTATGTGACACGCGGCTCGATCACCGCCGCTGACGGAACGGTTCTGGCCGAAACTCATATCGACGAGTCAGGCAGGGAGAGCAGATACTATCCCTACGGAAATGAATTTGCCCACATTGTCGGCTATGATACCAACGGAAAAGCAGGTCTCGAATCCGTCTGCAACTACGACCTTCTGGCTTCACACTACAACATTATTGACCGGGTCACGAACGAATTCACCGGCCAGAAGAACCCCGGCGATACAGTCGTCACATCACTCTCTGTCAGTCTGCAGGAAACTGCCTACAGCGCACTCGGAGAGCACAGGGGAGCGGTCGTCGTCATAGACCCAAAGACCGGCGATATACTCGCTATGGTGAGCAAGCCGGACTTCAATCCGAATACTATAGCGGCCGACTGGAACGACATAATCAGTGTTAATACGAATTCCCAGCTGGTCAACCGGGCAGTCTCGGGCCTCTATCCGCCCGGCTCAACCTTTAAGATCGTTACAGCGCTGTCGTATTTTCAGAAGAACGCAACATTTGCCGATTTCAGCTTTGACTGCACAGGCATTCTTGAAAACAGCGGGCATACGGTTCATTGCTTCGACCAGACAGCCCACGGACAAGAGGATTTTGAACAAGCCTTCGCCAACAGCTGCAACTGTGCCTTCTCTCAGATAGGACTCGACGTAGGCGCAGACGCCCTGCGTTCTACGGCAGAATCACTCCTGTTCAATCAGTCGCTTCCATGTCTTCTCGGGGGTAAGAAGAGCAGCTATGCTCTCAAGGCATCCGAGGGAAACGCTGCCATGATGCAGACAGCCTTCGGTCAGGGGGATACACTCGTGACCCCTTACCATATGGCCCTCATAGTCTCAGCCATAGCCAACGACGGAGTCCTCATGAAGCCTCGTTTTGTCAGGAGGGTGGAGAGTGTTGACGGCAATGTGGTGACGAAAAATGATCCTGAGAGTTACAAAATTCTTATGACCAGAACAGAGTCTGATCAGATGAAAAACCTGATGGAAAAAGTCGTAACCGACGGTACCGGCAGCGGTCTTTATACCGACTGGTACAGCGCTGCAGGAAAGACCGGATCCGCGGAATACAGAAAAGAGGACGGTCAGACCGGAACCCACTCCTGGTTCGTTGGTTTTTCGGGCGTGGAAGACCCTGATATCGTGGTCGCTGTCATCGCAGAAGACGCCGGAGCAGGAAGTACTACGGCAGTTCCTATTGCAAGGGAGATTTTTAATTCGTATTATAGTAGTTAGGATTATAAAATTATGTTAAAATGGTCTGAGAATTTAATTGTCGGAGACACTGTGCGCACAAGAAAAGACAGCATCATTGACAGGATCAACAATAAAAAGCCTGTCTTTTCTGTCTATCTTCTGACCCTTCCTTCAGAAAATGACGGCCAGCTTGATATTATCAACGCCTATTTTCTCGTTCAGGACAAAATCCGAAAGATGACCCCTGAGATTCTCGGAATCTTCGGAAGCCGCAAGGAAGCTCTGAGCGAGGTCACAAGGCTCTCGGGAGAGTGCTATGCCAGGAACGGCAATGTCGACCTTCAGCAGTATCTCCGCGATTTAAATGTATTGCAATAAACTTTGGCAGGTAACACAGCATGACGATATTGGGGATTTTACTCACAATATTGAAAATCATAGGAATAGTTCTCCTTGTCCTGCTTCTTCTGATCCTGACCATCATCCTGCTTATTCTGTTCGTGCCTTTCCGCTACAAAGTGCACGCAGATAAAGTCGGATGGGATCTTAACGCCGGAGCCAATGTCTCATGGCTTCTTCGTATGATCTCTGTGGATGTCAGTTACGGCATAAGAGAGAGCGGTTATGGCGGAGGCCTCACGAAAGACATACGTATCTTCGGCATATCGATCTTCAAAGTCAGGGACTGGCTTTCAAACCGAAAAAAGAAGAAGTCGGAAGCAGCGAAGTCTTCGGAGGCGGATCATGTGACAGAAAAGATCGAAGCAGCCGCCGTCAGCGAGAACCCGGACGGTTCAACTCACGTTCCGGAACCTCCCGTAGAGGGAGCCGGTGCCGAAGAGATCGAGATTTCTTCGGTCGAATCCGGCAGTGAAGCAGGAGAATCGCCTCCTGCGGAATCCGACAGTGAAGCAGAAGAATCGCCCCATACGGAACCCGACAGCGATGAAGGAGTATCTCACGAAACGGAAACCGGCAGCGAATCTGTTGAATCTCCTTCGGAGGAATCCGACAGCCGGGCAGAAGATTCGATCGATGATGCAGAGCCGGAAGGCAGCTCTTTGACCGGCCGTATTTCAGGAATCCTGCAGACAGCTCGAGAACTTCTCTTAAGTCTTCCGGGCAGGATTTATGAGATTCTTGTCATGATTTTCATGAAGGTCCTTGAATTCTTCACGATGCTCTGCGGCATTCCCGGCAGGATCGTCGCCACATGCGGTGCGGTCATCGACAAGGTTCTTACGATTTTCGGGAAAATCACACTGATCACGGATTTCTTCTTCGATGACAGAACTCAGGATGCGATCCACCTGCTCCTCGGCAAGGTAGGAAATCTGCTGGGGCATGTACGACCGAGGAAACTCTCCGGTTATCTTGACTTCGGTTTTGACGATCCTTCGATCACCGGCAGGGTGCTGGGAGCTCTCTCTGTTTTCCTTCCCCAGGTCGGAAAAACATTCGACATCAATCCGGATTTTGAGAAATCTCATCTGGAATGTGATATTACTTCAAGCGGACGGATTTATCTATTCTATCTCATTTACATAGCGGCATCGACATACTTTAACAAGAACATTAAATATGTACTGAAGTATGTCAGACACTTACGAAAAGAATTGTCACAGGCATAAGCCGCCGGGTGGCACGATAATAAGGAGGAATTAGTACCATGGCAGATAATGAATTCAGAACAAATGTAGATTCGCTGTTCCGGGGAATGGACCAGTTCATTTCTTCCAAGACTGTCGTCGGCGAAGCGATCCACCTCGGCGATACGATTATTGTACCGCTGGTCGATGTCAGCTTCGGCGTCGCAGCAGGCGCAGCGACAAGCAGCAGGAATCCTAACTCGGGCGGCGGCATAGGCGGAAAGATGACTCCCAGCGCAGTCCTTGTTATCTCAAATGGTACGACGAAGATGGTCAACGTGAAAGGGCAGGACAGCCTCTCCAAGCTTCTCGATCTGGTTCCCGATGTCGTAAACAGATTCACCGGCGGCAACAGGGCTTCTTCTGTGGAAGATGAGATTCCCGATTCAGTTGAGTAAAGCAGATAAAATAAAAACCCCCGCGAAAGCGGGGGTTACTTATTTTTCTTAATGAAACGAGATGAGCGATCAGGCTCTCTCTACCTTGCCGGATCTGAGGCAGCTGGTGCATACATATGCACGCTTTGCAGCACCGTTCTCCATGATTCTTACTCTCTTGATATTGGATTTCCACATATGGTTAGATCTTCTATGAGAATGGCTCACTTTAATTCCGAAGT
>ODAI010151592.1_pt1 | contig 10417 bp, 5 predicted proteins | sample 1539321 | NCBI WGS metagenome assembly ODAI01 (sample SAMN02144231, study PRJEB22623) | gut metagenome | biome: sheep rumen | host: Ovis aries | place: New Zealand | reverse complement strand
CTCAGCTGCGCCATATACGAAGGCCGGCTGGCCGTGAACGACCCGGCAGACAACATGTGCCCGCCGGCGCGGTCGTCGAAGCGCGACAGGGCATATTGGCGGGCCCAGTCCCCGCCCAGGTCAAAACTGGCCTCTATTACGGGGTACAGCCCGCTGTACGTGAGTTTTCCGTGCAGCGAGTGCATCCAAGGACCGCCGTTTTCCGGGTCCGGATGCGCGCTGTAGCCCACATAGCCCTGCATGGAGCCCAGGGTATTCTGGAAAAACGCCGTGGCCCCCAGCGAAACGGTCTCGTAGGAGAAATCCATGCTCTCGGACTCTATGTTGTCGTAGTTCGTATAGAAAGGCAGCCAGGTGTGGATGCGGAAAAGGTGGGGCAGTTTGTAGTATCTTTTCGGGGCCGACACCGGCACGTCCACGGTCTCCGAAACCGGGCCCAAGGCCCTTTCCTGGGCCATCAGGGCGTCTTCCATGGGGTATGTGTGCACATCGGCATAGGAGATTTCCCGGGGGCGCAGGTCCTGGGCCGGCGTGCGGAAGAGCATGGTTCCGTCCAGGGTTTGGCTCACATGGTAGAAATACCCGTCGAACTCGTAAACGTCCGTGAGTCCGTAGCGGGACGATGTCATCTGCACCAGTTTTCCCTCTTCCGGGTAATACCGGTAGTACTCGTTGGCACCGGTCCGGTCCGACACCCATTCCAGATACCGGGCGTCGAACCCCAGGTTCACCACCTTCTGGAGAGAGGGCTCAAAAACGGTCTCCCAGCGGCCGTCCGGGCCGATTTTATAAATGCCGGACCCCTTTTCCGTAACGCCTATCGCATAGATGTCCTCTTTCCACCAGGCCGTTTCCGTGGCCTGGATACCGTCCGGGGCCGGGATGCTCCGGACGACGCTTCCGTCCCGGCCGCTCACCACCGTAATCCGGTTTCCTCCGGTATAAGGGTATTCCACTGTACTGATCAATGAGCCGTCTGGGGAGGGGCTGGGACAGTACAGCCGCCCTTCGTGGGTAAGGTCTGTGATTTTGCCGGTATGGATGTCGTAGTAGCGGATAATGGAGCGATGGAACATCTCCCAGCGGGAATCCCCTATTGTTTCGCACCAGTAGAGGCGCCCCAGGGCGTCATCGTTCCAAAGCGACTGCACCGAAGTGTTCAACGGTGCCAGTATTTCCTCTTTCCCGTCCACGAAGCGTACCAGTTCCTTTCCGCGGACAGCACTGCTGCGGATTAGGTAGATGGCCCCATCCAGGACAATCGTGGCTGCGTAGGAAGTGGGAAAACCGCCTACCGGGTGGCTCACCTGCTCCTGGGGAATGAAAGGACCCCGCTGTGCAGCCTCTTCCCGCCACTGTGTGTTCAGTTTGTCCAGGATGTCGGTAAAAGTCTCTTTAAACGGCTTCCCGGAGCGTTCTGCGGCCGTTTTCATCATGTTGCGCGGCGTAAAGCTGAAGGGCCTGCGGAGGGAGCGCTGCAGGAAGTCGGCCGTGAACATGGGGTAGTCGTAGAAATAGCGCATGCCTCCGATGGTGATGTACCCCAGGGTGTAGTAATCCGGCGTCTCGTGCTTGAAGGAGCCGTAACGCCACCGGTCCCAGCTGCGGTAATCGCCCTGGTCCAGGGCCACCCGGTAGTAATCCAGGAAGTCGGCCGTGCGGGCGCGGGTCCCGTAGCCGAACCCGGTTTCCGCCGCAACGGCGTCTCCCTCGGCCAGGGCCAGGTCCATGTACAGCAGGAAGCCCAGCGGGCTGGATGCATCTCCGGCTATATAGCTCAGCGGCTTCAGGAAGCCCCTGTAACCCAGTTGCAGCTGCGCCTGGTGACGGGGTTCATGGGTGGTGAGTTGGATATCCCAGGGGGCGGGATCGCTGCCCACGGCCTGCATGACAGTGTACAGATCCATCCGGGACGGGGCCCAGGAAACGGAGCCGTTGGCAAAGCCGTTCCAGGCGTGCAGCACTACCGGCATCTTTCTCCATTGAAGGCTCCCCGGGGTCATCCCGATACTGTACCCGGCGCTCAGACGGTATTTTTCCAAAAGGCGGGCATAGTTGAGGGCCAGCGAGTCCGTTCCTTTCGGGTAAATGACTTGATAATTAGGCGTTTCTATGCTATACCACTTGAGGTTTCCCGGGTCTGTCCCGTTGCCGTAGAATTGGGCGTGTCCCGGTATGGAGAGAAGAAGGAAGGCCGCAGTGGCCAAGAGGATATATTTCAAGGAAGACAAGTTCATTTTGAGTACCAGGTTTTTGTACCATCGGGTTACAAAGATAACCAGCATTGCCGAAAAAAACAAAACGCTTTTGTCCTGTGCGTTTTATGCAGCGGCAAGCCCTTTGGGCCGATTGTATGTCCGGAAGGTGGCGTGAAGGGAAGTATTTGACAAACAGCACGTTGCGCAATTACCTTCGGTCGGTTTTGCCGGAAGGTAAACATGAAACATATTAAAAATCAAGTGTTTACTACCACGCAACACTCGTCCGGGATTGTTGTTTATTCATGAAATGATAATGCGAATCATAAAATATAATGCTTATATTTGCCTTGTTATGAAAAGAAGCGTTATCCTTGTTCTCTTTGCGGGGCTTCTGATAGCCTCCTGTAAAGGAAATACTGCAAATAACCAAGCCCATCCGACTACCCGCAGCTTCCCTTCCGTGGAAATACCCGCCATGCTTACAGAAGGCCCGGACCGGCTGGACTATATGGCCACTCATATCTGGGACCGCTACCTGGACACCTCTCGTCTGTATTATTGTGATTCGCTGCACTTCAACGGCGTAGGACTGGAGGAGGTGGAGCAACAGATGGGGCTTTATACCACCCTGTTGGAAAGTCTGCCTGAAAGCCGCGGAAAAGCTTCTGTGTCAGGTTTTTATAGTAAATTGGAAACCTTTGGTGCCCGCTATCCGGACTCCCGTGTGTTCCCCAAGCTGTCGGAGCTGCTGAACAAGTATTTATACGACCCTAATTCCCCTGTGCGCAACGAGGACCTGTGGGGCGTGTATGCCGCCCACCTGGCCGAATCACCCTTGGTGGAAGACTCCTACAAGCCCAAGTACCGCTACGAGGCCGATCTGTGCTCCCGGAATCCCGTGGGCTCCGTGGCCACCGACTTCGCCTTCACCGACACCCAGGGCCGGGTCCGTACCCTGCACGGGATCAAGGCCGGACATCTCCTGCTGGTCTTCGGCAACCCGGGTTGCACGGCCTGCCGGGAACTGGTGGAGCAGATGGAAAGGCTTCCCGGGATAAACGCCGCCATCTCCGACGGCCGCCTCAAGGTGGTAGATGTGTTCATCGACCCGGAAATCGACCAGTGGAAAGCCCAGGTAAATACGTTCCCGAAGAACTGGATTTGCGGGTACGACCACCGGATGGCTGTCACCGAGGAGCGCCTGTACCATGTCCGCGGCATTCCTTCGCTGTATCTGCTGGATGAAAACAAAAAAATTCTCCTGAAGGATGCCCCCCAGGAGAAAGTCCTTGATTATCTGGCCGGTATTTAGTCGAACACCCAGATAATAGCCTCTTCATAAACCTCGCCGGGTCTCAGGACCGTGGACGGGAAGTCGGGGCGGTTGGGGGAGTCCGGGCACTTCTGACATTCGATTGCCACGCCGTCGTAGTCCGAATAGACATGGCCGTTCTTGCCCGCCGGGCAGCCTTTGAGCCAGTTTCCGGTATAGACCTGCACGGCAGGCTGCGTGGTGAGCACTTCCATGTGACGGCCGGAAAGGTCTCCCCACAGATCGGCGCAGGTGGTGAGTTGCCCCGGCATGGCGCCGTCGATGAGCCAGCAGTTGTCGTATCCCTTTCCGTATTTGAGCGCCGGGAAGTCGGCGTTGATGTCCTGGCCGATCGGCTTGGCCTCTGCAAAATCCATGGGGGTTCCGGCCACGTCGGCGGGTTCCCCTTCCGGAATCAGGTCCGGATCCGTGGGAAGCCACTGGGAGGCGTTGAGCTCCAGTTTGTGATTCAGCACCGTGCCGGATCCCTCTCCGTTGAGGTTCACATACACGTGATTGGTGAGGTTGACCACGGTAGGGGCATCGGTCTGGGCGGTGAGGATGAGCTTGAGGGAATTGTCCTCTCCCCAGGTATAGTGGGCGACAGCCTTCAGATTGCCGGGATATCCGGCCTCTCCGTCTTCGGAGAAATACATGAATTCCACGGAGTTACCGTCTATCCGGCTTTCCCATACCTTGTTCTGGAAGCCCTGGGGACCGCCGTGCAGGTGGTTGGGGCCGTTGTTGATGGGAAGGGTGTATTCCTTGCCGTCCAGAGTGAATTTCCCCTTGGCAATGCGGTTGGCAAAACGGCCGGGGACCTTGCCGGAGCAAGGGCCGTCGCCGAAATAGTCCAGCGGATTCGCATAGCCCAGGACCACATCTTCCAGTTTTCCCTGTTTGTCGGGGACCACGATGGAAACGATGGATGCGCCCACGCTGCTCAGTTTCACATAAGCGCCGGATGCGTTTTTGAGGGTATAGAGGAAAATCTCTTTTCCGTCTTCTGTCTTACCCCAGAGTTCTTTTTGGATATCCATATGCTTGCGTTCATAAATGACAAATTCGAACTTGTATCCGCTCTCCGGGTCCGTTTTGGTCTCGGAGGTGCTCACCCGCTCCCAGACAGAAGGGTCGATGGCCGGGAAAAAGGCATCGGCATCCTTCACCGTGGTGTGTACGTGGGTGATATACAGCCGGTCCATATCAGGCAGGGCGGCCTTGTACACAGAGGCGCCGCCTATGATGAAGCACTTGTCGGCCCCGGTTTTCTGAGCCTCTGCGTAGGCTTCCTCGAAGGAATAGGCGCAAGTGACCTCCGGGATGGGGTCTCCGCCCAGGTTCAGCACAATGTTCTTGCGCCCCGGGAGCGGACGGCCGATGGAGAAGTAGGTGGCCCGGCCCATGATTACAGGGTAGCCCTTGGTGGTGGCTTTGAAATACTGCAGGTCCTCGGCGATGTGCCAGGGGAGGGCGTTCTTGACGCCAATCTCGTTCTTGTCGCTGATGGCGACGATCAGGCATTTTTTCATATCTCTATACTGCTACAGGGGCTTTGATGGCCGGCCAGGGGTCGTATCCCTCCAGGACGAAATCTTCGTAGCGGAAGTCGAAGATGGACTTTACGTCCGGGTTCAGGCGCATGGTAGGGAGCGGACGGGGCTCCCGGGACAGCTGGAGCGCCACCTGGTCGAAATGGTTTTGGTAAATATGGGTGTCACCGGTGGTGTGCACAAACTCTCCGGGTTCCAGGCCGGTCACCTGGGCGATCATCATGGTGAGCAGGGCGTAGGATGCAATGTTGAAGGGCACGCCCAGGAAAACGTCCGCGCTGCGCTGATAAAGCTGGCAGGAGAGTTTTCCGCCGGCCACATAGAACTGGAACAGGCAGTGGCAGGGGGGCAGCGCCATCTTCTCCACGTCGGCGGGGTTCCAGGCGGTTACAAGCAGTCTTCTGGAGTCCGGATTACGCTTGATTGTGTCGATAACCATCGAAATTTGGTCGATGGTCCCTCCTTCCGGCGTGGGCCAGCTACGCCACTGATGGCCATATACGGGGCCCAGGTCTCCGTTTTCGTTTGCCCATTCGTCCCAGATGGAAACGCCGTGGTCCTTGAGGTATTTGATGTTGGTATCTCCCGCCAGGAACCAGAGCAGCTCATAGATGATAGACTTGAGGTGGACTTTCTTGGTAGTGAGAAGGGGGAAGCCCTCCTGCAGGTTGAATCGCATCTGGTAGCCGAACACGCTCTGCGTGCCCGTACCCGTGCGGTCCTGTTTCAGGACGCCGTTTGCACGGATGTGCCGGAGAAGGTCTAAGTACTGTTGCATGATACAAATGTAAGGATTTATTTCAAGAAATCATTATCTTTGCCCAAATGGACTTAATGAAAAAGAGAGAGCACTTTGGCAGCCGTACGGCTGTAATCATGGCCCTGGCCGGGTCGGCCATCGGCCTGGGCAATATCTGGCGATTCCCTTATCTTGTCGGCCAGAATGGCGGTGCGGCCTTTATCGTTATCTATATTGTATTCACATTGGTGCTGTCCCTGCCCATTTTCCTGGCCGAGGCCGCCATCGGCCGCAGGAGCGGAACCAACAGCCGCACCGCCATCGCCGCCCTTGTTCCCGGAAAGGCGGGCCGCTGGCTGGGCCTTCTCACCGTCTTTACACCGCTTTGGATTGTGTCCTATTATTCCGTCGTGGGAGGATGGTCGCTGGATTATCTGGTCCAAGCCTGCCGGCTCACCTTCATCCATACCCCGCCGGAGCAGCTCACCGGCTCGTTCGAGGCCTTCATCGGCCGGACGTGGATGCCCATGGTGTGCCACCTGGGCTTCCTGCTGGTCACCGTGGTCATTGTCGCGTTCGGGGTGAAGGGCGGGATCGAAAAATTCAGTAAGTTCTGCATTCCGGTGCTGTTCCTGCTTGTGGTGCTCATCACGGTGTATTCCCTCTCATTACCAGGCGCTTCCAAAGGTGTTGAATACCTGGTGAAGCCGGATTTCTCCAAGGTGACCGGCCATACTTTCATCGACGCCCTGGGGCAGTCTTTCTATTCGCTGTCCCTGGGTATGGGCATCATCATCACCTATTCTTCCTATGTGAGCAAAGAGGAGAACCTGATGGTGACCGGCGCCGGCACGTCGGTTTGTGATCTGCTGTTCGCTTATTTGGCCGGCTTTGCCATCATGCCGGCTGTGTTTGCGGCGGGTATAGAGCCCGGGAGCGGTCCGGGGCTCATTTTCGACACCCTGCCGTATATTTTCTCGCAGATGGGCCAGACAATGCCCGTCCTCAGTTCCGTCGCGGCCATCCTGTTCTTTCTCACCATCCTTTTCGCGGCGCTCACGTCGTCGGTGTCGCTGATAGAAGTGGGGGTGGCCTTCCTTACGGAAACCCGGGGAATCAGCCGCAGGAAAGCCTGTTTCTGGCTGTTCTGCGCATGCGGCGCCCTGGGAACCCTGGCTTCGCTCTCCTTCGGCCCGCTTTCCGGGGTGCAGCTGTTCGGCGGTAACCTCTTTGATTTCGCCGACAGTTTCGCCTCCAACGTGCTCCTGGTGGCTGGCGGAATCCTGGCGGTTATTCTCGCCGGGTGGGTGATGCCGCGGGAGTCGCTCTACGCAGAACTCACGAACAATGGAACCAAACGGGTGAATGTCAAGTTGTTCCCTGTTATTTACTTCCTCCTTCGCTTTGTCGCGCCCCTGGGCATCGGCACCATGATTGTCTCTTTGTTCTTTTAGCCGATGAAAGCAAGGGAAAACTTCGGAAGCCGGGCGGCGGTGATCATGGCGATGGCGGGATCGGCCATCGGCCTGGGAAACATCTGGCGCTTCCCCTATATCTTGGGCGAGTATGGCGGAGCGGCCTTTATCCTGCTGTATGTGGCCGCGTCGCTGCTGGTGGCGCTACCCATTTTCTTTGCCGAGTCCGTCATTGGCCGCCGGAGCCGCTCCAATGCCTATGGTGCCCTCCGAAAACTGGCTCCCGGCACTCGCTGGCACTGGGCGGGGATCCTCACCATCGTATCGCCCCTCCTGATCCTCAGCTATTATTCGGTGGTGGGCGGCTGGTCGGTCCAGTACCTGTTCAAGTCGCTCTCGTTCGACTTTACATCGGCCCCGGCAGAGGTGGTTTCTGGCTATTTCGGCAAGTTCATCTCCTCCACCTGGCAGCCCATCCTCTCCCATACAGCTTTCATGGCCATGGTGGCGGGCATCGTGCTGGGCGGCGTAAAGAAGGGAATCGAGAAGTTCTCCAACATTGCCATGCCGGTGCTGTTCGTACTCATTGTGGCCATCATCGTGTATTCCCTCACCCTGCCTGGGGCGGCTAAAGGCGTGGCGTACCTGCTCAAGCCGGATTTCTCCAAGCTCAATGCCGACGCTGGCGCGGCGGCCCTGGGCCAGGCCTTCTTTTCGCTTTCCCTGGGGGTGGGCACCATCCTCACCTATGCTTCCTACGTGAAAAAGGAAGAGAACCTGATTGTGTCCGGCCTGGGAACGGCGGTCTCGGACCTGCTGTTTGCCGTGATGGCGGGCTTTGCTATCATGCCGGCGGTGTTCTCGGCCGGCATCGAGCCCGGGACAGGACCGGGGCTGGTGTTCGAGACCCTGCCCTTTATTTTCAACCGGATGGCCGGCTCCCTGCCCATTGTCAGCGCCATCATTTCCATCGTGTTTTTCGTCGCCATCCTGGCGGCGGCCCTCACGTCGGCCATATCCATGCTGGAGGTGGGCGTTGCCTTCCTCACGGAGGAAAAAGGCATGAAAAGGGTCCCTGCAACGCTGCTGCTGGCCTTTTTCACCTGGATTTTGGGAATCCTGTGCAGCCTTTCCTTCGGCCCCATGAGCGGCGTCCGTATCCTGGGAGACACCTTCTTCGATTTCCTGGACCACCTGTGCTCCAACTGGCTCATGCCGCTGGGCGGCCTGGTTTTCACCCTTTTCGTGGGCTGGAAGCTGCCCAAGGCCGATGTCCGGGACGAACTCACCAACGGCGGCACCTGCAACCGCCGCCTGTACAGTATCTTTTATTATTTGATCCGTTTCGTGGCTCCGGTGGGCATTGTGGCCGTTTTTGTGACCAACCTGTTCCTGTAAGCCGAGTTTTCCGTAAAAATTTGTAAATTTGCCTGATTCAATCACAGGATTATGGCAAAGACGGCGGAGGATACTCCCCTCATCAAACAATATTTCGAGACCAAAGCCCAACACCCGGAGGCGCTGCTGTTGTACCGGGTGGGTGATTTCTACGAGTTGTACTCGGACGACGCCGTCACGGCCGCCCGGGTGCTGGGCCTGGTGCAGACCAAAAAGTCCAACGGAGACAAAGGGCCCATTGCCATGGCCGGCTTTCCACATCACGCCATCGAAACCTATCTCACCAAACTGGTGCGTGCAGGCTACAAGGTGGCCGTATGCGACCAGCTGGAAGACCCCAAGTTCGCTAAAAAGCTGGTGAAAAGGGGTGTCACGGAAATTGTTACGCCGGGCATTTCCTTCGGGGAAGGGATGCTGGAGCAGAAAGAGAACAATTTCCTTTGCGGCATAACGATAGAAAAAGACCGGTGCGGCGCCGCTTTCCTGGATGTCTCTACCGGGCAGTTCCAGGTGGCGCAGGGCTCGCTGGACTATATCGGCACCCTGCTGGGCTCCCTGAAACCCAAGGAACTGGTGGTACAGCGCGGTTACGAGAAAGGGCTGCGGGAGCGCTTCGGCGATATCTACACCACGTCCATCGACGAATGGGCTTTCGTGTACGATGCCGCCGTAGAGCGCCTTAAGCGCCAGTTGGGGGTAGAGAGCCTCAAGGGTTTTGCGATAGACCCGTATCCCCTTGGCGTATGCAGCGCCGGAGCGCTGCTGGTGTATCTGGAGCAGACGCAGCACACCGGACTTAAGAATATCTGCACCATCGGCCGGATAGACGAGGCCAAATTCGTGTGGATGGACAAGTTCACCCTCCGCAACCTGGAAGTCTTCCAAAGCGCCTCCGGGGCCGACGGCGTGTCGCTGGTCCAGACCCTGGACAAGTGCTCCTCCCCCATGGGCGCCCGTCTGCTCCGCAGCTATCTGGCCATGCCCATCATGGACCTGAAAGAGCTGAACGAGCGGTACGATATCGTCCAGTATTTCACAGAGCACCCGGATATCCTGGAGCAGACGCAGCTGGACCTGGGAAAAATCGGGGACCTGGAGCGGATTCTGGGCCGAATAGCCAGCGGAAAAGCCTTTCCCCGGGAAGTGATGCAGCTCAGTCGCGGCCTGGCCCTGACCGGGCCGGTTAAAGCGCGCCTGCAGGAGGGGCCGGAGGCCCTGTCCAAGCTCCTGAAAGGGCTTCGGAACTGCGAAAAACTGCTCTCCGAAATCCAGCGTGTGATGGCTCCGGAGCCGTCGGTCCAGATTGGCAAGGGTCCGGTGATCGGCACGGGTGTGGATCCGGAGCTGGACGAGCTCCGCAGCCTTTCTGAAGGCGGGAAGGATTATCTTCTCCAGATGCAGCAGCGGGAGGCGGAACGCACCGGAATCTCCTCACTCAAAATTGCTTACAACAACGTTTTCGGCTATTACATAGAGGTCCGGAACAGCTATAAGGACCAGGTGCCCCCGGAGTGGATCCGCAAGCAGACCCTGGTCAACGCCGAGCGCTACATCACCGACGAACTCAAACAGTACGAGGAAAAGATTCTCACGGCCGAAGACCGCATATACGCCATCGAAACCCGCATCTACGGGGAACTGATCGCCCGCATCCAGCAGCAAATCCCCGATATCCAGTGCAACAGCCGCATTCTGGCCAAACTGGACGTCCTCTCCGGTTTTGCCCAGCAGGCCCTGGAGCGTCATTACTGCCGCCCCGAAATGAACGATGGCAAAGCCCTGGACATCCGGGAAGGCCG
>ODAI010136032.1_pt1 | contig 10417 bp, 8 predicted proteins | sample 1539321 | NCBI WGS metagenome assembly ODAI01 (sample SAMN02144231, study PRJEB22623) | gut metagenome | biome: sheep rumen | host: Ovis aries | place: New Zealand | reverse complement strand
TCCCCGGGCAGGGGTGGCGCCCCCCCGTCCCGCAATGCCGTTTCCGGGCCCTCATTCCGGGTCGTCCCGCCAAAGGCGCGGCGGCCTTGGCTCGCCCCCGCCGCAAGGCGAGGGGAGAGCTGGCGCAACAGCGCCTGAGAGGGGCAATGATAGCGCCGAGGCATCAGCGTGTCGGAACAGCGGCCCCTCTCCGTCACTGTGTGACACCTCTCCCCGACGCGGGGAGAGGCAAGAAAAGAAGGCCCGGTTCGCCCCGCACCGTAGGGAAGCAGGCCCGGATGCCTCCGCAGACCTGCTTCCGCACGCGGGGACGGGCCAAGGCGCCGAAAAGCTCTTGACCTCAGGAAAAAACAGATTATAATATAGGGCAACACCGCACAATACGCCTGCGGCATCTTCCGGAAAAACCGCGCCCTGATTTCGTTACTTTTTCTTGCAATACACAAAGTATTCCTGCGAAAAAGTGCCATCATCAGAACTCGGTTTTTCTCGGAATCTGCTCTTGCCGCATTATGCGGTATTGCCTTAAGAGAAACGAAAAATGATAGGCCAGGCCATGCCTTCCCCTTGAGGGGAAGGTGGGATCCAGCGTCCCCCGCAAGCTGGATGACGGATGAGGTGTCACCCCTGCCGCCAGTACAATGCTAACTCAGAGCCGGTAAACTCCACCTCATCCGTCGCGGCCCTTGCGACGCGAAGCTAGTCCTTTAGGGCGGGGAACGGGCCGCGCCACCTTCCCCTCAAGGGGAAGGCATTGTTGCAAACTTCAAGCTTTTATCGTATATACGAGCATTTACGCTTTACTTAATCACACTTGGCGCTGAACAGTTACAAAATTCCGCCCGTTACCGGGCGGAATTGTCGTATCCGGGTCTTGAATCCCTGTTTCCGATTTGTTATAATCATATATTATTAAATTAATGAGAGAAAAAATAACTATGAGAGAGAAGCTGTGGAAGATCCCGTACCGGCAGCCGGAGCTGCCGAGCGAGCTGATCGAAGCCGGTTACGCCCCGCTGCTGGCCGCTGTGCTGGCTCTGCGCGGTATCCGCACCGCCGCGGCCGCCGACGAGCTTTTAAACCCCGGCGCCGAGCGGCTGGTCGACCCGCTGCGCATGAAGAGCATGAATCGCGCTGCCGCCAGATTGCAGCGCGCGATCCGCGACCGTGAGATCGTCGCCGTCTATGGAGACTATGACGTAGACGGCATTACCGCCACCGTCCTGCTGACGGACTATCTCCGCCGCAAGGGGCTGACCGTTATCCCCTATATCCCCGACCGCGGAGCCGAGGGCTACGGCGTCAACGCCTCCGCCGTCGACGCGCTGCACGAGAAGAGCGTGCAGCTGATCGTCACAGTCGACTGCGGCATCACGGCCGTCGAAGAGTGCCTGTATGCACGTCAGCTCGGCATCGACATGATTATCACCGACCACCACGAGTGCGGCGGCGAGCTGCCGCCCGCTCTGGCCGTGGTCGATCCCAAGCAGCCCGACGAGAGCTACCCCAACCAGGTGCTGGCCGGTGTGGGCGTTGCGATGAAGCTCGCCTGCGCCTGCGAGGGCAATACCGAGGCAGTTCTGGAACAATACGCCGATCTGGTCGCCGTCGGCACTGTCGCCGACGTGATGCCGCTGATCGGTGAAAACCGCGCACTGGTGCGCATGGGAATCTCCGCACTGGAGGATCGTCCCCGGCCGGGCATGGCCGCCATGCTGCGCGAGACCGGTCTCGGCGGCCGCGCGATCTCCGCTACCTCGATCGGCTTTGGGCTGGCTCCGCGTCTCAACGCCGCCGGGCGACTCGGTCAGGCACAGATCGCGCTTGATCTGCTGTTGACCGAGAGTCCCGACAAGGCCAGCCGCCTGGCCCGTCAGCTCTGCGAGCTCAACCGCCGCCGCCAGGAGATCGAAACCGAGATCTGGAACGACGCCAACCGTCTGCTTGAAGGCAGAACGCCCACTGGCCCGATCGTGTTGGCCAAGGAGGGCTGGCACCAGGGCGTGATCGGCATTGCCGCCTCGCGTCTGGCCGAGCAGTATGCCCTGCCTGCCATCATGATCTGTCTGTCGGGTGAGAGTGGAAAGGGCTCCTGCCGCAGCTACGGCGGCTTCAACCTGTTCGAGGCGCTCTCGGCCTGTTCGGATATGCTGACAGGCTTCGGCGGCCACGCACTCGCCGCGGGGCTGACGCTCCGCAGCCGGGACGTGCCCGCCTTCCGTGCGGCGCTGAATGACTACTATCAGCAGCACCGGCCCGAGAGTATGCCGGACGTCGCGTGTGACCTGCTGATTCGCGACGGCGAGCTGCTCAGCGAGGAGAATGTGCTGAGTCTCGACCTGCTCGAGCCCTACGGCAGTGAAAACCCCAAGCCCAGTTTCTGTCTGAGCGGCGCGGTGCTGCTCAGCCACCGGGGCGTGGGCGGCGGACGGCATCTGCGCGTGCAGCTGCAGCTGCGGCAGCAGGTGTTCGAGGGCATTTTCTTTGGCCACACGGCCGAAGAGCTCGGCATTGCGGACGGAGACAGGCTGGACGTGGCCTTCTCCCCGCAGCTCAACGAATTTCGCGGACGGCGCTCGGTGCAGCTGCTGATCACGGCGATGCGCCGCCACAAGAGCGAGGCGCTGTGCGCCGATATTCTCTCCGGCGACCCCGCCTATCTCTGGGCCGCCGCCCCCTATCGCCCGGAGCGCGCGGATTTCATCCGCGTCTGGCGACAGATCGACAGTCCGGACTACCGCTCCGGTGACGACCTCGCCGCCATCCTGGCCCAGAAGCCCCCCGAGATGGAGAGCGAGCGCTATTGTCTGTGTCTGGCCGTGCTGCACGAGGCCGGGCTGCTCTCCGCCGTCTACGGCGGCGTGCGGCAGCAGCTTGATCAGAAGGCCGATCTGACAGCCACGCCCTTGATGCAAAAACTACTCTGATGTGATAGACGCGCGTCTCTGTGAGGATGATACCATGGACGAAAACAAACTTCCGACAATCAGTGAAACCGTCCCGGCCAGCGTGCCCGAGGAAGTCCGGCAAGCCGTGCTGGGTCCCGAGCGCCGCCCCGGTCCCGATGACGGACACAAGCTGCTCGACCCGGACGAGATGTTTGCCGCGCTCGATGCAAAGATCCGCAAGAACTGCCCCGGCATGGACATCGAACGCATCCGCCGTGCCTACGAGACCGCCAAGACAGCCCACGCCGGTCAGAAGCGCAAGGAGGGCTCGCCCTATGTGACCCACCCGGTCGCCGTGGCCGATATCACTGTGGACTTCGGGCTCGATGAGGACTCGATCGTCTCGGCACTGCTGCACGACGTGATCGAGGACACACCCATGACCAAGGAGGACGTGGCCAAGGCCTTCGGTCCGGCCGTGGCCGACATCGTCGACGGTGTCAGCAAGCTGACGCGCGTGCAGTATACCAGCAAGGAAGACGAGCAGATGGAGAATCTGCGCAAGATGCTCATGGCCATGGCCAAGGACATCCGCGTGATCCTCATCAAGCTGGCAGACCGCCTGCACAATATGCGCACCATGGCCTATCAGACGCCCGAAAAGCAGCGCAGCAAGTCGCTCGAGACCATGGAGATCTACGCGCCGATCGCTCACCGGCTCGGCATGCAGCAGGCCAAGTGGGAGCTGGAGGATCTCTCGCTGCAGTATCTCGACCCCTCCGGCTATCAGGAGATCACCCACACGCTCGACAAAAAGATGCCCGAGCTCGAGGCCTTCATGGTCTCGATCAAAAACCAGATCCAGCGCCGCATGGATGAAGAGCAGGTCCACTGCTCGATCTTCAGCCGCATCAAGCACGTCTACAGCATTTACCGCAAAATGTACGCCCAGAAGATCGACATCTCCGGCATCTTCGATCTCTGCGCCTTCCGCGTGATCGTGGATACGATCCCGGACTGCTACAATGTGCTCGGCGTTATCCACGATATGTACAAGCCGGTCCCCGGCCGCTTTAAAGACTATATCTCCACGCCCAAGCCCAATATGTACCAGAGCGTGCACACGACGGTCATTGGCTCGGACGGCATCCCCTTCGAGGTGCAGATTCGCACCTGGGACATGCACCACACGGCCGAATACGGCATTGCCGCGCACTGGAAGTACAAGATGGGCAGCGGCAGCGCCGTAGTGCGCATCGGCGACGAGGACAAGTTTGCCTGGGTGCGCCGCCTGCTCGAGAGCCAGCAGGAGTCTGACGCCTCGGACTTCTTCCACGATCTGAAGATCGACATGTTCGCCGATGAGGTCTTCGTCTTTTCTCCGAAGGGCGACGTTATCAACCTGCCGGCCGGCGCCACGCCGATCGACTTTGCCTATACGATTCACTCCGACGTCGGCAACCACATGGTCGGCGCCAAGGTCAACGGGCGCATCGTCAACTTTGACTATGCGCTGCAAAACGGCGATATTGTCGAGATCCGCACCTCAAAGTCCTCCCCCGGTCCGGGGCGAAACTGGCTGGATATCGCCCGGTCGAACTCGGCGCGCACCAAGATCAAGCAGTGGTACAAAAAGGAGCGCCGCGAGGAGAACGTGATCCGCGGCCGCGAGATGCTGCTGGAGGAGTTCAAGCACGACGGCATCGACCCCGACGCTGCGCTCGCCGAAGAGATCGTGAGCCCGATCCTCAAGCGGCTGAGCTTCTCGAGCGTGGACGATCTGTACGCCGCGCTCGGCTATGGCGGTCTCACAGCGGTCCGCGCCGCGAACCGCCTGCGCGACGAGCTGGAGCGCCACACAAAGAACGAGAAGAAGACCACGCTCGATCGGATCACCGAGGCCGCCGAGCGCCGCGAACAGCAGGCCGCAAAAAAAGAACTGAAACCCATCAACGGCGTGCTGGTCGCCGGGATCGACAACTGTCTTGTGAAGTTCTCCCGCTGCTGCACACCGGTTCCCGGTGACGACATCATCGGCTTTATCACGCGCGGGCAGGGTGTTTCGATCCACCGGACAGACTGCGTCAACTACACCTCGCGCAAGGACGCCCCCGAGGACGCCGGACGCTGGATCAAGGTCGGCTGGGCCAGACAGATCACCGAAAGCCACACCACAACGGTCACGCTGACCTCGAAGGACCGCGGCGGCCTCGTCATGGATATCGCCACGGTGCTCAACGCCCTCAACGCCAAGGTCCGCAGTCTCAACGCCCGCGACAACGTCTCGGGCGTGGCCCAGGTCGCCGTGACACTCGAGGTCATGGACACCGCCGAACTGCGCTACATCATGGGCCGCCTGGCCCACATCCCCGGCGTGATCGAGGTCCGTCGCAACGGATAATACGTCTTTCCTGTATCAAATGATTGGAGCCATTACACTATGCTGATCAAAACCATCCCCGTCGGACAGCTGGAGGAAAACTGCTATGTTGTCACCGACGAAAACACCTTGAACTGTGCTGTCATCGACCCCGGTGACGAGAGCAACACGATCCTCGACTATCTTGAGGACAACCGCCTGCACTGCCAGGTCATCCTGCTGACGCACGGCCACTTCGACCACGTCGGCGCTGTCGACACGCTCCGGGAGGAGACCGGCGCCGCGGTCTACATGCACCCGCTCGACGACACCGGCGGGCGGGATCTCCGCCGCCCCTATCGGCTCGGCGCTGATGGGCATCCGTATCACGAGGGCGACGTTGTGTGCGTCGACGCGCTGCGCTTTGAGGTTCTCGAGACCCCGGGCCACACCCCCGGCAGTGTGACACTGCGCTGCGGCGAGGCGCTCTTCACGGGCGATACGCTGTTTCGCGGCAGCTGCGGCCGCACCGATCTCGAGGGCGGCAGCACCGAGGATATGCTGCGCAGTCTCAAGCGGCTCTGCGCGCTCCCCGGCGATTATGAGGTCTATCCCGGCCACAACGAACCCAGTACACTCGTGCGCGAGCGCAATATGAACTACTACTGCCGCCAGGCCATGCAGATGAAATAACAATGCCAACGATTTCAACGGCATTTCTCCCATAGGAACACAAAACGGCGCGTCTCCTTGTCCCGAGGAGGCGCGCCGTTTCGTTGTGTGTGCGTAATGGAAGTGAAGTGAGGTGAAAAGGGAGAATAGAGAGGGTCCGTCAAGTGAATATGAGACTGCAAGGGGGTTAGAGCTTTCTAACTCTCAGTCTGAAAGCAGATCCCCTTCGGGGGATCTTGTTTCATTCACCTGATCTTCTTGACAATTTGAAGTTTAACATATTTAACTTCTGTTGTCAAGCTCTAATTGTTTATTTTCTGAAAAAAGAGAAGCCTTTTTTCTGATAGGGCTCGGATTTGACCGCGCCGAGCGTATAGCCTGTCGGGTCGATGGCCGCGTGCAGCGCTGCCGCGCTGATCGCCTCTTCACTGACGATCACAGCCTCGCCCTTCGCGCGGCTGGCCTTGACCGACTTGACGGCGAAGGCCTTTCGGATCGCATCCTGGATATGTGCCTCACACATCGAGCACATCATCCCGTCGATTTTTGCCGTTGTCTGAATCATGTGTTCTCCTCCCCGGGGATATGAAGCACGGTGCGCTCCCCTGTCCCGGCACCGCAGCCGGCACAGCCGGCGCAGCTTCCGCCGCAGGCACTTTTTCCTGCCTTTTTATCGTGCAGCATGCCGCGAATCACGAAAAAGCAGACCAGCACGATTACGGCGATCAGTACGATATTGATGAGATTGGCGGACAGCCAGCTGAGCATGATACATGCCTCCTTGGATACGCAGGGAGCGCAGATGCGCTCCCTGCCATCAATACTTGTTACGCGAGTTTTACGCTTTCTTTATACGGCCGGAACAGCATATAGCCGAACACACCGAGCAGCGCGACGGCCACGATCAGGCCAGGCACATTGACCGCGCCGGCAAACAGCAGCCCGAGCTGCCAGACGAGCAGCGCGATGGCATAGGCGAACACGCACATATAGCCGATGGCAAACCAGGTCCATTTGGCGCTGTTCATCTCACGCCGGATCGCGCCCATGGCGGCAAAGCAGGGGGCGCAGAGCAGGTTGAAGAGCATGAAGCTGAAGGCGGCAAGCTTGCCGTGGCCGCCGGAGAAGCTGCCGAAGTCGTCCGCGACATTTGCCCAGATCTGCGAACCCTCTTCGTCGAGCTCATCGTCCTCGGTCTCCGCCTCGTAATTATACAACACGCCGAAGGTTCCGACAACCTCTTCTTTCGCGATCAGGCCGGTGACGGTGGCAACGGTCGGACGCCAGGAGCCAAAGCCCAGCGGCTTGAAGATCACAGACACGGGGCGGGCCACGTCGGCGAGGATCGAATCGTCCATGGCGGTGACTTCCTCCACGGGCACGCCCATCTCCTGGGCCTTGGTCTCGATATAGGACTCGGTCGCAATGCTCTCATCCTCGTAGAGGGCGTCGACATTGCCGAACTTGCCGTTGACGGTGCCATAGCCCTGCAGGAACCACAGTACGATCGAGGAGATCAGGATCACGGTACCCGCGCGCTTGATGAAGGACCAGCCGCGCTCCCAGGTGCCGCGCAGCACGTTGCCGAGGGACGGCACGTGGTAGGCCGGCAGTTCCATGACGAAGGGCGCGGGATCACCGGCGAACATTTTCGTCTTTTTCAGCATAATGCCGGAGACGATGATCGCGGCGACGCCGATGAAATAAGCGCCGGTGGCAATCCAACTCGAGCCGCCGAACAGGGCGCCGGCGATCAGGCCGACGATCGGCATTTTTGCGCCGCAGGGGATGAAGCAGGTCGTCATGACGGTCATGCGGCGGTCGCGCTCGCTTTCGATCGTACGTGAGGCCATGACGCCGGGCACGCCGCAGCCGGTGCCGACGAGCATCGGGATAAAGCTCTTGCCGGAGAGACCGAACTTGCGGAAGATACGGTCCATGATAAAGGCGATACGGGCCATGTAGCCACAGTCTTCGAGGCAGCAGAGGAACAGGAACAGCACGAGCATCTGCGGCACGAAGCCGAGCACCGCGCCGACGCCGGCGAGAATACCGTCGGAGATCAGTCCGACCAGCCAGTCTGCCGTACCCCAGCTCTCGAGCAGGGCGCGCGAGCCGTCGGTCAGCCATTCACCGCCCAGCACGTCGTTGGCCCAGTCGGTCAGGAAGGTGCCGAGACCGAGACCTCCGTCCGCGATGGACGAGCCCATACTGACGGCATACACGAGCCACATGATCACCGCGAAGATCGGAAGTGCCAGCCAGCGGTTGGTGACGATGCGGTCGATCTTATCCGAGGTCGACATGGCGCCCTTGTTCTTTTTCTTATAGCAGGCCTTGATCAGGCCCGCGATGTAAATATAGCGCTCGTTGGTGATGATGCTCTCGCTGTCGTCGTCGAGCTCACGCTCACAGGCCTGGATATCCTGCTCGATATGGGCTTTGACGCTCTCGCTGAGCTGCAGCTTGCTCTGCACCTTCTCGTCGCGCTCGAAGAGCTTGACGGCAAACCAGCGCTTCTGCTCTTCAGGTACGGCGTCGAGCGCCGCCTCCTCGATATGGGCCAGGGCGTGGTCGACAGCGCCGGAAAAGCTGTGCTGCGGGACCATCCGCCCGCCCGCTGCGCTGACGCAGGCGCGGACAGCGGCGTCAATACCCTCGTTCTTCAGGGCCGAAATCTCCACGACCTCGCAGCCGAGCTGGCGGGCGAGCTCCTTTGTGTTGATCTGGTCGCCGTTCTTGCGGACAATGTCCATCATGTTCAGCGCCACGACCGTCGGGATGCCGAGCTCGACAAGCTGCGTCGTCAGGTAGAGGTTGCGCTCCAGGTTCGTCGCGTCGACGATATTCAGCACGACGTCCGGCCGCTCGTCGACGAGATAATTGCGCGCCACGACCTCTTCCAGCGTGTAGGGGGAGAGAGAATAAATGCCAGGCAGGTCGGTCACCTGTACGTCGCTCTGTCCGCGGACCTTGCCTTCTTTCTTTTCAACCGTGACGCCCGGCCAGTTGCCGACATACTGCTGCGTGCCCGTCAGGGCGTTGAAGAGCGTCGTTTTGCCGCAGTTCGGGTTGCCTGCGAGCGCGATGCGAATCGAATTTGCCATCTTACTGCACCTCCACCATGTCCGCGTCGGCCTTGCGGATACTCAGTTCATAGCCGCGCACGGTGATTTCGACCGGATCGCCCAGCGGGGCGACCTTGCGCACATAGACCTCAGTGCCCTTGGTCAGGCCCATATCCATGATGCGGCGCTTCACAGCCCCTTCACCGTGGAGCTTGACGACCTTAGCGGTCTCGCCGATCGGTACGTCTCTCAATGTTTTCATACGGATACACTCTCCTTTAAACTATGAGTTTTTTGCAAAACTGCCGGCAAGCCGGGTTTATTTCCCCGAAGGGAATATAAATATGTTTTTGAGGCAGCTTTGCCGCTTCAAAAACACTCTAAGGCGAGCCAAGCGAGCCCTCGCATCGACCAAGCTTGGTGCGTCTCCCGCGCACCAAGCGCGATATATGCGAGTAACCAAATGCGAAACGTGTTTCGCATTTGATTTTTATACCATGATTTTCTGTGCCATTTCCCGGCTGAGGGCCACACGCGACTCCTTGACCTTGACGATCAGGTTGCCGCCGATGACCGACATCACCGTTACGGAGCCGCCGACGACAAAGCCCATATCCTCCAGGTGCTGCTTCATCTCGGCGTTGCCGCCCACTTTTCTGATGATGTTTTCCTCTCCGGCTTCCGCCAGCACCAGTGGCATCATCACATGATCTCCTCTCTGTTAAGTAAAGCTCTCAACAATTAGATTAGACTAATTAGATTTCCAAAAAAATAATTAGACCTTTCTAACCGCCTGCTCAGTATAGCATCTTCGGCTTTTTCTGTCAAGAGCGAAAATAAGGAAGCGCTGAGTAAATCGAAGTGCACAGATTGGCGAGCAGATTTTTCGCCTGATGAAGGCGAGAAATTGCAGGAATACTTTGTGTATTCCAAGATTTCGAGACAAAATCAGACGGAAAAGATGCCGGCAAGATGTGTGCGGCGATTTATTCAGCGTTTCCATAAGTCAAGCCGATTGCGCGCAGAATATTCCTTGCCAAGTGCGGGCAAATATGTTAATATATACAATATATTAGGCAGTATATGAGAAGGTCGGTGCGTCCTTATGATGAACTCACAAAAGTCCACGGAAGATTACCTGGAAGCCATGCTGATGCTCAAAGAGAAGCGGGGCTTCATCCGCTCGGTCGATGTGGCCAATCTCCTTGGCGTCACCAAGCCCAGCGTCAGCTATGCCACCAAGCGCCTGCGCGAAAACGGCTATATCACGATGGACGAGAGCAGCTTCATCACGCTGACACCGTCAGGGATGGAGATTGCCGACCGTATTTACACCCGCCATAAAACGCTGACGGATTTCTTCACCCGACTCGGCGTTGATGACACGCTCGCCAGCCGGGAAGCCTGCAAGGTCGCGGCCGATCCAAGCC
>ODAI014098121.1_pt1 | contig 10418 bp, 16 predicted proteins | sample 1539321 | NCBI WGS metagenome assembly ODAI01 (sample SAMN02144231, study PRJEB22623) | gut metagenome | biome: sheep rumen | host: Ovis aries | place: New Zealand | reverse complement strand
TTTTCTGAAATCTCTTTTCTTTTGTCTTCTATCTCTATAAGCATATTTACCAGAATGCATTACTTGTTCTTTAGCACTCTTATATAATCTATGTTTACTTCCAAAATATCCCTTTGCTCTATCCATTACTTTTTTACGACGAGCACGATGAATAGTTCCGCCTTTAACTCTTGCCATTTTAAATCCTCCTTAATTACTTAATAACATCTTTTAATCTATTATAATCTGCTTTACTCAAAAGAGATGCACTTCTACCAGTTCTATTAGAAGCAGCATTCTTCTTACCTGTATTATGTCTTGTACCAGGATGTCCTATTTTAACAGTTCCACCAGGTCTAACATTACAAACCTTAGCAGTACCTTTATGAGTTCTTTGTGTTTTCTTTGCCATAATATCCTCCTATTTTTCCTTCTTAGGCGCTAGTATCATCACCATAACGCGACCATCCAACGTTGGTTGAGACTCTACAGTAGAAACCTCAACTAAAGCATCAGCAAAACGAAGTAAAACGTCACGACCTAAATCAGTATGAGCCATTTCCCTACCCTTAAAACGAATAGAAACCTTAATCTTATGTCCCTTTTCTAAATACTTGCGCGAATTATTTACACGAGTATTAAAATCATGAACATCAATAGTAACAGACAAACGATACTCTTTCATATCCAAATTTGACTCTCTTTGTTTCTTCAAATTTTCCTTTTGTCTTTTCTTATTTTCATACTTAAACTTATTGTAATCCATTATCTTACAAACTTGAGGATTTGCATTCTGATTAATCAAAACCAAATCAAATCCAGCATAATTAGCCAAAGTCAAAGCATCTTTTATAGACTTAACACCTAACTGCTCACCATTTGGACCAATCACCATTACTTCTTTCGCACGTATTTGTTCATTAATAAACAAATCTCTTTCCTTTGCTATACTAAACACCTCCAAAATTTAGCACCAAAAAAGTGAACGAAAAGACATTCACTTAAAAGCACCATAAAAAATATTAATTGGCCTTTAACCCAAAGCTTAAGCAATCGGGTGAGATGAATATCTTCTTTCCTTTTTCTCGGTTTCTTAATGATTATACATATAAATTAAATATTTGTCAAGCAAATTATGCTCTTGAATCATATTTTCCATCTTTAGTAGAAACAACAATTTTTTCACCTTGTTCAACAAATAATGGAACCTTAACCATTAAATCATTTTCCATATAAGCTTCTTTTAAAGCATTATTTGTAGTATTACCTTTTACAGCAGGTTCTGTCTTAGTAACAGTATAAGTGATTTTTTCAGGTAATTCCATACCTAACATTTCACCCTCATAAAAAGTAACATTTACCTCTAAATTTTCAATTAAGAACTTAGCGTCATCACCAATTTGATCACGGGATAACTCAATTTGTTCATAAGTTTCCATATTCATGAAATAATACACATCACCTGTATTATATAAATACTGCATGTTTTGTTTAGTAATCATAGCCTTTTCTAATTTAATACTAGTATTAAAAGTTTTTTCAACGATAGAACCAGTTCTTAAATTTCTAATTTTAGCCTTAACAAAAGCAGCACCCTTACCAGGTTTAACATGTTGAAACTCAATAACAGTATAAATATTACCCTCAAATAAAAAAGTAATACCATTTTTTATATCATTAATATTAAACATAATGACCTCCTAAATTATTTTTCTTCTTTATGCTTAGTAGTCTTACCACATTTACTACAATACTTATTTAACTCTAAACGATCAGTAGTATTTTTCTTATTCTTTTCAGTACGATAATTCTTTTCTTTACATTCAGTACAAGCTAAAGTAATTCTTTCTCTTGCTTCACCTTTTTTAGCCATACTATCCCTCCTTTTTGAAACGTCTACCATATTATAACAAATAATTTATAAAAATCAAAGTATTTTTTTTATATTTATTATTTTGATACTCAATAGTCATAATTTAATATTTTCAGATACTAACACATAGTCAAATAAATAATTATCATCCTAGAACTAATGTTTTTTCTTTTTCACCATAAGATTCAATTAAAAATTTTGCATGACGTAATGCATCATCACTATAAACATAATGAGCGTTTTGAATATAATTTAACAAAACATCCTTATTTTTTTGAATAAACTCTAAAGCTTTAGCTGTATATAAAGTATTTACCATATCAGAACATAGTTCACAATATTCTTCTTCATCAATTAAAACATATACAGGTCCACAAGTAGAATCTATTTTAAGAATATACCCATCATCAAAATACAAACTAATTTCAAACGGAGCATAATCTGCGCCATATGTAATTGTACGCTCTATATTATCATTTATATTTACTTGCTCATACTTTAAACCAGTCGAAAACTCATATCCATCACTAACACGTTTACTAATTGTTTTTCCATACTTATCAAATTTATAATAAGAAGATTTATAAATTTTTTTAAAACTATCATTATCATATATATTCTCATTTACATAAAAGGTATTAAAAGTCTCATAATTATTATATTCAATATATGTATGTGATAATGGAGATTCTTCCTTACTTAAAGTATAAATATCTGCATTCTTTTTTCCTAGATAGAATGGTAAAGTATATAAAGAAGAAAACATATATATATCTGAATCTTTATAATATTCTTTTAAATCATTAATTATATTAATATAGTCATCATTTTCTTGTATATTGTAATCTATGCATATTCTCTCTGTTAGTAATAGATCAAAATCAACCTTGAACATATCATCAGATTCAATTGATTCATCTATTGAAATCCACTCATGATGTTCATCTATATTACCATCAAATTGAACATTTCCAATTTCATCTTGATAATTAATACTATCTTTTACATCATTGTTTTGGGTTGTTTCATTAGTATAGCTTTCAACAAATACACTATCAAGCGACTCACCAGTATTCATTTTTTTAGAAGAGCAAGAAGAACATAATAAAAATGGTAACAATGCAAAAGACTTAAGTTGTCGTTTCAATATTTCACTTTTTTTCACAAAATCCACCTCGAGAAAATATTATAAGGTAGATTAATAAAAAAAGCAACATACAATAATTAAATTTAAAACAAAAAAATATAATTAAAAAATAGTTAGAAAAATCTAACTATTTAACTCAAAATACTTTTGAGATACCCTATTAACAATTCTCTTAGTAACATTACTTTGATAAGTAGAACCAGATTCATCATAATATACATCAGGAGAAATAACAGTAAAACTAACTTGAGGATTATCATAAGGTGCATATGCAACAAAAGTAGTAGTAATAGTCTCAGTATCAACAACACCATCCGAATCAGTATCAATAAAACTCTCGCTAGTACCAGTTTTACCAGCAGGCTTATAACTCAAATCAATGTAACCTAAACCAGTACCAGAATCAAGAACCCTTTGAAATCCTAATTTAACTCTATCCAAATATATATCTTTAGTATTAACAGTATTCAAAACAGAAACAGGAGTGTCACTTATCTTATTAGTTAAACCATCCTTACCAGGGCTATAAATAGATTTAAGTAAATAAGGCTTCATCCTTTTACCACCATTCGCAATAGTATTTATATATTGACTTAATTGAATAGGAGTATAAGTATCATACTGTCCAATAGAAAAATCCATTAAATGTCCAGGAAGTTCACTACTTCCCTTATACCCTAAACTCTCAACAGGTAAATCAATACCAGTCTTAACACCAAGACCAAACTCACCAAAAGTATCACGATAAATAGCAAACGCACTCGGATCAATCACCAAAGGAGCATCATAAGCATAATTACCATGCGCAACACGAATGGCAGTATTATATTGATATGTATTAGAAGAATACTGTAAAGCAGAAATATCATCTAAAATACCTAAATATTTCCAAGAACACTTAAGAGGAGTAGAAGCAATCTTCAAACAAGAATCATCCCTAACCTCATCAATAGATAAAGCACCAGTATTATAACCAACAATATGACTCGCACCCTTAACAACAGAACCTACAACAACAGGACTAGTAGTAATACCAGGAGTATAATCATAAAACTTATAATTATTACCATCCATCACAATCTGCTTACCAGACATAGCCAAAATCTCACCAGTATTAGGGTCACTAACAACAACAAAAGACTTATTATAATACTTAGTATTAGGCTCACTCTTAGTAGTCAATAACTCCTCCTCTAAAATTTTTTCAATAGCCGCCTGCAACTCAATATCAATAGTAAGCTTTATATCATTACCACGACTTCCCTCTTCAAGCAAAACATACTTACCATTAATAACCTGATACTTATTCTTAATCCCCTTTAAAATATCCTCATACTGATACTCTAAATAACTAGTACCCACGCGATCATTAAGCTCATATCCCTTATTCAAATAATAACTTTCAAGTTCATAAGGAATACCATTTTCACTATCACTTACACTACCTAAAATAGTCTTAAAAACATTTCCATACAAATACTCACGAGTCCAATCCAACTTAACATTAAACCCAGGCAAATAATCCAAATTCTCAGCAATTACCGCATACTCTAAATCACTAACATCATACTTCTTAATAACCTTATCAGCATAATAATAACCAGTATTCATTAACTTGTAAATATATGCAGCCTCACGATCCTTATCAGTAAATTGATCCAAATACTTCTTAGGAACCCTTTCTAATTTATAAGAATCAATAACCTCACTATCAATCCTTCTCTCCTCTAAATCAATATACTCTTGTTCAGTAATAAAACTATCAGCTAAAGAAGAATTATTAATAACCCAAAAATACCTTAAATCATTATCAGACAACTTTTTAAAACTAACATCAATCATTGAACCAATCTTATAAGCCAAATCAATTTCTTCCTTTGTACTCAATCCAGTCTTCTTATACGTAATAGTTTTAACAGCAACATTATCAACAATCAATTTTCCATTCCTATCATATATTCTACCACGAGGCGCACTATCACCATAAACCACCTTTATAGTAGCACTATAAACCTTATCTCTAAAATAATCATTACGAATAATTTGAACATAAAATAAATAACCAACAATAACACTAAATAATATAATAATTAATCCAACTAAAACTTTATATCTTTTCTCAATCTGATTTTTTCTTTCCTTAATATGACTATTTCTACTAAACTTAATTCTATACTTCTTAGCTTTACTTCTACTACTTTTCATTCACATTAGAAAAATCAATCATTGAAAAAAAACTATAATCATTAAAAAAATTAATATTACTTAAATATGATTCAACATTTATTGCCATATATATAACCTCCAATAAAGTTTATTAATTATTTAAAAATAAATGAATATAATAAAATAGGTGATAAAATGCAAGAATTTTTAATAAAAAATTACATATCCAAACTTACATCAAAAGACATAAACGAATTCGCACAAAAAAACGGAATAGAACTAAACGAAGAAGAACTAAAACTAATAGAACAATACATAAAAAAAGACTGGCACACAATAATCTACGGAAACCCTAGAACCATATTAGATGACCTTAATAATAAACTAAGTGAACTAAAATATAAAAAAATAGAAAATCTATATATAGAATTCAAAAACAAATACAAAAACTATTTATAATAATCAACAATATCTTGATATAAATTACTATTAAACTTCCTATTCTTAATCATCTCAATCTCAAACTTATATGGAGGATAACTATCATCATCAAATTTAACATAAGGTGTCTCTAAAATTTTAGGAACATCTTTTATTTTTTCATTATAAATGATACTAATCATATTATCAAAACCTATATAACCATAACCAATATTCTCATGTCTATCCTTATGAGCACCCATAACATTTTTACTATCATTTATATGAATACATAATAACTTATCCAAACCAATAATTTTGTCGAATTCAGACAAAACATTATCAAAATCACTTACATCATAACCGGCATCATGAATATGACATGTATCCAAACAAACACCAATATTTTCCTTATTATTAACACCGTCAATAATACGCTTAATCTCAGTAAAATTAACACCAACCTCAGTACCCTTACCAGCCATAGTTTCCAACAAAATCTTAACAGAAGTATCAGATAAAACATTATTTAAACAATAAACAATATTTTCTATTGCCTTATCACTACCAATACCAACATGACTACCAGGATGCAATACAACCTTATCAAATCCCAAATCAGAAACCCTCTTCAATTCATCCCTTAAAAAACTTATAGAAAAATCAAAATTTTTTTCATTAGCCAAATTAACAATATAAGGAGCATGAACAATAACATTTGAAGGATCAATTCCACTTTCCTTCATCAAAGAAAAGGCTTCAGAAGTTAATGCAGAATCAATAGGTAACCTTCGAGTATTCTGAGGGGCGCCAGTATAAAACATAAACGTATTCGCACCATATAAAATGCTCTCCCTTACACTACCTAACAATTGATCCTTTTTATTAAACGAAACATGTGAACCTATTATCATATAATACCTCCTACACTATAAATTATACATTAATATCAAAAATAAATAAATAATAACAAAAAAAACAATTGAAAATCAATTATTTTTCTTCCTTTTCTAATCTATTCAAAACATCACGAGTAACATCAACTGCTTTTTGTCTCACAGCCTCAGCTGCACTTTCCAAAACAGGAGTACCTTTATCAACAGCATACTCAACTAACTCCTCGGCAGCATCTTGAATTTGACGAGCCTTCTTCTTAGCAATCTTCAAAACCTTTTCCTTATCTAAATCAGATAACTCATCCTTTATAAGAGCTATTTTAGCCTCAATATTTTCCTTAACTTCTGAAGCATCAATACCACGAGCCTTTTCAACTAACTCATCCATTTTTTTCTTCAAATCACGTCTAGTCTCACTACCCTTTTTAGGAGCAAACAATAACCCCAATCCTGCTCCAATAGAAGCTCCTATAATAAATTTTCCTATTCCATTTTTCTTACTCATAATCCTCATCCTTTCTTCTTCTCTTAAAAATTCTAAAAACAAAATTCAAAATTCCATCAGAAACCTTATTAGTAACCATATTAATTGTATCTGCACTCTTGTCAATAACATCAAATAAATTATCTAACTTTCGAACCTTGCCATAAACATCATCCAATAAAGTATTTGCCTTATCAAGAGTCATAGTCAACTTGTATATAAATACAATTGTAACAATAACCAAAATACTTAAAAACAAATACAACATAATAAGCATCATTTGACTAGCTATTTCCATTACCATCATCCTCTTTTTCGTACATTGAATCAATTAAATTAAATAAATCACTATCATCCTCTGGTTCATTAACTTTTTTATCATCCATTAACTCATCAAACATATCTAAATTATTAGCAGGTTCAACATCAATCTTCTCAGGTTCTCCAAACAAAGTAACCTCTAAATCATCCTCCAAAGTTCCATAAGCCTTCTTACGAATATCATCAATACTCACATCCTTATGATTATAATATGTAGTATTTGAAGAATTATTCCTTTGCTTAATATCTTCCTTATGATAATTCTTATCCAAGATACCATACACAGGAGAAATAATAGGAGTTGGTCTAAAAACCCTTTTTTCTTGTTTTTCAGGTTCAACTTTTTTTGACTTTTCATGTAAAGAACTTTTTCTATTACTCCTTTCAACTTTTTCAACCTTTTTAGGAGGCTCTAAACTAGCAAAATCATTATCATCAAAAAATATTGGTGCAGAAACCTTTTCTTCTTTTTTTACCTCAACATCATTAACCTTTTCCTCAAAAACCTCTTCCTTTTGCTGAGGAGCAGGAATTTCAACCTGAATAACCTCTTTCTTAATAGGTTCTTCAACTTCAACTTCCTCAGTAAACATATCACGTAACTTATCCATTAGTCCCATAAATTCACCATCCTATTCACTGTACTCCAAGAAATTCTCATTTTCTTCATCATTCTCAAATAATTGGAACTTTTCCTCTTTATATTTAAAATAATCCTCATTAAGCATAATTCTTATAACATCATTATTAAACTTAACAGTAGATAATATATAAGAACTATTTAATATAACACTATTAATATCTTCCTCTTCAACAAGAGATTCAACATGAGCATAATTATACATAAAATCAACTAAATATTTATCATTACTCTGAACAATATCAATATACCCTTTTTTACCATTAATATCAATATCCATATAAAAATATGAATCATCACTCTTAACATGCTTTACATCCCTTTGATAATAATAACTAATCGCATCAATATACAAATAATAATAATTACCATCAGAATAAAGCTTGTCATTGAATTCTATTGTATCAATGTAAGTAACACCCCTTGGAATATAATATTTATAACCCTTACCAATATGATTATATAAACTATTATCCTTAGATAAAACAATACTAACTATATTATCAATTTCAGTAGTATCAATTCTAACCATTGTACATCCTGTAATAGAAAATAAACAAAATACAGTTAGCAGTAATGAAACCAATTTTTTCATGATTCACCTACTCTTCTAAATTATAACAAGTTTTTCCAAAAAATAATACAAAAATAAAAAATTATTAACACTTTACATGTCTACTTATGTACACTAATTCTATAAATTACATCACCATTAGAAACAAATTTTTTCTCATACTCAGTCTGAACATTACCAGTTAAATCATCATTATATAAATCCAAAGATAATGAATCAATTAAATAACCATAATTATTAAACGACATAATAGAATACTCAAACAACTTCCTATTATCTGTTTTCATAATGATATTACACTTATCATTAAATAAAGAATCATATTTAGATAAAAATACCTCACTAGTAAGTCTTCTCCTAGCATGTCTTTCTTTAGGCCATGGATCAGAAAAATTCAAATAAATACATTCAATCTCTTTATAAAAAACATCATCTATACCTAAAGCATCCATACGAATCAAACGTAAATTAGGAATAACCTTATCTTCTAATTTCTGAATAGCCCTCACCAATACACTATCAAATTTTTCTATTCCAATAAAATTAATATCAGGATTACAAAGAGCCATGCCAATAATAAAATCACCCTTACCCATACCAATTTCAATATGAATAGGATTATCATTATCAAATAAAGACTTAAAATCACCCTTATAATCCATATAATTATTTATAATATAACTAGAAGACTCAATAATCTCTTTAGCGCCTTTAACATTTCTAAGTCTCATAAACTTCACCAATATAATTATACATGTTTTACAATATTTTATCAACAACTAAAAAATCGCTAACACTTTTTGCATTCTTTAATATATCAAAACATTCCTTACCATAAATAATTTCACTATTTTCAATTATTAAACCTAAACTATAAAAATCAACATTACAAGGAGAAATATAAATAGAACCATTATAAACATATAAATTACAATTTTTAAAATCGCTTAACCAACCATTTAACTTATATAAAAAGTTTCTATACTTAGAAACACTAATATTCATAACAATAGAATCATAATAATCATAATAATCCTGTTCATCTTTAACAACTTCCAAAATAGCACCAAAAAACTCATCTATAAAAACAGAAATATTATAACTGCCTTCCATATCAATACCATAATCACTATCAATTTTTAAAAATAAACCTTTAAAATAATTTTCGAGCTCAGAATTATCAAAAAAATTAACACCTTCAATAATCTTCTTATTTAAAAAAACTACTAAATTATTATCTCTAAATTCTATCTTCATAACTTCACCCAAAATATTTTATGAAAATAAAAACTAATTGAGATAAAATTTAAATAGTTCTTTCAATTTTCTCTATAATTTCACCCTTACCAACCTTAGTAACATTAGAAAACATAACAAACTCATCACCAACAACTAAATCTAAATCACTAAGAATTATATTTCTTTGTTTTTGTTGCAAAGTAACACCAATCTTATCAGTCTTAGTAGCAACAATAACAACAGGCAACTTATAATACTTCAAAAAATTATACATCATAATATCATCATTAGATAATTTATGTCTAAAATCAACAAGCATAAAAACACATTTCAAATTAGGCCTATTAACTAAATAATCCTCCATCATCAAACCAAACTTTTTTTGTTTAGCCTTACTCAAATTTGCAAAACCATATCCAGGAGCATCAACCAAATAAAAAGAATCATTAACCAAATAAAAATTAATTGTTTGAGTCTTACCAGGATTAGAAGATGTTCTAGCAAAATTTTTTCTATTAATCAAAGTATTAATAAAACTACTCTTACCAACATTAGACCTACCAACCAATAAAAACTCAGGCTTATTATCAGTAGGATACTGACTTCTCCTTACCGCACTAACCTCTAAATTTACACTACTTATTTTCATAACCATCCTCCAATATATAAATAATTATAC
>ODAI012842060.1_pt1 | contig 10418 bp, 6 predicted proteins | sample 1539321 | NCBI WGS metagenome assembly ODAI01 (sample SAMN02144231, study PRJEB22623) | gut metagenome | biome: sheep rumen | host: Ovis aries | place: New Zealand | reverse complement strand
GCAGTGTGGAGACGGGGATGCCCAATGGGTTTATGGTATGCACGCCAAAGAAGTAGAAAAGCTCATAGGTAAAGATGCATATCGAGGGGCCGCCCATGCCGTGGCCCATGACGCTGATGCGGTGGCCGTTACGCATGCCGGTGTAGCCCAGCATGCCGCGTACCTGGTTGAAAAGCACGGGATTCTCCAGGTAGTTCTCGGCCATGAATTTCACGCGCAGCGGGTCGCCAGCCATGATGACGGTGTCGGCAATCTCGCCTTTCCGTGCGCCGATGTGTGGTGTAGGTGTATTTGCCATAATGATGATAAGTTTATACGTTGATATGATGATACGTTGATATCATTGACTCTTTTTTAACGAAAGTTTTTGAAAAATATTGTGTCGGAGCAGGTCGAGCGGACGGCAATCACACGTTCGGTAATAAAGTCGGCGAGAAATGAGTGAATTGCCCTCCACTCTCTGCTTAATGAAAACGTTGACCCCTTCGTGTCAGGCCGAAGAAGATGGAATTGCGTTTTATTTTTCGGTTATTTCCCAGTGGCCGCTGTAACCGCTGCCCACATAGCGGATATGTGGCAGTTTGGCAATGTGGCGTTTGATAGTCTTTGATGTCACACCACTTTGTTTGGCCAAGTCTTCTGTTGTAATATTGGGATTTTTATGTATTTGTTCTTCAATCCATATATCAAGATCAGCATCTTGAGGGACACCTTGAGGGACATCTTGAGGGACATCTTGAAGGACATCTTGAAGGACATCTTGAGTGCCACCTTGAGTAACATCTTGGGTAACACCTTGAGTAACATCTTGAGGAACACCTTGGGTATCACCTTGAGTATCACCTTGAGTATCATCTTGGGAGCCATCGACACCGTCTCGCACCAGCACACTAAAAGCTGTTAGATATCCAACGTTAAATTCTGCTTCTGGGCAGCCGTTGTCTTTCAATAGTTCTTGCACTTCTCGGATACCGTGGTTAAACATATTGACATAGCTTAGCGTCTTCATCATTTCGGCAACAACACTGTTGCGATAGTCGTTCACATAGGGAAAGTTCTCTGGACGAGCCTGGCCATAAAGCCCTCCTGAGTTCATAATCTCGATATGATGGTCATACTGATAAAAACGCGTAGGCATATTGGCTTGATAGTCTCTGTGCATCACGGCATTCATCATCAGCTCACGCAGTGCTTTATATGGGTAATTCAGTACATCTTTCTCGCGCAGAATACTTATTGTCACCGGACGTTTGGTGACAATGCCGTCACGGATAAAGTTCTCCAATTCAGGCAGTATCTTATACAATCCACCTTCGAATCGACGCTCGTTCATTATTTCTCCGCCGTTATCGTTCCCTTTGAAACGTACATATTGGATATACGCCCCTGGCATAAAGAAACGAGGCCGGTAGCCGAACATTATAAGTGCGGCGTAAGTCGGACAGTCCCACTGCGAATTAAATAGGTGCAATGCTGCCAATTGTTCTTTTATCGGACGTGTATCGTTCGCCAAGACCTCGGCGTCTATCGCCTTTGGCAAATAATCTTTGACGATGACATCCACGTCGATATCTTCCAGTTTGGCATCCCTGCAGGGACGAGTGTCAAAGGTTGGCAGGCTAGCGGCACATCTTTCGGTAAGGATGCGCTCCTCTTCGGCACTGGCTATGTCTCGACGAGGACCGATACGGATAAATGTCCGTCCTCGGTAGCGTACAGGTGTATCGAACGAAGGTGTTACCTCGACTACAAGAACATCCCCCTTGTCTGTAACCACTTTTTCGGTACTCATCACTGGCAAGGGAAGTATATTGCCATCGGATCGTATTCCGCTTATTTTCTTCATCAATGCATCGTCCACCTTTAACCCGCTTATGCTCCCGTTATCATCTACACCTATCAGCAGATATCCCTTCTTCCGGGAGCCTGGCATATCATTGGCAAAAGCGCATATCGCTTCCTGAAACTTATCCATATTGCCTGTTGAAGTTGTCAGTTCAATACGATAACTCTCGTCAGAATGGATTATATCATTTAATTCATCTTGTGTCATATCTCAATAATTGTTTCCGGGTGCAAAGATACGGGTTTTATTTCAAATGTCAAAAACACATATTAACACATTTACGCATTGGCACATTGGCTCCACATGGCCGCAGACCTCAGTTCAAGCATTTTATAATCTCTATTTTGGGTGCAAAGATACAATATTCAGTATTCTTTTATGAAAATCTTAAGTTAATCTGTCTCTTCAAAATCAATTCTGTCTATCAAAAATCTCAGTGATGAACTATTGAAACATGCATCTATTTCACTATGAGAAAATTCCAGTAGGTCAAGAATGCAACAGGCAAGAAGTATTTTCGCTTTCTGTGTGAGTCGGAATAGTTCAGCACCTTTGGCAATTTTCTTTTTTGCATCTTCTTCGTCTGGGATAAGGTGGGAGTATTTGTTCCTTGAATCGGCCATCATTTTGCTGTCAATATGGCACTTTTTTATCGACTCCACATCATCAAATCCTCGCAGTATTGCTGCAATCTGTTCTTGATATTTGCGTATGTCTTTCCCGTCCTTCTTGTTTATGAATCGTTTGTGGTAGCCATCTAAAGCCTGTGCTACCATTAAAAAATCCGGAACATCAAATTCTTCATAGTTGATGGAGGACAATAGATAATGGCAAATTTGGGAAATCTGCGGATATACTTGATGCCATAAGGCGAGTATCTCGGGAATTCTCGTTTTGAATTTGTTAAAAGGGATAAGGGAGAAATTGTTGGGGTTTAAAGACTTATCGACTTTGTAAAATAGTTGGCAATAATGATTGCTTTTGCTCTTTTTAAGCCATATTTCCGAAGGATCTTGTCTTGAAAATAATGCCAATGACAAGAATTGTGAGTATTCTGTAATGCAATCAACAAAGAAATCCGGAGAAGATAGGTGTGAAGTTGTAAAGGAGAGGTACGTGGCCTGTGTAATGTTTGTATCAAATCGGTCATGTTTGAATTCAACATGACGATATATGTGTAGCTCTGTGCTTGAATCTATTTGCACTTTTGCAAGTATATGGTTCTTTTTGCGGAAATCTACTGTGAAATCATAGACATCCTCTTCCGGCTCATTTTTCTTAACTTTGGGTTCAAATGCCCAATTCCGAAGATAAGGATAATTGATAACACAAGTATCAAATATTGGTTCGTGTCCTGTTTTGATATGGGTGCCAACAAGCACAGCATGAGCAACGAAACTCGCCTGAAAACAAACATTCTCGTTAATCATTTCCAAACGAAAAACTGATATTTCCCGTCCATCGGCAGTTTCGCCCCAAATTACATCGTATTTGTCATAAACACGGAATATAGCAGAATTGCGTTGGTCGTGATATACCTCTAATCTTGAAGCACCATTCTCTTCAATGATCAAAGTGCCCATGCAGGCAACATCACGGAATCGCCGTACACCGTCTGGTGCCCACCACCTGCCGTGAAAAACATGTTCAGCCATTGTTATTCTCTGGTTGTATCAAGAAACTAATATCTGTAACATACGACCATCTAAAGAAGTAGCCATCTTTGGGATGGATTAATGCATCATGGCTAATCTGGTTCGCGATATTGCTTTCTTCACCTTCAGTTTCAAAGAGAAGATATATCTCAATTGATTCATCCTTCATCTTGAATGGAATCTCTCCAAGCTGATCTTTGGTAATCAACTTTGGCCCCGCCTTTAACCTAAACACAATGGGATTACTTAATTTGTGCAACACAAGATAATGGGCATTCAAGAATCCTTCTGCTAATGACAACGAACCGGGTTTATCTGCAAGACCTATTGCGTATTTATGATGTACTCTGATTTTTTCAGCAGTTTCTGTACAATTGTTGTCATCAACAACGATGGCTTTACCTCCCAACATTTCCCCACGACGTGCAATCTCTTGCTTAATTCTCTCATGTGGATTCTCGGATTTCTTAAGATTACACTCTGCTATATAAAAGTATTTGGCCAGTTCGTTCAATGCACTTTTGTCTATTGTGCCATCATTTTTCTTTTCAATGGCAAAGGTATAAATATCCTCTTCTCCTTCTGTACGATATATCTTCCCTATCAACTCTTTAAAATGGGTGTCAATGTATCTTTCCGACTCGGCTTTGTTAAATCCTTTTAACGCGAAGAATGAATACTTCTGATCCAAAACCTTTTGTACATGCTCCTTAAATTTCTTCCGTACTTCATCGCGCCATACCCTCTTTTTGGTTGAATCATTCCGCGCGTACATGGCTAATACAAAGAGAAAGTTCACATCATAATGACTTAATATAAGTGTGTCTCTATCGAAAAGGCGGTTGGGGAATTGGTCTGTTGGCTCTAGTTTATCGCTGCCATTATGTAGTTTCAACCCATCATCATTATAATTTAAGTCTTCGAAATTGACTTTCGAGCTGATGAAAAAGTTTGGAATGACATTATAGCCTTCTGTGCGCTCGTCACGAAGGCGAATCTTGTATTTTTCATCATCGCACTTTATTCTACCCATGAGTGCATCATAACTCCATTGTATCACATTGCGGGCATAAGTGAATTGCTTGTAACGTGATTTTTCATCAATGGGGGTGCTATGCTTATAGTATTTGCTGTCGCCAATATAGTAAACCGGAGTGCTGTCCTTCGATGGAAGAATAATATCGTCTATCCACAAGTGGTCAACCAGTTTTCCATCACCCTGCTCTGCCAAATGTGGCGGCAATTCCCGATGGTCAGTCCCTATCAGTTCATCAATAATGGCTTCGAATACAAGGTTAAAGTTTTTGACTAGAATATACTCTTGATTATTCGTTTCAATTGCCACATTATGGCTTTGGTCGAAGAAAGAATAGCACAGTTCCCACAGATACAACGCTGTGTCAGAATAGTATTTATATTTGATAGCCAACAGTCTCCTCTTTCCGATGCCATCAATATATTTTTCAAACTGATTTCCTGTTATCAATTCATAATTGACGTTGATGGAAACAGGGAAACCATATTTCTCATGCAAGTGATTGAGAATTGAGAAATAAATAATCAACAATTCCTCATCAAAGTTCACCTGTTTCTTCCTATTAACAGGTGACACGTATATTGGAGAGCCTTCTTGGATAATTGCCTGTGTGTGAGTGATGGTTTTTGTCCAGTTGATTTTATTGTATCCCGAATGGATGTTTCGCAAGATAAAAAAGAAGAAATCTTGATTCTTTCGATTAAATTCCAACAGAGCCAACAGTATATCTAAATAGGTATTGCACTGATGAATCCGCCCTCTCGACATTTGCTGGACATATCGTTGTTCCACAATCTCACCGTCGGGATGTGAGTCGCAATACACCATAAGAGCACGGTATATCCAAACAGAAAGGCCGTACAGAAAGTCGTATTCCTCTTTTGACAGCAATTTCTGTTCCTTGAGGTTTATTACTTCTTCCGGCTTGTACTTCCCAAAAAGAAGGTCATCTTTTGATGATTCGTCCGAAGAACCATCCAACAACACTTTGGGGAGAATGAAAACCGCATCCTTCAATATTGGGTTATAATAATAGCCAACATGATTGATAGACACCTCGCCATGAATATTGCGCAGATTGGTAAGCCCGGCAATGATGCCATCAACAAGTTCGGCTGGATACCGATGTGACTCTATGAGGATACGCATTTTTCTTTCCCCTATTCTTCAGTAGTAGAAACTGGCTCGTCTGAGTCACTCTCTGTTGTATGTTCTTTAACTTTCTTTTCTACACCGATATTGTCTAGCAATATGGCAACGAGGGTTTCATTGATTGTTCCATCAGTGTTGTAGAATTTATGGAATGTCATATTCTTGTCTCCTTTTGTCAACATCTCGGGAACACCATACACTTTGAATACATCGTTCCACAGATAGAACAACACCTTACTGACAAATTTTTCTGCTGAAATGATGTTGTCTTCTGCTTTACAGAAATAGAATCCAAGATGTTTGTCCTCCGCAGTTTCGTCGGTTAGAACTTCATCATTGATTTTGTCAAGGAACGAAGGCCATGAATATTCTGTTTCATTAACTTTTATATACCAGTCCTCTTTATGTGTGTCAATAGGTATATACACCCAATCCCAGCGGCGCTTGAAGGCAGAGTCTATCGGAAACAGGCTCTGGTCGCTTGTATTCATTGTAGCCCAAATGTAGAAGTTGGGAGGAAGAACGAGCACCTGTCCTTTACTTACTTTCTCTGCAACTCTTTGGCTTGGCTGGCCATCTATATCATATTGCTGGTTTATATATGTAATCTGTTCAGCTGTAAGACACAACCCATCCTTGCCAAAACTTAGTTTATCTTCTGGATCTTCTTCGAGAAGAGCTTTCTGAATATCTTCATCTGCCTCGATGGGATATTCAGAGAATCCGTTCTTACGGTCAAGCAACTGGAACAAATCTCCGAATATCTGAGCACAGTTTCCTCGATTTATCTCCTCAATGACAAGGAACTGCGGTGACAACTCTTGTCCGTCAACACAACTCTCCTTAAACGAATTCCAAGCCTTTATATAAGCCTTAAGAAATGCCTGTTTTACAAACTTGTATGCGATCTTACCATCTTTGATAGCCTTTCCTTTATGTTCACCATCTGGATAAACGAGAGCAATGGTGTTACTACCATTCAGTCCGTAGCGTTCCTCTTTGTTTGTCGTGGGCTTGTAGGCACCTACGAAAGTTGAATAGTCGCTGTCGGGATGGAAGGTTGTACGAATGGTTTCTGGGTACTCTGCAACCACTTTTTTTGTTGCATAGGACTTCCCGGTGCCAGGAGCACCATAGTATATTTGTTGAAGTGATAAATGTTTCATTTTTATTTTCTTTAATTTAATACCATCGTTTTTTAAGAATGGCCATTTGAAATCACGGGTGTCGAATGGCACAGGATTGTCAAATTTTATATATGCGCAGTCTTTCCATAGCATGTAGGAAAGGCCTCTTGTCATAGGCCAAGTATCATTACACTCATTACGATAAAACCATCCTGCCCAATACTCTTTATCCTCGCTTTTTATAATGAATACAATGATTGGGTTACTTTTGTCATCATATGAATCAGAAGGGAAGCCGCTTCTTTCATTTTTCCATATTTCAATACGGTTTTCGTTATTTTGCTCACGAAGTGAATTTGAAGAATCTCTCCTGGCCGAAATGGTTTCTTTTTGTTGATTTCGACCTATAGATAAACTGTTTACATAGAAGACCCATTCGAACCCATTGGTGTTTGGAGTTCCCTCTGATTCGAAAAATTCCTTAAAATCGGCATCACTAATACTACCTTTTGGAAAGTCAATATAGGTTTGACTTCCTCCACCTTCTGAATTTATAGTATTTGTTATCGCCTTAAATTCATTGGGTGTTAGTTTTCGAAATATCAAAGATTCGGCATTCATACTGTTTGTCCTTTATGTAGATAAATTAGATATTCTGTTAATTCCAATTCTTTCTGACTATTGTTACTGCGGAAGCGTTTATATTGTATCTTACTCAATTCCACACTTCCATATTGGCGTAAGAAGTCCATCAAATCAGCTATGGGCAACAAACCATCTTCACTATAGCTGATAAATATGTCACGACAATTAATATTTTTGATTATCAAATCAAAGGCATTATGAATCCGAACTTTGGAACAGAAGTTCGAATATTGGTCTCGCCAAGGTCGTAAACCACTTTCGCCGATTGCTTCAGGTTCGTCTTCTCTGGCTAACGTTTCCAATATGTGGTAGTTAGCAGCATACTGCCGTTTGATATACGGAGGATCTATATAACAAACATCACCTGTCAACAATGGCGCCAACTCTTCCGCATAGCCTCTTCTAATCTCGTGTCCTTTCGTGTTTTCGTTTTCCTCAAATACAGACGGGCTTAAGTGAATTGGGTCTGTCGAACGTTGAACGAAGTGGGACAGATAATGACCATAGGTGCCAGCTATATTGGCAATGTCATTAGTCGCCATAATTAAATCATGTAACAGCAAGGAATGCTCAACGTCGTTAATTAAATTGTGCTCATGCCATTCTTTTATTTTCCTTCTAATTGCATCTATCATCGATGCATTTTCAGAAGTAAAATACATGCGCGGTTTACATCCTGCTGTTGGGGTGCCACCAGGAGAATATTCTTTTGTAAAGAATCCTGTTTCCGGATGAAGATGATTCAGATATTCAAGCACCCTCTCATATGTATTACCATTCGGTCTGACAATATCAATTAAACCGTTAAATCCAGGAGCTCGATTTAATCTAAGATTCACTACAAGATGATGGCATGAATATGTCATAACATCAGATGCAACTACTCTATACCCATCCCGCCTCAAGGCAAGTGAAAACAATCCAGTTCCTGCCATCAAATCAATGATGGAAGTTGCGGCTGGGCATTTGTGCCTAATTATTTCAATTAGAGTTGCTGCCAATTTGTCTTTTGAACCTATATATCTATATCCCATTTTGGAAAATATCTTCTACTTGAATGTTTAACAATCTTCTAAAAGGTATCATCTGTTCAACCTGCTCAATTGTATTAAATATGGTCTTATATTCTTTACAACCTATGTTATAAAGAATAGCCACATTTCTCTCTATTTCAACGTCTATATCATTTGATAACACTTTTCCCGTTTTAAAAATCTCCCTCACGAGTTCCGTTAACCTGTTCAACGCTGTCACAGTCTGCCTTTTCTGAAAAGCTAGTTTCGGAAATGGAAGCGAATCAATATCCTTCTGGCTAAGATAAGGGTTGGAAGTCCAGCCAATACTTCCCTTTCTCTTGATAATAACATATGTAATCAGCCTTGAGCATAATATTGCTGCAATTACTTCAGCTGTAATTAACGGATGAGCAGATTCTTTCGGTTTAACAACATAAACTACCTGATTGGTAAGACTATTATTGTAGTCAATACCTGCTGTTATTCCAACACCCGTCTTCCTTACGAGAACTTTCGGACCTTGATACAGAACTGAAGATTTGTAGTTAATACCCTTCAGCCCTTGTCTTATAAACCTATTAGAAGAAACAGAAAATCGACCGATGTCCTCTCCTACTATTATAGGTACACAGTTCTTTTCCTTTCTGTTTGTAATAATGCAAGTATGATTAGCTTTTGCAATGGTAGTATCAGCCTTACAGTGGGGGCATGTTGTCATTTCCTTTTTGTTCCTAGGCATCGGAAACCATTCGCCACACTTAGAGCATTGTATAACCACACCTTTCTTGGAGAGTTCAACACCACGTTGACATGAAGTATAGGTATCTACCGTGTCGCACTTTTTGAGTTTTTGAATTATAGGTAAATCTATCTGACTAACATCCACGGTGAAACTGAAATCCGAAGCTATCATCTGTTTGGCAGAGACCTTAATGGATTTTCTTTTTACCAAATTATGTATATCTGTCTCACCTGATAGAATGGCTTTTTTCTCAGAGTTACTTATGTGCGAGCACAAAATATCGTAATCTGCACACGGCCTTTTTATCCCATAAATAATAGATACAGCGAAATTCACGTCTGGAAAGAAACCTTCTCCCAGTCTTAAGATGCCCTTTATAGTTGTATTTGAAAATAGAATTTCACGTGCCATTTTATGCTCCTGGCAATAGATGGAATCAGGCACTATAAGACCATAGACGCCTTCTTGCTTAAGGTTCGCAATAATAGTCTCGATAAATAAGTCGTACATGTCATACTGACCTGTTGCAGTTTTAAAATCACGAGGTAAAAATACATAATGTTCTATGTTTGCCCCCCATGGAGGATTACTGACTATCAAATCTATCCCATTTGGAATATATTTTCTGATTAATGCATCCCATCCATTTGTTGGATTTGAATTACCCATAGGATAAAGAGCATCCGTATTGATGAACTTACACTTAGTTTTATTATGCTCGAATTTCTTTTTTGATTTAATTATGGCCGTCTTATCAATATCAATTCCAACTAAGGAAACGTCTATTCCTTCTTTTTGGGCACGTTTATCAAAAGATTCCAAAAGAATGCTATCTCCTGTTGCAGGATCTAAAGCAGTTATAGAAGAAGTACTCGTCACCTTACATAAAGGAACAAGTAAACTCGCAAGCAAATCCGATAGGACTTGTGGTGTATAAAATGCTCCGAGTGCCCTTTTCTTCTCTTTATTGTATTCCATTTCAGACTTCATTCTTTTCCTTTCTTTAAACCTTCAACCTGTCCAAGTTGTTTGCCATCTTCTGTGTACCAATATTCCCATCCATTACGATTACCGTGAAGAATGAGTGAAGCAACAGAACTGAGTGCTGTTGACCCCTTTATTTGAGTATAGAAAGTATAGTTCTGCTTGAATACAAGCTGATGTTTGTCGTTATAAGCAATTACGCCGTCATCCAAGAG
>ODAI011720396.1_pt1 | contig 10418 bp, 5 predicted proteins | sample 1539321 | NCBI WGS metagenome assembly ODAI01 (sample SAMN02144231, study PRJEB22623) | gut metagenome | biome: sheep rumen | host: Ovis aries | place: New Zealand | reverse complement strand
GTTGAGAAAGAGGGCGGGAAACTGGGAATCAGGGACGGTTCCTTTTCCCACTTTTTCGATATCGAAAAAGTGGGAAAAGGAACCGTCCCTGATTCCCAGTTTCCCGCCCTCTTTCTCAACTCCACAAATAACATACAAGGAGGCATCATGAAAAAGACAAGATTAAACAACAGCTGGAAGGTATACCGAGACAAAGACGCTTTTTCCCTGGTGTACGCACTCCCTGAGGATGCCCGCTGCACCTCCGTCCCTTATGACGCCATGTGGCAGGAGCCGCAGGATCAGTATGCGGTGAGCTCCGGCCGCACCAGTTATCTGGACGGCGGCGTTTACCATTATTATAAGGAACTGGACTTCCCGGAGAGTATGCGGGGAGAGCGGATCCTGCTCCGGTTCGACGGCATTTTCTCCAAGTCCTACGTCTACCTGAACGGTTCCCAGGTGGGGCAGGGCGACTTCGGCTATGTCGGTTACACCTGCGACCTCACGGATTATATCCGGTTCGGCGGCAAAAATGTCCTTCTCGTGGGCGCCAAAACGCCGGCTCTGGCCAGCCGCTGGTACAGCGGCGGGGGCATCTGCAAGGACGTTTGGATGCTGGAAGGCAGAGACGCCTGCATCGAGCCCGGCTCCTTCTACTTAAATACGCTGGAAGTGGCCGAAGATGGCATCAGTGTCTCCCTGCACGCAAAGCTCCGGAGCCTGCAGAATTATCCGCAGGACCTCACTGTGCGGTTTACGCTAAATGACGAGAGTGGCGTCATTTTCACCAGATGCTTCCGCACGCGGATCCACGCCGGCGGCACGGCCCAGCTGGTCCACCGGATGCTTCTCCCGGGCGCCAAAGCCTGGTCGGAAATGAACCCCAACCTCTATGATTGCCGTCTGGACCTCATCCCCGAAGGCAGTGACGCGGTCCTTGACAGCGAGCTTCTCCGCACCGGCTTCCGCACCCTTGCCTGGGACGCCGCGCGCGGGCTTACCGTGAACGGCGAGACCGTCAAGCTCCGCGGCGGCTGCCTCCACCACGACGAAGGCATCCTCGGCGGCGTTTCCTACTACGATTACGAATACCGCCGCGTGCAGAAAATGAAGGAGGCCGGCTTCAACGCCGTCCGCTCCGCCCACAACCACGCTTCACCGGCGCTGCTGGCAGCTTGCGACGCGCTGGGTGTCTTCATTTTAGACGAGGTCTGCGACATGTGGACCAAGATGAAGGGTTACGAGGACTACACCCAGTACTTCAAGGCCACCTGGAAGGAGACGGTGGCGGCCATGGTGGAGGACGACCGGAGGCATCCCAGCGTCGTCGGCTATTCCACAGGCAATGAGATTTCCGACATTTGCACGGACAAGGGCATCGGGACCAGCCACGAGATATACCACCTCTTCAAGGAGCTGGACGACACCCGCTTCGTGACCAACGGGATCAACGGCGCCTTCGCGGCGGGCGACGGCCTGCTGAAGATCGCCTCCGACCTGACCGGTCAGGACGAGTCTGTCTTCGCCGACGGCGACGTAAATAAATTCATGTTCCTGATGGCGACCCAGATGGGCAACATCGTGCGCCATCCGGTCATCAGCGGCATTTTGGAGCAGCTCGACTCCTCCATGGACGTCATGGGCTACAACTACATGACCACGCGGTACGTGCCCGATGCCGCAACTTACCCGGACCGCCTCATGCTGGGAACGGAGACGTATCCCAGGCAGATCGCGGAGAACTGGCGTGCCATCAAGGCCACCAGCCAGTGCCTCGGCGATTTCACCTGGACCGGCTGGGACTACCTGGGCGAGCTCGGCGAGACGCCGGACAATTACCCGGCCTGGAACAACACCTCCGGCGACATTGACACCACGGGTGCGAGAAGGCCTGTCTCTTACTACCGCGAGATCGTCTTCGGCCTCCGGACCCAGCCCTACATCTGCGTCCGTCCCCCGAAATCCTTCGGCGTTCCGCGGGAGTTCGGCCCCTGGAAGTTCACGGACGCCGAGCCCGACTGGACCTTTGCTGAAAATGAATTCACCCCCGAAAATCCCCACCATCTCCTCGATGTGGAAGTCTATTCCCCGGCGGACGAGGTGGAGCTCTTCCTGAACGGAAGGTCTCTGGGACGGCAGAAGACAGGCGATGCAGCCGATTACTACACCATTTTCCAGGTGCCTTATGAAGCCGGCACCCTCACGGCGGTCAACGTATGGAAGGACAAGGCCGACGAGGCGCAGTCCTGCACACTGACCACGACAGGCCCCATCGCCAGGATTGTCGTGGATACTCATACCGGCAGCCCCCTCGCCGAGAGCGAAGGCCTCACCTTCCTGGATATCCATCTGGAGGACGAAGAAGGCCGGCGCGTAATGGGAAGAGGGGAGAAGATCCGGATTGCGGCGGACGAACAGACGCAGCTCCTCGGCTTCGGAAGCCTCGGGCAGAACCATACCTCCGGTTTCTGTGAGAAAGAAATCGTCTTTACCGGCTGGAATGCGCTGGCGGTTGTGAAGGGCGTAAGTAGCGTTTCGGTTGAAATGGTAGAGTGAACGTAAACCACGAAAACTGGGAATCAGGGACGGTTCCTTTTCCCACTTTTTCGACTTCGAAAAAGTGGGAAAAGGAACCGTCCCTGATTCCCAGTTTCTCACTTTCCCTTTAGAGAAATGTGGAAAAAGGAGCCGTCCCTGATTCTCATTTTTCGCCCCACACTCTAATTTCCCGATTCCTTTCTTGACATTTACTTCATTACCGGCTAAACTACGGACTAACTTAACGGACACGGAGAGAATGCAAAGATGAAAACTGGCAGAAGCGGGGAGATCGACGTACTCAGGTTCTTATTTGCCCTCACGATCATGGCCTATCACATGTGCTCGGCCTTCAAAAAAGGGTATATCCGCCACGGATATATCGGTGTTGAGTTTTTCTTTGTCGTGACAGGGTATCTGGCTGCCAGGCATATTGCTTCCAGGAAAAGAAAGGACCCGGATTACCCGGCCAATTCGGACATTCCCTCGGAGACCTGGCAGTTCATCCTGAGAAAGATCAGGCAGTTCTACAGATATTTCATCTGCGCCGGCCTGCTCAAATTCATCGTCTTCTTCATGATCAGGGAGCGCCATACCCTGGCTGAGTCTTTGAGAGAGATCGTCCATGGCATACCGGTCTTCACGCTGACCTTTCTCGGGCTGAATGCCGACCGTAATGTCTTCTACACCAGGGGCATGTGGTACGTTTCCGCAATGATCCTCGCCCTGATCGTCCTGTATCCCTGCATGCTGTACCGTTTCTCCTTCAGCACCAGGTTGCTCTTTCCCGTCATCTCCGTCATCCTGCTCCGATATATGTACACCACTTACGGCACCATCGCCAGATATAATGTGGGGACCGGTTTCGCGGATGCCGGTGTGATCCGCGCCATCGCTGAGATTGCCGCAGGCGCCAGTCTTTTTGCCCTTTCAGAATGGTTCTCCGGGAAATACAGACACCTCCTGGAATCCCCCTCCCTTCTGATCAAGATCGGCCTTACTCTGGCCAAGCTGTTCTGCTTCGGCGTCGTGTTTGTATACGCCCGCGGTACCTTCCAGGGGGAGAAAATCCCGCGGAGCGACGATATCTATGTTTTCCTGGTGTGCCTGCTCGGCATCTTCCTCTGCTTTTCCCAGGTCGGCTTCTGTATCCCGGACGGCAAAGTTACCCGCTGGCTGGGAAAGGCTTCCACAGCCGTCTACTTCTTCCACGGAGTGCTCCAGGGCATTTTGGTCTCTATAGTGCCGACGAAGGGGGTTTCCCCGCAAAGGTTCGCGTTATATATCGCGGGGATTTTCATAATGTCGCTGGCGCTGCAGTGGGGAGTGGATTTGGTTCACAAAAAATGAGAATGGGGGACGGTCTTGGGAATCAGGGACGGTTCCTTTTCCCACTTTTTCGAAATCGAAAAAGTGGGAAAAGGAACCGTCCCTGATTCCCACTTTTTTCACAACCCCACTTTTACATAACAAAATGACAAGACCTGCAAGTATGCAGTCATGGAGAAATACCGCAACTTACGCTATGGTAACCATATAAAACCTTTACCAATCACGAGGTATTTCATATGGCTATCATCTACAATGAAAGCAAAAAAACCTTTTCTCTCCAGACCCTGAATACGACCTACCAGCTCAAGATCGGCAATCTGAACTACGTCAAGCACCTCTTTTACGGCCCCCGGATCAACGATGAGGACCTTATTTACCTGATCCGCCGGTATGACAGAGGGTTTTCCGGAAATCCCTACGATTCCCTCAAGGAGCGGACCTTCTCTCTGGATGCCCAGCCCCAGGAGTTCACGACCCAGCAGCAGGGCGACTTCCGGATCAATTCCATCGAAGTCCAGAACGCCGACGGGAGCTTTTCCTTCAACGGAAGATACGTTTCCCACAAGATCTACAGCGGAGCCTTCACGCTGAACGGCCTGCCGACGGCTTTCGCCACGGAAAATGACACCGTGGACACGCTGGAAGTGGTCATCGAGGACGCGGTCACCCATGTGGCCGTCACCCTCCTTTACTCGGTCTTCGAGGAGAAGGATATCATCATGCGCGCCGCCAGGGTCCATAACGGCGGCGAGGGGATGATCCGGCTCAAACGGATCATGTCCATGAATATGGATTACCTGAATGGACAGAACCTTGATCTCATTTCCCTGCCAGGCCGGTACGGGCAGGAGCGGCAGGTGGAGCGGCAGATGCTGACCCACCATGTCCACAAGATCCGCAGCGGACGCGGTATTTCCTCCCACCAGCAGAATCCCTTTATCGCTCTGGCGGAGCGGACCGCGACGGAAGAGTACGGCTCCTGCTACGGCTTCTCCCTCATGTATTCCGGCAGCTTCCTGGCGGAGGTGGAGCTGGACCAGTACGACCAGGCCAGGCTCGTCATGGGCATCAACGACAGGCTTTTCAGCTATCACCTGGAGGCGGGCGAAGATTTTGACACGCCGGCGGTCCTCATGACCTACACCCACAAGGGACTGGCCCGGATGAGCCACCGTTACCACGACTTCTTCCGCGACAATCTGAACAGGAGCAAGTTCGTGATGGACGTTCAGCGCCCGGTGCTCCTCAACACCTGGGAGGCGGCTTTCTTCGACTTCGACGACGTAAAGCTCCTCAAAATCGCCAAAGCCGCCAAGGACATGGGCGTCGAGATGATCGTCATGGATGACGGCTGGTTCGGCAAGCGCGACGACGACAACTCCGGCCTCGGCGACTGGTTCGTCAATGAAAATAAAATCAAGTGCGGTCTCCCCAGCCTCGTGGAACAGATCAACGCCCTGGGCATGAAGTTCGGTATCTGGTTCGAGCCGGAGATGGTCTCCGAGGACTCCGACCTCTTCCGGGCCCACCCCGACTGGGCCATGGAGATCCCGGGCAGGAGAGCGGTGCGGAGCCGCAACCAGCTGGCCCTGGACGTGAGCAGGAGAGAAGTTCAGGACTACCTGATCGAGAGCATCAACCGCATCCTGGACAGCGCCAATATTTACTACGTGAAGTGGGATATCAACCGCGCCATCACCGACCTCTGGTCCAACGACCTCCCGGGCGACCAGCAGGGCGAAGTGTCTCACCGCTACGTCCTCGGTCTCTACCGGGTCATGGACGGGATCATCAAGACCCACCCGGACATCATGTTCGAGGGCTGCGCGGGCGGCGGCGGACGGTTCGACCCGGCCATGTTGACCTATTTCGTCCAGTACTGGAGCTCGGACAACACGAGGCCGCTGGATAACCTGAAGCTCCATTACGGGTCTTCATTTGTCTATCCCATCAGCAGCATGGGCGCCCACGTCTCAACGGCCAGCCCCATGGTGCCCATCGAGACCAAAGCCGCCATCGCCATGTGCGGCACCTTCGGGTACGAGCTCGACGCGACCCACCTGAGCGAGGAGGCCGTAGCCAGATGCAAGGCCATGAGCGACCTCTACCACAAATATTATGATCTTAACTTCTTCGGCGACTACTACCGGCTGGCCAACCCCTTCGAGCCGGTCAACCTGGTCGCATGGGAGACCCGGGCCAAGGACATGCGGGAAGCCCTGGTGACGGTCGTGACCGTCAACCTGACCATGAACGGACCGCAGGAGTACATCAAGTGCAAAGGCCTGATCCCTGACCAGCGTTACCGTGTCGAGGGCGACGGGAATGTATTCTTTGCCTCGGGCATGGCCCTCATGCACGCCGGGATTCCGATCCCGAGGGAAGTGCCGGAGTTCACGGCCTTTATGTATCATCTGACGGCTGTGGAGTGAAATTAAAAACCCGGGAATTGAGACACAGGGACGGGCCCCTTTAAGCAAAATCAAAGATTTTGCGTAAAAAGGACCGTCCCTGTGTCTCAATTCCCACTTTTTTACACACCTTGTTTTTTTATCGGCCCAACCATGCTATAATAATTGTGTTTATTGTTTCCACCAATAAATAAAACATACTCTCGGAGGCGCCGCCCATGACCTGGACCGTGAAGACCATCGAAGAGACCGACTACGGCTGTGAAGAACGGCCGGAGGGCGAAAAGCTGAAGGTGCTGGTCACCCTTGTAAATGAGACCGGCGAGACACGCAGGATCCTGGCGGAAGACGAGGACCTGTACCGCCGCGGCATTGACGAAGGTTCTATCTGGCCGGATGAGTACGGCCGTACTGAGAACATAAGCATTTAACGACAGGAGGGAATTCCACCATGCAGACAATTAAGGATCTATTCTCCACTTATTATCAGGGAATCATTCTCCTGTGCGCGGCCCTGGTCGCGGAGCTGGTCATATGCAACGGCAGACGAAAGGCGGCTGTCAATAAGAAGGCTGCGCCCTCCGTCGTCTCGGAAATCATCTCCTCCGCCCTGATTCTTGCCGCCTACCTGCTGGCGGCTCTGGTCATCGGCGCTCTCTTTGAGAAGCCGACCTCTCTGGATGATTTCATTTACCTTGTGAAGACCATGATCGGGCTGGATCTCTCCAAGCTCTTCGTGCTGATCATCTTCGTGCCCCTGGTGGTCTGGTGCGCCAGACTCTTCAGCAATAAGTCCACCTCCGTCAGCCTGCCGCTGATCGTCGTGACCCTCGTCCTCCTCGCGGTGGGTCCCTTCCTGAAGGGCAAGACCACCTCGGACGAGATTCTGAAGGATACGGCCCTTGAGGGCTGCAGGGCGACATCTCTGCCGATGACGACCCGCTTCTTCGATGACGAGGACCTCTTCCGCAGGTTCGTCGTCGGCTACACGGAGGACGACAAGGACGTCAACATTTCCTCCTACCTGGAGAGGCCCGTCAATCCCAACGGCGGCTCCGAGGTCGCGGAGGCCGAGATCGGCGCGGACGGTGACCTGCTCTCCACAAATGAAGCCAAGTACTACCTCGAGGAGGTCTCCTCCGTCTACAAGAAGTCTCCGGAATCCCTGGAGGGCACCTATGACCTCGGCATGATGTGGTACTACAAGGGCTTCAAGGACAAGAAAGCCGGCTATTTCAACAGGGGGGCCGAGGCCTTCATGGGGATGGGCCAGACCCACGGCGCCATTATCTGCTACTACAATTCCATCAGATTAAAGCCGGACAAGGAAATCATCCTCAAGGTGAGCGACATCATTCTGGATGCCTCCAAGGACCAGCTCAAGCTCTGCCGGTACACCCTGGGCCGCCTCATGCTTCTCCTCCAGAACACCTACCCGGACGATTTCCCGGCCATGAAGCGCCTTCACGAGCTCTATCCCAAGAACTTCGGCATCCAGATCGTCTGGCTGACGAGACAGCTCGGCAAGTGGGAGTCCACTGAGGGCTGCGCCGACGTTCTGAGCTACTTCCTCTCCAATGAAAAGTTCGCCTCCTGTCCTAAGTTTCTGATTGCCCAGGCCTACATGACCATCCGGAGCGGAGAGTCCTACAACACCAAGACCCTCTTCAACCTCTACAGGAAGCACCCGGAATACTTTGAGCCCGAAGACCTGATCCACCTCTCCTGGATCTTCTACAACAACGGCAACAACGACCGCGCCTTTGACCTGGCCGCCGCCGGCTACGCCGCCACCTCCTCCCTGAAAATGAAGGCCGACAAGGCCGCCGCCCTCGGCACCTCCCTCCTCCTTCCGGCCGAGCTCAGCATCCTCATACCGGAGCATGACACCCTGGTGAGCCCTCTCAAGATGTACTCCATGATATCGGCAACCACGGGTGAGGGCGCCGTCTGGTTCTCTGAGCGTGTCGCGGGGAGAAATGAAGTCATTTCCCTCCTTCTGGCCGACAAGCTGGGCAAGCGGACAGCCATGAGCGACCTGGCTGAGAAAGGCATGGCCGTCTTTGCCGGCGAAAGGATCTCAGACCGGATTTTCGCCGCCCGGGTCAGCCAGCTGACCGGGGAAAATGAGGCTGCTCTGGACACCTGCGACGAGCTCCTCGGAGTGGATTCCCTCTCCACGGCCGACAAGAACAAGATCCGCCTCACCATGGCGGATGCCCTGCTGGAGCTTGCGAATTTCTCCGGCTATGACAAGCAGACCTGCTACGAGGAGGCCCTGGAGGCCGTTCTCGCTGTGCGAAAATCCGGCCAGCAGTACATCGAGTGCGTGAACCGGCTCAAAGAGATCTATGGGCTCCTCAAGGATACCTATCCGGAGGAGGCCGAGGAAATGAAGCGCCTGGCTGAGGCTTTTGCGTAAAATATGACAAGGACGGTCCGGAATAATCCGGAAGGAGAGAAGGTTCCTTTTCCGGTTCTCAAATAAAGAACGGGAAAGGGACCTTTCCTCTTTCCGGTTTTTCCCGCTCCGTGAGATAAGGATATGATGTATCATAATATAGAAGACATTAAGGCTCCCGAGCTGGACGTCTACGCCCGATTGAACGAGGCCCAGCTCCGCCATTATTACGAGCCCCATGGCGGGCTCTTCATCGCGGAAAGCCCCCTGGTGATTGGGCGGGCCCTGGACGCCGGGTACGAACCGGTGTCTGTGCTGGTGGACGGGCGAGCGCTGGACGCCGGGCCGACGGCCGAAACGCTCCGCCGCTGCGGCGATGTCCCCGTCTACACGGCTCCCTTACCCGTCCTTGAACAGATCGTGGGCTTCAAGCTCACGCGCGGCCTGCTCTGCGCCATGCGCCGGAGGGAGCTGCCGGATGCCGCGGACCTCTGCCGCGGCGCTTCCCGGATCGCGGTCCTGGAAAATGTGGTCAATCCCACCAACATCGGCGCCATTTTCCGCTCGGCGGCCGCCCTGGGGATGGATGCGGTCCTGCTCACATCCGGTTGCAGCGACCCGCTTTACCGACGGTCGGCCCGGGTCAGCATGGGAACAGTGTTCCAGATTCCCTGGACGAGGCTGCCGGAGGGGGACTGGATTCATTTTCTGAAGGAACAGGGGGTTGCGTTGGCAGCCATGGCCCTCACTGAGAAGACCATCGGCATCGACGCCCCGCGCCTGGCCGCTGAGGAGCGGCTGGGACTGGTCCTCGGGACGGAGGGCGAGGGGCTTTTGGCGGAAACAATAGAAAAATGCGATTATGTGGTGAAGATTCCCATGGCCCACGGCGTCGATTCCCTCAATGTGGCTGCCGCCAGCGCCGTGGCTTTCTGGGCCGTCGGCCGACGGCCGTGACCCCGCGCCATGAGAAGGAGGGTGATAGAATGAACAAGAAGACTTCCGGTATCAGACTGTGGCTCCTCATCTGGGGACTGGGCCTGGCCGCCCAGATCTGCTGGAATGTGGAGAACCAGTGGTTCAACACCTTCGTCTACGCTCGGATCGGCAAGGACCCGTCCATCATCACGGGCATGCTGATCTGCAGCGCGGCCGCCACCACCTTTTCGACCTTCTTTTTCGGGACCTGGTCGGACAGGCTCGGGAAGAGGAGGGTTTTCATTTCCCTGGGGTATATCCTGTGGGGCATTTTTACCATTCTCTTCGGGCTCACCCAGTTCATCTCCCGGGACCTCTACCTCCTGGCCGGAGTCAGCGTGGTCCTGGCGGACACGATCATGAGCTTTTTCGGCTCCATGGCCAACGACGCCGCCTACAATGCCTGGACAAATGACGTCATGACCGATGACAACCGCGGTCAGATCGGCGCCTCCCTGGCCACCCAGCCGGTCCTCGGCACCATTCTCGGCACGGTGGTGGGCGGTTTCCTGGTGGGCAGCGACAACAATTATATGCGGCTCTTCCTGGTCATCGGCATCGCGGTCATCATTTTCGGCGTCATCGCCATGTTCTGCATGGGCAGCGGGGATGACGCGGCGCCGTCTGTCCGCGGGACTTTCTGGCAGCAGTTCTTCAGCGTCTTCAACTTTAAGGCCCTCTTCGCCATGAAGGAGCTCTTTTTCCTCCACCTGACGGTGGCGGTCTTCTTCATCGGCTTCAACACCTACTTCGCCTATATGGGCAACTACCTGATC
>ODAI010586944.1_pt1 | contig 10418 bp, 12 predicted proteins | sample 1539321 | NCBI WGS metagenome assembly ODAI01 (sample SAMN02144231, study PRJEB22623) | gut metagenome | biome: sheep rumen | host: Ovis aries | place: New Zealand | reverse complement strand
TATCTCCTTTATTTATAAAGGAACGGAGTGCTCTTTGGTTGATTGTGCAGCCGAAAAAGATAGTGGAAAAGGCTTACGAACCATCTTCGTTGGCAAATATTTACGCGCCCATAGCGTCTTCGAAGGAAGCGAAGATGGCCTTGTGATTTATTTCAAAGGTGGCGATCGTGCTTTGCCTCCGGACGGGCTTAAGTCGCTTCATCCTCTCGAAGGAAGCAAACGCTATACCATTTATGGCAAAAAAGAAGACAAGCGTTTCTTACGCACTCCCATCCGCCAGGAATTAAGAAGAATCCGCACGGGCAAACTTCTTTGCGATGTCTTGCTTGTCATTAAGCCAGGTAAAACTTATTTGGCATTAGGATACGATGACCCCTTAATGATTCTTCCAAGCGACCGTCCATTCAACCCAGAATATGTCGAAGAATTCAAGCCCGAATTCCATTTCTTCCTAGAACTCATCACCTTGCTAAACAAAAAACCTCATGAATTGGAAACTGATAAACATTGAGCAAGAAACTTGCCACCCCTTTCTTAACTTCTTCACGCTCCATTACGAAGTAGAAAATGATGGTGTTGTTTCGTCTTACTCCTATTTTTTAGCGTCGCGTCATAGCAAAGAAGAAATCCGAGCCTTGACCCACGAATATGGCCGCCCAGATGGCGTGATCATGTTGCTATATCGAAAGGATTTCCCCAAAGGAGAAACCTCGATTTTGGTGACCAAACAATTCCGCCCCGCGATTGGACAATATCTCCTTTCTTTTCCAGCGGGGCTAATGGATCCTAACGATAACGATCCGCTTGAAACCGCAAGGCGAGAAGCCAAAGAAGAAGCGGGGGCTTTGCTGGGGAATTGCGAGGTTATTGCCCCGTCTTCCCCGACCTCAAGCGGGCTTTCCGATGAATGCTGCAGCTTCGTATTTGGCGAAGTTGTTGGATGCGCAGAACGGAAATTAGAGGAATTTGAAGACATCTCCGTTTCATGGATGCCTTGCTCCGATCTTAAGCGTGCTTTGAATGATCCTAAAATCCTAATCCCATTGAACATTCGCTTAGCTAGTTTGTATTTTCTTTCTCGCTTTGGCGAAAAGAATTGATGATTGTTTTTGATGGTGCATAATAATGAGCCTAGGAGCGGTGTATCGCCGCGGCTTCTTATGGCATTATCATCCAATCGATTCACCCGCTGGATAAAAGTCCAGGCTTACAAGCACGATGGTGCTTTGCACCGGCAATGGTCGCCGGCTTATTTGGTGTTTGAAAATGACGATTATTGGGTCTTAGCCTCCAAAGCAAGTGTTGTCACCGAAAGCGATGGCAGGAGGTGGATGACAAAAGAAAAGGCCGTTTTTATCTTGTTCAAACACCGTTGGATGAATGTGATCGCGATGTTCAAAGAAAACCAAGCTCCGAGGAAAGACGGCATTTGCTATTACGTGAATATCGCCTCCCCCACCATATTGGATCAAGGCTATCTGAAATATATCGATTACGATCTCGACGTGAAGCTATACCCCGACGGAGTCGAGCGGACCTTGGATGAAAATGAATTTGCGCGCCATGCGGAAATTTATGGATATTCACCCGATTTGCTCAAAGTAATCAAAGAGAGCGAGAAAACCGTTCGTGAGATGATTGCTGAAGGAAAATTCCCATTTATCGATGAAGAGATCGAGAAACTTTTTCATCGCTTTTTGGAAGAGAACAAACCGTTCGTTGAGAAAAAACACATCGAATAAGTGATACCAATAATGCGCTTTTCTTTCGCGCACGTGAGATTTTGAGTATAATCTAGTCCCGCATGAAACTAACGACTCATTCCAAAGAAGAAACTAAACGCATCGGCTCCTTGCTTGCTCCGTTACTAGAGCCAGGAGATGTTATTTTGCTTCAAGGCGATTTAGGCGCTGGGAAGACGAGCTTTGTTTCTGGCGTTGCCAAAGGGTTAAAAGTGCCGGACGAAGTCATTTCTCCGACCTTTAATATCATGAAATGCTATCTTGGTGGGGCTCTTCCCTTATATCACATCGATGCTTATCGTTTAGAAAATCAAAATATTGAGATTGGGCTAGATGAATATATCGAAGGCGATGGTGCCTGCTTTATCGAGTGGCCTCAATTTATTGAACCATTGATTCCTGAAGAACATTTAGACATCGAAATCCTCAATATGGGCGGCGATGAAAGGCAACTATCTTTCACCTCGACTAGCCCTAGATTTGATCAACTGTTGTCTTTGCTTAAGGAGGCTTTATGAGCGTCACGCTGCTACTAGATTCCTCCGACAAGGATTTGCTGGTCGCGATTTCCTGCCAAGAGAAGATTTTATCCAAAACCTCTTATCCAGCTTGGCAACGCCAATCGGAAATGATGGTGCAAGAAATCGACGCCATCCTTTCAAAGAATTCCTTGAATCGGAATGATATCGATGGCGTTGTCGTTAGCAAAGGCCCAGGCTCCTATACAGGCGTCCGCATTGCCTTGACAATTGCCAAAACGATCTCATTCGCGCTAGACGTGCCTTTATATTTGGCTTCTTCCTTAGAGGTTTTGCAAATGAGGGGCAAGCCTTCTATTTGCTTATCTAACGCTAGAGGAAAACGCTCTTATGTAGGCTTCTATGGCTTTGAGGAAGCCAAAGACGACACCATCATGAGCAACGAAGAAGTTCTAGATTATCTATCGTCTCATCCTGATGTTATTGCTTGCGGTGATCTTTCCTATATAGGAAAAGAAGGATATCGAGCGGATGTTGCCTTTAACCTTGCTTGCTGCGTGGACGAAGCGCATCGTTGCCTTTCTCCTTTAGGAGCAAGACCAATTTATCTGAAAGACGATTACGGCCAAGGGAGTTTCAAAACCATCGTCAGAAAGATGCTTCCTAGCGATCTTTCACAGGTCATGGCCATTGAAAATGCCTCTTTTAAACATCCTTATACCGAAGAACAAATCATTGGCGAAATGACCGTCAATCCTTTGGCGTATCTATATTCCGCGGTCGTGGATTCGGAAGTTGTGGGGTTCATCAATTTCATGATCACTTTCAATTCGGCGACGATCTCTCAAATCGCGGTGAGAGAAGATTTTAGGCGAAAAGGAATTGGCAATCTTTTGCTTGGACAGATGCTAAAAGAGTGTCACGCCCAAAGCGATCCGGTTGAATTCGTGACTTTGGAAGTTCGCGCAAGCAACGAGAAAGCCCAACGTTTCTATAAGAAGCACAAATTCGAAATCGCGACGACAAAAAAGAATTATTACGATGATGGCGAGGATGCCATTTATATGGTGAGGTGCATCATCAATGACTAGGATCTTAGCAATCGAAAGCTCATGCGATGAAACGGCTGTCGCGATCACCGAAGATGGCAAATTGCTTTCTAATGTCGTTGCCACCCAGATTTCCGTTCATGAAAAATTCGGTGGCGTCATGCCAGAAATTGCTTCGCGTCTTCATACGGAGAACATCACCGTTTGCTTAAGCGAGGCTTTGGAAAAAGCCAAATTAAAATTAGAAGATATCGATGCTTTTGCCGTGACTAGAGGCCCTGGTTTGATTGGTTGCCTTCATGTGGGGTTACAAGCAGCAAAGACGTTAGCCATGCTTTACCATAAGCCATTGATTCCGGTTCATCATTTGGCTGGGCACATCTACGCGAATGAGTATATCGGCGAATTGAAATTCCCCTTGCTATGTGTTGTCGTTTCTGGCGGAAATACGGAACTTGTCTTGATGCGTGACCATCTTGATTTTGAGATTGTCGGTGAGACTAGAGACGACGCAGTAGGGGAATGCTATGACAAGGTTGCCCGCGTTCTTGGCCTTCCTTATCCTGGCGGCCTTCCGATTGACCAAAAAGCAAAATTAGGAATCCATGCCTATGATTTGCCAGTCCCGGATGCAGGCGAGAATCCTTTTGATTTTAGTTATTCTGGCCTAAAAACTTCGGTTATCAATCTCGTTAATTCCATGAAGATGAAAGGAACGCCTGTTAATGTCAACGACATGGCCCGTTCGTTCCAAGATGTTGCGATAGGAATGGTCGTGGAAAAATCGCTAGCTGCAGCGAAGCATTATGGCGTCAAACAAATCGTTTTGGCGGGGGGCGTGTCAGCAAATTCGTATCTAAGAGAACAAATGAAAAAGCATTTGGAATCCTCGGATATTGAATTGATTATTCCTCCTCTTTGGTGCACAACCGACAATGCGGCGATGATTGCAAAAGTGGCGGAGCATCTTTACCAAAAGAAGGTTTTCGCCTCCCTTTCTTTGGGTGTCGATCCAAACTGGAAAATCGATCACTGGAATCAGTTCGAATAATAAATTGAATGCTCAAATTGGAGCATTCACCCTACCCGCATACGCCATTTCAAGGCTATAATTTCCCCATGCTTCCATTGGCTAAGGAAAATCAACCCGGAAAAAAGAAGGCGTTGCCTTATGTTTTGGGCTTCATCTCGGCTTTTCTTGTTTTTGCTTTGGGGGCTTTCTTCCAAGAAACCATCGCGGTTTTTAATTTCGAGAAAGACGCTTGGATGAATGATGTTGAATATTTTTTGACTTTGGCTATCGTCCTCATTGCTTCGATTGGCTTTTTGCTCATTGCCCATCGGTATTTCAAAACCAGAGTCAATTTTGTTTTCCTTTCGCTTGCTCTAGTTTTGTTTGCTAGCAATATTGTTGCCTTGGTTTTATTCCCCAATGAAAGCGTAGTCGAGGTAAGAAATTACGATTGGGAAGTTGTTCGAGAAGTCATCTATTCACTCAACAATATGGAACGAGCTCGATATGCGATTTCCTTTGGGATGACGTTATTTTGCTTGTATTTGATGCTGGCCGTTTTCCCGCAAATCCTGCACGATTCCCGTCAATTACGCCCCATATATTACGCGATTGTCGTCATTGCTTATTTCCTGATCATCTGGTCGCTGATATTCGAGCGAGACATCTATTCAAGCTATTTCGACCCTTCTTCGGATTCGTCTAATTGGGGCGTGGTAAAATCGCTTACCAACAATCGAAATACCTTTGGGACCGCATTGCTATTTTCGTTGTGTGCTTTGTGCTTACTAGAAGATATCTCTCCGCATTGGTGGCATTTCCTTATTGGCCTTCCGATCTTTTTGATGGAATTCATCGTTTTGTCAAAGACAACCCTCATTCTTTCTTTGGCTTTAATAATTGCCTTTGGCCTCTATCTTTTCGTCAAGCATATTCGAGGACGTCCCATAAAAACACTGATTTTTGGAGCTTTGTTTGTGGCGGTTGCTGTCCTTTTCCTCTTCGCCTTATATTCACCGATGCTCGATTCCAATCTTTTCCTTTCTAGAGTTCGCGATCACTTCTTGAATGTCATGAACGATAGCAAGCAGGAAACATTAGAATCGCGAGTGGATATTTGGAACCTTTGCATCTCACATCTTAACTCCCCTTGGCGCTTGTTTTTTGGGCTTGGGGATATGAACTCTCAAAAATTCCTTGGCCCGGCCATCCAAAATGGGAGAATGGAACTTGGGTTTAGCCATAATGGTTTTGTTTTGCAAATCCATTCCGGAGGTTTGATCCGTTTGGTGGCATATATTGCTTTGCTTGCTTGGTTTATCGGAATCGGGATTTTTGGTATTGCGAAAAAGAAGCCAGGTGCGCCGGTATTGCTTCTGGTTTTAGGGATTTTGTTAGGACATGGCATGACCGAGACGACATCTTTCCTTCAAGGCGATTTGAAGGGACTTGTTGGAGCTTTCCTTGTCGGCATTCCTTTGGCAACCAATTTCTATCATCGAAAAGAGAAACCTGTTTTTGTGGCTATTCCCCAAAAAGAGAAGGTGCGTTACCTATCTTCTCCACGAAATCTTGCTGGTTGGCTTTTGTTCTTTTTGACCCCGATAGTTGGGATATTCGTTCTGCTTTATCCTAGTTTGAATCTATTGCTTTGGGAGAGGAATTTGTCTTTCCATAATGGCTGGTTTTATGGCGTCTTAATATCGGTTTATTTCTTTTTGCCAATAATATATTTCCAACTCGGTTTCCTTAGGAAAAAGACAAGGAGATTCTGGATTGCTTTCGCGACGATACTAGCTATCGCGGGCATCACGCTTTCTTTCCTCCGAATGGAAAAGATCGCTTTCTTCGTGACTTTGTTTGGATTGCTTATCATCGCATTCGCCTCTTTCTTACGCACTTTCTCTTTGAGAAAAGGAAGAAATTCGAGCGCCTTCTTCCCGATCTTTTTGCCCCATTATCTTTGTGGAGGGGCTGCGATTATCACGGGGCTAATACTGGGCAATAGTGGCAATTCCTCTTGGATCACCCCTTATTCTTTGCTTGCTATAGGCGTATTGTTTTTGACGCTTTATATCGTTGTTGTCTTTGCTTCTCCTTTGAATAAGGCGCTTCTATTCCCTTTCTCGGAACGATGGGCTCGTTGGGAAGCCATTCATTACCAGAAAATAACAAATCGATTCGCGAAAATTGATGCACGCCTTGCCTATTTGACCTCTCCAAGGCGAAAAGAAGAAAGACGAAATGCAAGGCTAGTGAAGGCGAAATAACGTTATGGATTTCTCGTTTAGCAAATTGATTTTGGTTTTCGAATCAAGCGAAGTTAGCCCCGTTCTTATTACGGCTCTATCGATTTTGGGTACGGCGACGGTTTTCATTCTGATCCGTGTTTCGACCTTGGTTGCGAATTCGGGATTCTATGGTTGCAGTATTAAACGCTTCCCATTTTTGGATGACCGCGAAGTTAAACTTCGTTTCATTTATGAAAACCGAAAAAGAGCATCCTTCCATCTGGGCGAGCTTTCGCTTTGGCTAACAAATGGAAAAAAGAAGATGGCCAAGATTTCCGATATGGTGTTCCCTCCGGTCATCTCGAAAGGGAACCGCGATATCTTGACCCAAAAAGAAGGAAAATATGCCATCGAGATCCCGCCGTTTTCAAAAGGGGAACTTGTTCTCGATTTCTATTTGACCAATGCGGCCGAAGATGCAACTGCCTTTTATTTGGTCGCGAAAGATAAGAAAGGCCATCTTTGCCGAGCGGAAATCGATCTTTTGACCATCGAGGCCCAAGATTTGAACTTCAAAAAATTCCGTTTGCCAAAAGAAAAGAATCTCTCGATTTAAAAAATCGAAAATGACAAGTATACTAATCTCATGCACACCAATTTTACTGTTCGAGATCTTTATTCTCTCTATGCGGACAAAAACGATTTGACCTCCTTAGGAAAAATCACACTTCAAGGTTGGGTCCGCACCAACCGCGACTCCGGTTCGATCGGTTTCATTTCTCTTAACGATGGGACTTGTTTCAAAAACATTCAGGTCGTCTATGACGACAAATTGCCATCTCATGATGTCGTTGCTCACCTTTTAACTGGCGCTTCCATCGAAGTCAAAGGCGTAATTGCCTTAACGCCCGAGATGAAGCAGCCTTTTGAGATTCATGCCGAAGAAATCGTCGTTCTCGGAGATGTCGATCCGGATTACCCGTTGCAGAAGAAACGCCATTCCTTTGAATATCTTCGCGAAATCGCTCATCTGCGCCCGCGGACCAATACGTTCTCCGCGCTTTTCCGCGTCCGTTCCGTGCTGGCGCTTGCTATCCACGAATTCTTCCAAAGCAAAGGCTTCGTTTATGTCCATACCCCCGAAATCACCGGCAATGACGCCGAAGGGGCAGGACAAGTATTCACGGTTATGACTAACGATGACGAAGGCAAACTTTCCGAAACCGATTTCTTTGGAAGGAAAGCTTCTTTGACCGTTTCTGGTCAGCTTCATGTCGAGGCATTCGCCCTTGCTTTCCGTGACGTTTATACCTTTGGTCCAACCTTCCGCGCGGAAAAATCCAATACCCCGCGCCATGCATGCGAGTTCTGGATGATTGAACCCGAAATGGCTTTCGCCGATTTGAATGACGATATGGAAGTCATGGAAGAAAGCATCAAATTCTGCATCCAATACGTGCTCGAAAAATGCCCGGATGAGATGGCTTTCTTTGATCAGATGATTGCTCCTGGCCTCCTCGACAAATTGAATCAAGTCCTTAATACCCCATTCCGCAGAATGGAATACACCGAAGGCATTGAACTTTTGCAGAAAGCGGTGAAAGATGGCCATCATTTCGACAACAAGAAAATCGAATGGGGAATGGATCTGCAATCTGAGCACGAACGCTACCTCACCGAAGAAGTGGTCAAGGGGCCGATGTTCTTGATCAATTACCCCAAAGAAATCAAAGCGTTTTATATGAGAGAAAATGATGATGGCAAAACGGTTGCTGCGTGCGATTGCCTTGTCCCTGGTGAAGGGGAAATCATCGGCGGATCTCAACGCGAAGAACGTTATGATATCTTGAAAGCGAAGATGGACAAACTTGGCAACACCCAGGGTCTTGAATGGTATCTCAACCTCCGTAAATACGGCGGTTGCGTCCATTCGGGATTTGGCATCGGCTTTGACCGTTTGTTGATGTATATCACCGGAATGAACAATATCCGTGACACCGAACCCTATCCTCGAACCACCGGAGGACTTAAATATTAATGGACGACCTCAATCTCGACACCGAAACCAATCCACCCGTCCTTGAAAATAACTATGTGACCACGGATATTCCGGATCCGGAAAAAGTTAAGGCAGCGACGGCAGCAAAACGTATGTTTTTCGTCATCTTGTCCTTTATTTTCGTCCTTCTGGGAATCCTTGTTTGGGAAATCGTCGATCATATAGTTTTAGGAAGATAACATGCAAAAGAATCCACCGACTCAAACTCAACAAGGAAAAAACAAGGTCGCGGCCTCGATTAAATTTGGACGAGTATTGATTATCATCGGTTCCATTAGCTTTTTCATTGAAGCGATTTTCATCTTGACCGTTTGGATTATCAGCATGGTCGCCCTCGTTACGGAAGGGCCAGATTCCGAATTGGCGTTAAGCTGGGAAACACCCCTAGATTATGTGAGCAATATTGGCAACATCCCGATTTGCATCTTCATGATTTTTGCCGGGATTGGCGGAATTGCCTATGTCAAAGACAAAGGGCCTTTTGTTTCCTTCTGTCCATTAGCGGCCATCATTGGCATGGTCGTGCTCGTGTTTGATTTAATCTTAAGCATCTTGTCCCTTATCCAAAGCAAAGGTGCTACCTTCGGCGTGACTCTCTTCGATTTGCTGACGACCTGGCTTTGGCTAGGCATTTATTCCTTTGGATGGATGCTCGCGAAAAATTGGCTTGATTAACGATGAAAAAGACGATCTTGTTTTTGTTTATCACCTCTGCCTTTCTTTCTCTTTCTTCCTGCGGGAAAAAGTCGAGTGGAAGTGGCGCCACCAATGGAGGGGTTTGCCATATCGGGGATACCTGCAAAAAGGCAAATAAAGCAAGCACGACCCCTTTGGTTTATCATGAATAAAAACATTCTTTCATTGGATTTAGGCAAAGGAAGTTTGGGCATTGCTATAAGCCGTTCTGGTCTTTTCGTGACCCCTTTGAAAAATCTAAGATTCAAAGCAGGGGATTACGAAGAAGCGCTTCGACTATTGATGAAAGAAGTCGAAGAAGAGAAGATCGAACATATCGCGATCGGTTATCCTCTTTTCCCATCTGGCGATCCCTGTGAGATGACGCCGATTGTCGAATCGTTCATCCAAAAATTAGTTCCTTGCTTTCCTCAAGCCGATATCACCAAAGTAGACGAAAGAAATTCGACCGTGGATGCCGCGGCTATGCTTCATCAAGCGGGAGAGAAAAGCAAAAAGCAGCGGGCCCACATCGATTCGGCCGCTGCCTGCGTTATCTTAGAACGTTATCTAAAATTGATTGGGCAAGATTAATCTTGCTCTTTCTTTTCTTCTTGAGGTTGAGGAGATGGCGACATCTCTTTTTTCAAATCGTCCGCCGAATTGAATCCTTCAAGGCTCTTTTTGAAAATGCTATGAGATAACGTCAACGTGCTGATCATCCGCGAAAGATATCCTAAGGAAACAACGGCTAGATACACCCAGCTGATGATGAAAAGGATGACCGACAAATAAGCGGGGATATGCACCGGAATGAAAGTAGGCGAAGCGGAAACTTCAGGCCATCTAGCAAGCAATTTCAAGAAAAAGACTTTGACGAAGACAGGATCTTCGGGCGTTCCAACCCAATCGTAATGGAAGAAGAGTTCGCCGAATTGTTCGAAGATATTATCTTTCCAATTGCTGGTTGCGATATTGCCAATAAGCCAAATCAAGAAAGCAAGGAAAGCGATGGTGACAGGGATTAACGATTGCTGGAAAAGAATGCGATTGCTCTTTTTGAAAGCGAGGCGACGGAAATCTTTGGCGTTATTGACAATATGAGTCACCGTCACATCGTGCATCGCGGTCTCAATCCGCGACCCCTGGATTTCCATGAGCTTTCTTAATC
>ODAI014214583.1_pt1 | contig 10419 bp, 10 predicted proteins | sample 1539321 | NCBI WGS metagenome assembly ODAI01 (sample SAMN02144231, study PRJEB22623) | gut metagenome | biome: sheep rumen | host: Ovis aries | place: New Zealand | reverse complement strand
TTTTGATAATTATGAGGAGTATAAGAGGTTCCTGAACGGAGATCTTACCATGTTAGGGGATAATCCGGTACTCTGGGATCTGTCTAAGAAATATACTGAATCTGTGATTTATGATGATCACCTGATTGAAATCGAAGGGGGCAGGGTCGTATCACGCTTCAAAAAGGGTTTAAGCGATATTTTCAGGAAATATGATCTGCGGTTTGATACCTTTAATAACGGGTGGAACGGTGAGCTTGTGACGATGCCGGTTGATGAGACTTATTTTCTGAGATGTAAGGATCAAAAGAAGGAAGCCGTTGAAAGACTAAAGTTGTTGGGAGTTTCAAAAGCGGAGATTGAAGAATTTGAGGAAAATGACGCAATTCCCTGTGTGAAGCAGCGCCCGGATGGAAACACTGCAAGAAAATATTGTGTAAAACCATCCTCAAAGGCAGGAATTTACGCGTTTAAAAACAATCTTCCGTATTATATGTTCTCTACCGGAGGTGCCATCCCCATGGATGCTTATCTGTATGTACAGGAGAATCCTGATGAGAATGAAATATACAGGAAGGAGCTGACCTCTGAGGAAGGAGATCTGGCTGTGTCTGCAGTAGTGTTTACCGATTGGGGTAACGAGTATGAGTTCGGATCTATTGGAGTGAAGGTTACTGAAGATGGACCGTTGAGAGTAGAATAATGCTTAAAGGAGGCAGAGTGATGAGTTCAGAAAGTATTAAGGTTCCGGAATTCACAAAGGAAGCAGTAAAAGCATTGAAGAAATACAAATTCAGATATGGAAAATATAAGACGGCTGAAACTGCAATAGCTATTGTGGGTGGGGATGGATCATTTCCTAATCATTTGCGTGTGTATGTTTATGGTGGACTTATTGGCAGGATAGGTCTTAACTCTATGACACAATGTAAAATAGAGGGTTTCAAAAAAGATAAAGTAAAGGAAGATGAAGCAAAGTTAGATGAAGTAAAGGAAGATAGGAAATATAGCTACGGTAAATATTTGAAGGATAAATATTTGAATGGGAATAAGCAGGAATTTACATATGAACAAATTCCCAAATTTACTGAACTGCGATCAAAACTGATCAAAGAACTTAAACTCGAAGAAGACAAAGATTTGGGGGACTGCTTTGATAAGATAGCCAAGGCTTTTGCAGCGCAAGATAAAAATCAAAAAACTCAATATCTTACGGATCCGGATAATCATTATTATCTTGATCTTATTTCTGCTGCCGCACACACAAGATTTATGCACAGGATAGTAGAGGGAGAGGATACAAAAATTGTTTCTTATAGTGAGCGTAGCATGCAGACACTAATAACAGCGTTTAATCAGGTGATTGAGTTCAACTTCCAAAGACCAGTTACAAAACAATCCGTAGTAGTAGATATGGAATATGAAGCCATACTGAATAATGATGATAAATTTTGTATGAATAACGGATATGAGATACTTAAACAGAAAAATGCAGAAGGTGTAGAACAGAAAAAAGAGAAAGCAAAAATAGATTTAGTTGTGTTCAATGGAGTGTCATTTGGGCTTATTGAATTTAAATACCAGGGTGAGAGCATGGACAAGGGTTCTAATAATAGCCTTGAGGCGCATTTCAAAGATTTTAGAAGAATCATACATGAGGATACAAATGAAAATAAATTGAAATTACTAAAGGAACTTATAAAAAGAACAAAGTATCTAATTGCCGCGGGAGTGATTCATCAGTCCTGGGAAATAGGAATCAAACAAATTGAAAAAACATTAGACAAATCTGACAAAGAGATAGATGTAAAACCATATCTTTGGTGTGGATTCCTGTTTTTAGGAAGTGGTAACAAAGATATTATGTATGAAATGAATTCTCAGATTGGAACACACTTGGAGGATGGAGTAGATGTTTTTTTCCAGTATGTAGAACAAAAACCGGACGAGCCTGAACCGGTCCCTATAAAAATGGAAAAATATAAAAAGAGTGATTTTTCTACCCCTCAAAAATAAACGCCTTATACTTCCGACTGTAGTATATGGGGAAACCTGCGTCAGAGAGTGCCTCAAAGTCTCTTTGGCGCATACGTTCGTTGCTGTCGGGAAAAAGGTCATAATATATTGCTTTGAGGTCGGGAAATTCCGGGAGAACCGGCATTTCGGGGATATCCTCAATCGGGAATTCTTCCGGTTCTTCAATGGAGAGTACGTCCCGATACCAGATATATTCCTCGTAATCACGTTCGTACTGGTTAAGCTCTTCCATATTGGTTATCGGAAGCTTGTCGAGTATGGTAACGAGGCGGTGCAGGCGGATAAGATGCTGGCGGCGGCGACCGGTTGCGGATTCATCAAATGTGGGGGGGTCATCCGAAACTACATAGTTATCGTCAGGTACTTTCCGATATTTGACATTAAGCAGACCGCTGTCACGGAGATCCTTAAGATCCCTTTGCAGCATACGCCGTGTTATACCGAAATGCTCCATGAGCTCTGTTGGTCCATGATAGACGGTGCTTCTGATGTATGAATACAGCTGCAGCTGTCTGCACATTTTTGAGGTATTATTATCGGACATAGGTCACCTCGCGTTGTATGTCGTGTATTAATGTATGTTTTGACTCCGGCATCATGATGTTTTAGTTTAGCATATTAACGACTACATGACAACATAATGACGCAATTATATTTTCCGTATGATATTATCACGTAAAAGTTCACCATTAGGTGAACTGTTGCATTCTCACTTCTGTATTAAACATTACCGGAGAAATGTATGGGAGGGGACAGAGTATGATGGATAAAGCGGCACGGACATTAGAAGGCATTTTAAATACGATCACAGACAGTCATAAATCAAATGTCGATCTTGGAGAGCCTGAGATAGGAGATATCGTAGGCACTTGTAAGAACTGTTATTTTCCGGTGAAGATAAGACAGCCCTGGCTCTCTAAGATGGAAGAGGTAAATGACGGCTATTACCTTATCCATTGTACAAATGAAGCCTGCCATAACTACAGCGGAGTTGAGATTAAGCTGAACGAACTCTGGGTCGCGGACTTTGTGGATTGGGATGAGAAGTATATAAAGAAAGAGCAAGAGGTGGAACCCGCAAATATAATACCTTTTGATGTGGCAAGGAGGAGATCATATGCAGAAAAAAGATCTGACGGGTGAATGTGTAGTTGTTGACATGGAGACGACCGGATTCAACAAAGCTGAAGACAGAATTCTAAGACTGGATGCGGTCAGATTGGCGGACGGCAGGATCGCGGATAAATTTTCCGAGTATATCAGGCAGGAGAGGAAAATATCTCCTGCGGTTACGAAACTGACCGGCATTGATAACAGCATCACAGACAGCGCCCGGGATGAAGAGGCAGTCATCATGGATTTTCTGGAATTTGCAAATGATTCCCCTGTTATATCTTTTATGCCGGAGTTTGATATGGGGTTCCTCAAGGAGGCTTGTTTAAGATACGATGTTTCTTTTGATAATCCCGGTATAGACCTGCGTGATATATGCAGGAGGCTGATCCCGGGGCTTAAGAGATATACATCGGAAAGTGTTGCACGGGAACTGGGCTTGAAGATAGGGGAGGATGACAGTAAGACCGCTGTGATGACTTATGTGGATATTTATATGAAAATCCGTGATAAGGTAAAAGACCTTGATATATAGGTTTGAGAAATATTGGCAGACAGATGATGTTAGGCCCGATGACATTTTAACATCAGAAGACCGCTCTCCGAGCAATAAAGGGGAGCGGTTTTTTTCTGCCCTGCGCCAGCAGACACACGACATCATAATGACGGAATCCGGCCTGTTATTATGATACACTTCCTTCAGTAAGCATAAAGTTCCGGAGAGGAGGCAGCTTCATATGATATACAGAATAACGGTCGATGGTGTAAGAAAATATGCCGAGGCATCTATCGTAGAATACAGTCAGGGGGCGGATAACAGGGCAAGAGAGTCAATCATACGCTACTACCTTGACGAAAGGGGAGCCGGGGATGTTCAGTTTGATACGACCCACAAGGAAGCAATGGAAGTCCATAAGGCAGCAAAGGACTTTTACACCCTGATCTGCGATTTTGACAAGGCATGGTCTGAGCTTCCTCATGAAAAAAAGTGGGGTGCGGCTGAGATCAAAGTGATAATACCGTTTCTCACAGACGTCTATACAAAAGCAATGTCTCTGCCCGATACGGAATTTACGGAAGATTCCAAATATGAGGGTGATACGGAGCTTTTTAAAAGAGCTTGTAATTTTGATAAAAGCCATGAGTATTATCAGATGGTGTTTGACCCGTATAAATGGCGAGACGAGTCTGAAAGGGATCAGTCCGGGGGGGAGGATAATAATATTTGTCTTGGCTGGCTGAATGATGACATCGGTTCGGTAATGACCGAGCTTGCGCTGGGGGCTGAGGCCTATCTGGAGGGGCATGTGTATGATGCGCTTTTTCAATGGAAGGAGGGTCTTGCAATACATTATGGGAGACATCTTACGAATGCTTTGAATACTATGTGCAGAGTATGGGAGGATGAATATCTTCACAGAGGGAACGATCCACACAAAGCCTGGACAGATGATTTCCGCTCGGATCATATATCTTATGAGAAGGTTCAAGCCGCTTGCGGCGCAGAAGCTTCCATAAGATAACGAGCAAATTATGTTCCTACCTTGTCGGAACTGATTAGCGAGTGAGTTCCGATTTAAGCGAAGCGCCGCAGCAGGCAAATCGTGCTTTACAACGATCTGCGATTCTATAAATGATTCAGGAGACAATGGGATGATATATTATAAGGCAGCAGGATTTGCAAAGACAATAGCAGGACTTGATCCTCCTGCGTCAGAAAGGAAGCGAAGGGAGATACTTGAGGAGTCCGGTCATATCGGAACGCGGGCGGTCTCGTTTAATCAGAAGTACCGTGGTAGCTGTAAATATTTTGTATCTGATATAACAGAGGGTATTGTGACCGCCGGTATCATATACCGCAGGGATACACCGCCGCAGGAAAAGGATATGTACAGATTCCTGGAGGAGGTAGGAATTGAAATTACTGGAATAAAGATCGAGGAGGTAACCTATGAGGTCCTGAAATCCATGCTTTCTGATGCGGATAAATGCGGGTTTATAGCAGATTCCGATGAGCTGCTCAGGGAGTTTGACATTGAGAAGCTTAACAACCGTTTTGGAAAAAACATCGATTTTCAGGAAAAACTGATCGAAGCAACAACAAGAAACCGTTTGTACAAGGCTGCCGGTAAGATCATGTCAAATACACTCCTGATGAGTGAGCTTGACCGGATATATGAGGGGAGCAGGCTTAAAAAGACGGTAAAAGGTCATCCGGTGCATTACATGATACATTCGGATGATATGGAAACGGTCATGGAGACTAACAGGATACTTCTTTCCGCCTTATATGCAAACCAAAGGATCCGCTCGAGGAGAATGTGTATACTGGATGTGAGAGTGAGCAGACGCGCTCCCAACCGCAGTCTGTATGAATGTCTGTTTAAGAGCTGTGAGTCAGGCTCCGTTACGGTAAGGTTTTATCCCGATGATGATGCGGATGAATCATGGTATGCCTCGGTTGAACATGAATATATTGAGTGTCTCTGCGATGTGATACGCAGATACCGGAACAGAGTCCAGACAGTTCTTTGCCTTCCGCTTACGGGCAGGCAGGTGACACGCCTGATACAGGATTACCTTAACGGCCTGTCATTTATAGATATACATGAGGAAACCATAGACAGAGACAGGGCATATGAGTGTTTAAAATTGATTGCCGCAGATCACGGAGTAAGAATTGATAAAAGGCTTAAAGCCCGACTTGATGCGGAGGACTGTTTTGACTCAAAGGATGTAAGGCATCTTTTTGATGAATGGTATGACGAAAAACTGAAATCCGACCTGTTTCCGCAATATGCCGCCTTTGCGGCCGTAAAGGACGATCCTGTAAAAAAAAACGAACGATGCGGCCTGGCATATGAGGAGCTTATGAATATGACAGGCATCGAGGAAGCCAAGAAGCTTATAGATAATGTACTTGATTATTATAAAGCAAGGAAGATCTTTTCGGAGTTTGGAGCTCTGAATTACGGAATATCGAGACATATGGTATTTACCGGCAACCCGGGAACGGCTAAGACGACGGTCGCCAGATTATTTGCCAGAATACTGAAAGAAAATGACCTGATCACCGGCGGAACATTTATTGAGGCAGGAAGAGGTGACCTTGTTGGGAAATATGTGGGTTGGACAGCAAGGATCATTAAGAAAAAGTTTGAGGAGGCTGTCGGGGGAGTCCTGTTTATTGATGAAGCTTATTCGCTTCTCGACGGGCATGAGGGCTCGTTTGGAGACGAGGCCATCAACACCGTTGTACAGGAGCTTGAAAATCACAGAGAGGATGTGATCGTGATATTTGCGGGATATCCTGATGAGATGGAAAGGTTCTTGGACAGGAATCCGGGGCTTAGATCAAGAATTGCCTTTCATGTTTCGTTTCCGGATTATAATCCTGATGAACTGTGCGATATAGCAGGGCTCATTGCAGAGAAAATGGGACTCACTATTGAGAATGAGGCACGGGACAGGCTTAAATCTATATTTGAAGCGTCCGCAGGACAGCGGCATTTCGGTAATGGGCGTATGGCAAGAAACATCGTGGAGAAGGCCCGTATGGCACAGATGTCAAGGCTCTTAAGGACAAACAGGACGGATATTTCTGGCAGGGATGTCCGTATGATAATGGCTGAGGATATCGAAATACCGGAATATAGCAGCCGGGAGAAGATAAGGATAGGGTTTCACGCATGAGGATACATTATAAGCACATATGTGATCGGAGATATACACGGATGTTATGACGATTTGATGATTTGATGAGGCTGCTTGATATGCTTGAACTATCATCGGATGACAGGGTGAATTTGCTTATAATGACGGCAAAATCTATAAATATTATGACAATACAAGGGATTGCACTTTTATTGACACAGACTGTGGATGCTTTTTGAAAAGTAAGTATGAAAATGCCCGATTGGCAGCATACAGGATCGAGGATGGAGAAGAGTTTTACGTATGACCCCGGAGAGTGAGCATGATAAAAAAGAGCGATGAAATAAACAATGAAAAGAAGGTCGGTCCGGTGGATGTATATGACTGTATGGGCTCTGAGGAACTCAGGGAGTATTATCGTAGGACATGGGAACTATCCCCACAGGAAAAGGCCGGGATCATAAGATATGCCAGGCTGTCTGTTCAGAGAAAGCGGGAATTGTTTGGGCGGTTGGTGCCGGAAGCGGATGATAAGCTTAAAGGACAGCTGAGTGCAGCCTGTGGTGTTATAGAAGCCTCTCTTGAGCAGCTATATTCCCCGAAAGGGCGTGTGCTGTATGTCATGGAACGAAAGCTCCCGAAGGAAGGGCTGCTCATGGAAGACAGAACACGGCTTATCCTGAATGATGGCCTAAACTATATGAAATGTACTGATATCGTAACGGAGGAGGTTTTATTTGCTGATACGATAGATGAGGTATTCACACAGGTTAATGAATATATATGCTGGGATATTCAGGGATCCGGCATACCGCATCATGAGCTGTTCTACGTTTATCAGATACCTGTATCAGACCGTCGGAGATCAGATCCGCTCGTGGAGTTTTATATAATGGAGACAGGAGGAAAAGCCGAGATCACGGACTTGTATATCGAGCCGAAGCGGTGCGGTGAGATGGGGACAGATAAGCCTGCATATGATATTTACAGTCATGGGTTTGAGTATGCCTTTCATCAGAATATCGTACTGCCATATGAAACCGGAGACATACTTCGCGTCAAAACACCTGTCATGGACGCTCCGGCGTATGGATATTTTACAAAGGAGTTCGCTTACGGCTGGTACAATTATCTGTATGCTTCAAGGGAAGCTGCCCTGTCCTCAGACAGGATAAAAAACATAAGCTTTTTGTCTCTGTCGGAATTATTTCCGGAATTTCATCCTTATTTCATGTTTGACTGCTTAGAGAAGGCGGATGGGTCAGAGGGGATTGCCGGAGACATTTTGAAATAAGAACGGTTGACGGAAATTGAATTGCAAATAGTATGATGTTACAATGATCGTGGTTTGTATAAACATAGCGGATCATTAAAGGGTTCCGGCAGTTATATGAAGGGGGATTAGGAATGTGTGTCAGTATTACTATCCAAAGAGGAAGTCACCAAATTGGTGGCAGCTGCACAGAGTATGCCCTTGGAGATGAGCGGATAATCGTTGATTTTGGACAGAACCTTCCCGGTAACGGCGGGGGAGGAATAAGTGATGACCAGCTTCTGGATGCAGTGATCGGAACAAAAGAAAACCTGCGTTCCGTACAGGGGTTATTATTTTCGCACTATCACGGAGATCACCTGGGTTTATTTGCGGATGTATATGACAGGAATCCTTCAATCCCCATGTACATCGGGGAACTCGCAAAGAAGATCGAGCTTATACTGGCGGAAAGACTTGAGAATGTCAGGGGTGCCACCAGACAGATAGTTGAAAAAATGCATGCTTTTCAGGTGGAAAAGGATCAGCACATAGGAAAGCCTCTTTATTTTGCAAATCACAGGATTCAGGTAACACCTGTCCGGGCAGATCATTCCGCCATTGACGCTTATATGTTTTTGATCGAAATGGCTGGAAAAAGGATCCTTCATACCGGTGATTTCAGAGACCATGGAATTGCCGGTACACACGGGACGTTTGAAAGTATACTGAAGCAGATCGGAAGGGTTGACGTTCTGATCACGGAAGCCACAATGCTGTCACGCCTTAAAAATAATGGAGACAATGGGATAGTGACGGAGGACGATCTTGGAAAAAAGGCGCAGAAGATATTTCAGGATCATAAGGTGACGATGGTCATTGTTTCGTCTACGAATATCGACAGCATAATTGAGTTTTACAGGAATGTTCCGAATAACAGGGAGATCATCTGTGATGATTATCAGGCCCGGGTGCTTGAGGAGGTTGTAGCTTCAAGAGGTGAGGAATCTGACAGTTATTCGATAGCAAAACGGTATTGTAACTCAGACAGGTATATACTGGTGATGGGAAGACTGGAAGGATTGAGAGATCGCAAACATTACAGGTCTTTGAATATACCGGTATTATTGGACAAGTTGAACAGGCCGGATGAAGGTGTCGTTGTTTTCTGCAGACCAAACAACAATCCGGGTAAAGAAATCAACAAATTTGAAAAGCTGTTTGACCGGCTGAGAAAATATGATCCATATATAATTTATTCCCAATGGGAAGGCTATCTGGGAGAACCACACAATTTAAAAGCGAAAGAGGATAAAAATGTCACCGGTTTCATGAAATACTGCCTTGGAGAAGATTATATGGAGGACAGAAGCCGCTGGGAGCATCTTCATACCAGCGGACATGCGTACAAGGAGACGATTAGAAGACTTATACAAAAGACTAAGCCCGGGATTATTATCCCTATGCATACAGAATGTGCGGATGATTTCAAAAGGATAATGGAGCTGGAGGATTATAAGGATGGTCAGGTCGTAGTGTGCAGGGATGGTGAAAGGATCGACATTATCTGATAATATAGGATCAGTTCTGTTGTCATGGATTGCTATTGCCACAATGGCAGGTGTATGACTGTGCGTAAGCAGGATGTTGAATATAAGACAGGGTCACGACATTAATCTGTCGCCTATGGAAGATCCCCTGTGCTATGCTTTTTTCGAAGTACATAGCGCAGGGGATTTTATGTGAGGGGGCAGCAAACGCATTTTTGAGGTAATAATTGAATATCGGTTTAAGAATAAGAAAAAGTGAAATAACAAGGAGAGATCATGGTAAGAAATAAGGAAATGTTCTACACCGAGGTCAGGAAAAATGCAATACAGATGAAGGAAGAGGGGGACGGAAGCGATGCGAACATAGAGCTGAAAAAGGCGGCGTTGCTCCTTACGGAATTGTTCTCAACAGTAAACAAAGAAGGGCTTTTTGCGTTGGAGGAAGCAGCAGCCGGAATAGAGGCGTCAGAGATCAGGGAAGGCATGGAGCTTAAGCGAATGATCACCATGGTTGTAAACGGAACGGATCCGGAGATGTTGGAGGATATCTGCCTGAAGAGCTATTATTCCAGGGATTATTCAGGGCTTAACGGATACCTGTATCTCATTTATCTGGATGCGATACTGGAGATCCAGGCAGGAGTCTCCCCCATGATTTTTGAAGAAAACCTTAAATCATATATGCCGCCTGAGGTTATTGAGGAAATGGATAAGCAAAGGGAAGAGAGGAAAAGGAAAGGATCATGACATCGGAGGAAAGGTGGAAGGAGATAGATAACTCTGATGCGGCACTGCTCTTAAAAGCAATGAGAGGCAGCGCTCAGAAAAAATATC
>ODAI012984730.1_pt1 | contig 10419 bp, 7 predicted proteins | sample 1539321 | NCBI WGS metagenome assembly ODAI01 (sample SAMN02144231, study PRJEB22623) | gut metagenome | biome: sheep rumen | host: Ovis aries | place: New Zealand | reverse complement strand
GCGCGACCAAAGGGCTTTCCGATCGCCCTTTGGAAACCTTCGGACTGGAAGATTTTTGAAACAGAGCGAAAATGACCGGGGGAGGATTTCGCGCCTGCGGTGCGACCAAGGGGGGCCGGTCGCCCTCCGGAAGGATTATGAGCAACATACAGGGAGGCCCGGGCAGTATGCCCGGGCCTCCCGCTTTGCCTTGATGCGATTATGAAACGATGGGATCAAAATCGGCGGCGCCATGCTTGCACAGGGGACAGACGAAATCATCCGGCAGCTCCTCGCCCTCATAGATGTAGCCGCAGATCCGGCAGACCCAGCCCTTTTTGCCTTCGGTCTGGGGCCGGGGCTTGACGTTCTCCTGATAATAGGTATAGGTCATGGTGGGCCGGTCGGAGAGAACCCGCGCCTCCGTCACGGTGCAGATGAACATGCCGTGGGAATCCAGATCCACATACTGCTCCACCTTCAGGGACATGAACGCGTTGATGTGCTGAGACAGGAAGACCAGTCCGTTATCGGAGCGAAGCACCTCCGTCCCCTCGAACTTATTCACGTTGCGTCCGCTGCGGAAGCCGAAGCTTTCAAACACGGAGAAGGGGGCGTCCACGGACAGGCAGTTGACGTTCAGAATGCCGGTCTGCCGGATGACGTGATGAGAGTAATTCTGCTTATTGATGCACACGGCGATGCGGTTGGGGGAATCCGTCACCTGGGAAACCGTATTGACGATCAGGCCGTTGTCCTTCTGGCCGTCGTTGGAGGTGACCACATACAGCCCGTAGCCGATGCGGAACAGAGCCGTCAGATCGTTCTTGTTGGCAGTATTATCCTGCCGGGCGAGATAGTCCTGACAGAGCTCGCCGGCCAGGGCTTCGATCTGTTCCCGGCTGACATCGTTCAGCGCGGAGGTCAGCCGGACGACGGGCTCGGCGAAGATCAGATCCTTGCTGCCTTCGAACATTCCCTTCATGACCTTCGCAGCCATGGGAGCCCAGGAGCCGTTCTCGATGAAGCCGATGGTGCGGTTCCGATAGCCCCGCTCCGTCAGATGCTCGATAAAGGTCCGCATGAAGGGGAAGATATCGGCGTTATAGGTGGTGGTAGCCAGCACCAGCCGGCCATAGCGGAAGGCATCCTCCACGGCCTCCGCCATATCGCAGCGGGCCAGATCGTTCACGACCACCTTCGGGCAGCCCTTGGCGCGCAGCTTTTCCGCGAGAAGCTCGACCGCCTTTTTCGTATGGCCGTAGACGGAGGTGTAGGCGATGACGATGCCGTCGCTTTCCACGCCGTAGCTGGACCAGGTCTGATACAGATTCAGATAGTAGGCCAGGTTTTCGGACAGGATGGGGCCGTGAAGCGGGCAGATGGTGTCGATCTGCAGACCGGCGGCCTTTTTCAGCACGGCCTGCACCTGCGCGCCGTACTTGCCGACGATGCCAAAGTAATACCGGCGGGCTTCGCAGGCCCAGTCCTCGTCCGCGTCGAGCGCGCCGAATTTCCCGAATCCGTCCGCGGAGAAGAGGACATGATCCGTGCTGTCATAGGTCATCATGACTTCAGGCCAGTGCACCATGGGGGCGGCGACGAAGGTCAGCGTATGCCGGCCCAGAGGGAGCGTATCGCCGTCTTTGATCACGATGCGGCGGTCTTCGAACTCCTGACCGAAGAAATTCTTCATCATGGCGAAGGCCTTGGCAGAGGAAACCACGGTGGCATCGGGGTAGTTTTTCAGGAAATGGACAATGTTGGCGGAATGGTCCGGCTCCATGTGCTGAACCACCAGATAGTCCGGCTGGCGGCCGGCCAGGGCAGCGGCCAGATTGTCCAGCCATTCGTGGGTGAAGTGCTGATCCACCGTATCCATGACGGCAACCTTTTCATCCAGAATGACGTAGGAATTATATGCCATGCCATTGGGCACAACATACTGACCCTCGAACAGATCGATCTGATGATCATTGACGCCGATATAGCGGATATCCTGTGTAATTTCCATATCAAAAATCTCCTCTCCCGCAGATTATTTCAGTCATCAGGGATGAGGAGATTATACAGAAAAAACCGTCCGCTTTCAATAGGCAGGGTCAGCGGCGCATATGATTGATATCCACCAGGGCCGTGTTCCAGGCGGAGAAGCGGGAGCCCAGAATATCCAGCAGCGCGTTGGCCGTATCCAGGGAGGTCATGCAGGGAATGCCCAGCACCATGGCCCGGCGATGGAGCACGGTATAATCCCCGACGGTGTCATCCTTCACGGCGCCGGTGTAGATGATGTAATTGACCTCGCCGCCCTCCATCAGGCCGATGATTTCATCGCTGATTCTGGGATCGGCCACGGGGGCCACCGTCAGGCCGACGGAGGAAATGGCCCGCGCGGTATCCTTGGTGGCATACAGATGGATGCCCAGATCATAGCAGCGGCGGGCGACGGAAATGGCATCCGGGAAATCCTCGTCCTCCACGGAGAGGAGGATGCCGATCCGGGAATTGTCCCGGGCGGCCGACAGGGAATAGCCTGCCGCGGTGAGCCCCTTGAACAGGGCCTCCGCCTTGGTGATGCCGATGCCGAGCACCTCGCCGGTGGACTTCATTTCCGGACCCAGGATGGAATCCGCGTCATTGAGCTTTTCGAAGGAAAAGACCGGCACCTTGATGGCGCAGCAGGGGGGCACGGGATAGAGGCCTGTTCCGTATCCCAGGGAAGCCAGGGATTCGCCCAGCATGACCCGGGAGGCCAGATCGACCATGGGAACCCCGGTGACCTTGCTGATGTAGGGAATGGTGCGGGAAGCCCGCGGATTGACCTCGATGACATACAGCTCCTGATCGTAAATCAGATACTGAATATTGACCAGTCCCCGGGTGCCCAGGGCCAGCGCCAGCTTCGTGGAAATATCGCAGACGCGGGCCTGGAACTTCTCCGTGAGGTTAAAGGGCGGATAGACGGCGATGGAATCACCGCTGTGGACGCCCGCGCGCTCAATATGCTCCATGATGCCGGGAATCAGGACATCCGTTCCGTCGGAAATGACATCCACCTCCAGCTCGATGCCGGGCAGATACTGATCGACCAGCACCGGGTTTTCGATGCCGCCGGCCAGAATCCGCTCCATATAGGCGATGGTATGCTTCCGGGAGCGGGAGATGGTCATGTTCTGTCCGCCGATGACATAGGAGGGACGGAGCAGCACCGGATAGCCCAGGGATTCCGCGGCCTGGATGGCCTCCTCCATGGTGCGCACGCCCATGCCGCGGGGACGGCGGATGCCGAACCGCTCCAGCAGGGCGTCAAACCGCTCCCGGTCCTCCGCGATATCGATGGATTCCGCGCTGGTGCCGAGAATGGTGATTCCCTGCTGCGCCAGGAACTGGGTCAGCTTGATGGCGGTCTGCCCGCCGAAGGCCACCACGACGCCGATGGGCTTTTCCACCCGGATGACGCTCATCACGTCCTCCGGCGTCAGCGGCTCGAAATAGAGCCGGTCCGCGGTGTCATAGTCGGTGGAGACGGTTTCGGGATTGTTGTTGATGATCACCACGTCATAGCCCATCTGGCGCAGGGTCCAGACGCAATGCACGGAGCTGTAGTCAAACTCGATGCCCTGGCCGATGCGGATCGGGCCGGAGCCCAGGACGATGACGACGGGCTTGCCGGAGCGCTTCAGGGCGCGGGATTCGCAGGCTTCGTCGGTACAGGCGTAGAAATAGGGCGTTTCGGCGGCAAATTCCGCGCCGCAGGTGTCGACCATCTTATAGCTGTACTGCCAGCCGGGGAGGGAGGAGACGCCGGCCAGGCGGCGAATGGCGGAATCCGGATAGCCCATGCGCTTGAGCAGGGCATAGTCCCCGTCCCGAAGCCCTTCGGCGGCAATCCGGTTTTCCAGCTCCGCCAGGTGCTTGAGGCGGAAGAGGAACCAGCGATCGATGCGGGTCAGGGCATAGATTTCCTCCACGTCCATGCCCTGACGCAGGGCCTCAAAGATGGTAAAAAGCCGATGGTCGTCCTGGGAGGCGAGGCGCGTGCGGAGATCTTCGTCGGAAACGGGAGCGGCGTCCAGCGTATCCAGAGAAATCTCCGCGCCGCGAACCGCCTTCATCAGGGCTTCCTCGAAGCGCTGGCCGATGGCCATGACCTCGCCGGTGGCCTTCATCTGGGTGCCGAGGCGGCGGCTGGAGCCGTGAAACTTGTCAAAGGGCCATTTGGGGAACTTCACCACGACATAGTCCAGCGCGGGCTCGAAGCAGGCGCAGGTTTTCCGGGTGATATCGTTGGGAATTTCATCCAGGGAATAGCCCAGGGCGATGCGGGTCGTGATTTTGGCAATCGGATATCCGGTGGCCTTGCTGGCCAGGGCGGAGGAGCGGCTGACGCGGGGATTGACCTCGATAACCGCATACTCAAAGGAATCCGGATTCAGGGCGAACTGGCAGTTGCAGCCGCCCACGATCCCGATGGCGGAGATCATCTCCAGGGAGGCGGTGCGCAGCATCTGATACTCCTTGTCCGAGAGGGTCAGCGCCGGCGCCACGACCACGCTGTCGCCGGTGTGAATGCCGACGGGGTCCACATTTTCCATGGAGCAGACGGCGATGACATTGCCCAGGGCGTCGCGCATGGTTTCAAATTCAATTTCCTTCCAGCCGGAGATGCATTTTTCCACCAGAATCTGATGAATGGGGGAGGCGTCCAGGCCGGACTGCGCAATCTGCCGCAGGGCAGGCTCATCCTCGGCGATGCCGCCGCCGGTGCCGCCCAGCGTGTAGGCCGGGCGAACGATGACCGGATACCCGATGTCCTCCGCGGCGCGCAGGGCGTCCTCCAGGGACTCGGCGATCTCGGAGGGAACACAGGGCTGGCCGATTTTCTGCATGGTATCCCGGAACTGCTCGCGGTCCTCAGCCCGTTCGATGGCTTCGATGGGAGAGCCCAGCAGGCGCACACCGAAGCGGTTCAGCACGCCGCTGCGGCTCAGCTGCATGGCCAGGGTCAGCGCGGTCTGGCCGCCCAGACCGGCCAGCAGTCCGTCCGGCCGCTCCCGCTCAATGATGCGCTCCAGGGTTTCCTGATTCAGCGGCTCCAGATAGATTTCGTCCGCCAGATGCTGGTCCGTCATGATGGTGGCGGGATTGGAATTCACCAGGACGACATTGACGCCTTCCTCCCGGAGAACGCGGCAGGCCTGGGCGCCGGCGTAGTCAAACTCCGCGGCCTGACCGATGACGATCGGGCCGGAGCCGATGACGAGGACCTTGCGGATCGAGGTGTCCTTAGGCATTTCCCTTTCCTCCCATCATATCCATGAACGCATCGAAAAGGAATCCGGTGTCCCGGGGGCCGGAGGCCGCTTCGGGGTGGAACTGCACGGTGAAGCAGCGCTGATCCGGATAGCTGAGGCCTTCACAGCTGCCGTCGTTGGCATTGACGAAGGAAAGAACGCCCACGCCGCGCAGGGAATCCGGCTGAACGGCATAGCCATGGTTCTGGCTGGTGATCCAGGTGCGCCCGGTGGCCAGGTCGCGAACCGGCTGATTGCCGCCGCGGTGGCCGTATTTCAGCTTATAGGTTCGGCCGCCCAGGGCCAGCGCGGTGAGCTGATGCCCCAGACAGATGCCGAAGATGGGCTTCTGACCCAGCAGGCGGCGAATCTGCGCCACCTGGAAGACGCACTCGGCGGGATCGCCGGGGCCGTTGGAGAGCATGATGCCATCCGGATCGGCGGCCAGCACGGTCTCCGCCGCCGTGTCCGCGGGGAAGAGCGTCACCTGGCAGCCGCGCTGCTGCAGGGAACGGATGATATTCCTTTTGGCGCCGTAGTCCATCAGGGCGACGGAGAAACGCTTGGGCCCCTGCGCGGGGAAGACCCTGGGGGCCCGCCCGGTGACGGAGGAAACCGCATCCCGGACAACGAAGGAGCGAACGGCGGACAGATCCCCGGGCACCTCGTCGCAGATCATGGCGTTCATGACGCCCTCCTCCCGGGTGACGCGGACGATTTCCCGCGTGTCCACGCCGCAGAGGCCGGGAATGCCCCGGGCCGTCAGGAACTCATTGAGCACATACTGGCTGCGGAAGTTCGACGGATCGTTGCACAGCTCCCGGACGATATAGCCAAAGAGCGCGCTGGCTCCCTCGAAATCCTCCTCGATGACGCCGTAGTTCCCGATGAGCGGGAAGGACTGGGTGACAATCTGTCCGTAATAGCTGGGATCCGTCAGGGTCTCCAGGTAGCCCTCCATGCCGGTGGTAAACACCAGCTCCCCGATGCGGTTCAGGGGCGCGCCAATGCGCTGCCCCTCAAAGATTCGTCCGTTGCTTAACACCAGATATGCCATGCTTCTTCCCCCGACTTTGCACTCATTGATCAGCGCAGACCCGGACGATCACGTCCAGCGCCTGGCTCAGGAGATCCTCCGGAATGTTCAGAGCGGGCAGCAGCCGAACCTTTTCCTTGGCGGTGAGGCAGAGCACGCCCTGCTCCATGCAGGCGCGCACGACATCGGCGGCGGGCCGCACGGTTTTGAGACCGATCATCAGGCCGAGACCGGTCACGGATTCGATGCCGGGTTTTCCGTCCAGCTTCTCAAAAATCAGGGCGGATTTCCGGTCCACCTCCGCCAGGAAGGAATCCGTCAGCCGGCTGAGCACGGAGAGCGCGCCGGCGCAGGCGACGGGGTTGCCGCCAAAGGTGGAGCCGTGATCCCCGAAGGAGAGCACATGGGCCACCTTTTCGGAAAGCAGCGTCGCGCCCAGGGGAAGCCCGCCGGCCAGGCCCTTGGCCGTGGAAACCACGTCCGGAGAAAGACCGTATTTCATATAGGCATACAGCGCGCCGGAGCGCCCGTTCCCCGTCTGCACCTCATCGATCATGAGGAGAATGTTTCTCTCCCGGCAGAGGGCCTCCAGATCCCGCGCAAAGGCCGGACTCAGGGGCAGCACGCCGCCCTCGCCCTGAACGCATTCAATGAGCACGGCAGCCACCGTGTGCTCAGCATCCAGCGCGCGAAGAGCCTCCAGATCGCCGGGCTGGATATGCGCAAAGCCCGGGGTCAGGGGCTGAAACAGCTCATGGAAATGATCCTGACCGGTCGCGGCCAGCGTGGTGAGGGTGCGCCCGTGGAAGCTGTTGCGCAGGGTGACAATGGTGGAGCAGGCGGGGGATTTGTTTTCCGCGGCCCATTTCCGGGCTACCTTGATCGCGCATTCATTAGCTTCCGCTCCGGAATTGGAAAAGAAGACCTTTGCCATGCCGGTGCGCCGGCACAGCGCCTCCGCCAGGCGGGCACAGGGGGCGGTGTAGTAGAGATTGGACATATGCTGCACCTGATGAAGCTGCGCCTCCACCGCCTGAACCCACGCGTCATCGGCAACGCCGAAGGAGGTGACCGCGATGCCGGAGCCCAGGTCAATGTACTGCTTTCCGTTCGCGTCCTGCACGAGGGATCCCCGGCCGGAGACGATTTCAACCGGGAACCGCCTGTAGGTTCCGGCCACATAGGTCTGATCCAGTTCCATGATGGTCATTTCATTTTCCTCCTGACTGTGCATTGCCTGCCGGAGCCGGGTGGCTGTCCGGATGGCCGTGGGCATGGGAAAAACGGGTACCGGCGCCTTCGTTGGTCAGCAGCTCCATGAGAATGGAATGGGGTACGCGGCCGTCCATGATGACCACGTTCTGCACGCCGCGATTGAGGGCCGTGGCGCAGCACTCCACCTTGGGAATCATGCCGCCGGAGATGACGCCGCTTTCCCGCAGCTCGACCAGATCCTCCAGGCTGATTTCCGGAATCAGGGTGGAGGGATCCTTCGGATCGCGAAGCACGCCGGAGATATCCGTCATCATGATCAGCGTCTTGGCGTTGAGGGCGCCGGCAATATAGGCGGCGGCGGTATCCCCGTTAATATTGTAAGCGTTGCCGGATTTGTCGCAGCCGACGGTGGAAACCACGGGGATGTAGCCCCGATCCAGCAGATCCACCACCGGATTGATGTGCACCTTCTGGATTTCGCCCACGAAGCCCAGCCGCTCATCCTTGACGCTGCACTGCAGCAGGCGGCCGTCCATGCCGGAGAGGCCGACGGCCTTGCCGCCCTTCATCTCCAGCAGGTTGACCAGGGTCTTGTTGACCTTGCCGGCCAGCACCATCTGCACGATATCCATGGTTTCCTTGTCCGTCACGCGCAGGCCGTCCACGAAGACCGGCTTCTTGCCCAGACGATCCATCAGATCATTGATTTCCGGCCCGCCGCCGTGCACAAGCACGACATGAACGCCGATGAGCCAGAGGAGCACGATGTCCTCCATGACCTGCTGCTTGAGCTGCTCGTTGATCATGGCGTTGCCGCCGTATTTGACGACAACGACCTTCCCGGTATACTGGCGGATATAGGGCAGGGCGGCGGTCAGCACCTCCGCGCGCTCCATGTTGGTGAGGTTCTTATCCATGGGCAACAGCTCCTTACGAACGGTAATCTCCGTTGATTTTCACATAATCATAGGTCAGGTCACAGCCCCAGGCGGTGGCTTCCTGATCGCCCGACTTCAGATCGGCGGAAAAATGGACTTCCTTTTCGGACAGAATCGCCAGCGCCTTTTCCTCATCAAAGGACAGCACCCGGCCGTCCCGGCAGAAGCACAGGGTTTCCTCCGAGCCGTGGAGGAAAAGGTCCACCCGATCCGGGTCGAAGACAGGGCCGGCGTAGCCCATGGCGCAGAGAATGCGTCCGCAGTTGGCATCCCGGCCGAAGACCATGGCCTTGACCAGACTGGAGGCTACGACGGACCGGGCGAGGGCGCGGGCGTTTTCCTTCGTATCCACATGGAAGACCCGCATCTCGATCAGGCGGGTCGCGCCTTCGCCATCCCCGGCCATCCGGATGGCCAGATCGCGGCAGACGCTTTCCAGGGCCTTCACGAACAGAGCGTAGCTTTCATCCTCCGCCTCAATGAGCCGGTTGCCCGCAAGCCCGTTGGCCAGGATCAGCAGCGTATCGTTGGTGCTGGTGTCCCCGTCCACGCTGATCATATTGAAGGTGTCCGGCACCACGGCGCTGAGCGCGCGCTGCAGCAGCACGGAGGAAATGGCGCAATCCGTGGTGAGATAGCCGAGCATGGTGCACATGTTGGGATGGATCATGCCGGAGCCCTTGCTCATGCCGCCCAGATGCACGGCAACGGAACCGGAGCCGTCCGCGGCGGGCAGGTCGAAGGTGACGGCAAATTCCTTGTTCACGGTGTCCGTGGTCATGATGGCGCGGCTGGCGGCGGTGCCGGCCTCCAGCGTGGCGGACAGGCGGGGGACCATGGTGCTGACGCCGTACTGAATCCGGTCCAGAGGGATGTTGGGACCGATGACCCCCGTGGAACCGATGAGCACGCTGTCCGCGGGGATGCCCAGCGCGCCGGAGACGCATTCGGCGGTCTCCCGGCAGAGGCGCAGCCCCGTTTCGCCGGTGGCCGCGTTGGCGATGCCGGCATTCACGACCACGGCCTGAGCCTGCGCGGCATGATGAACGATGTCCATGTCCCAGAGAACGGGGGCAGCCTTGACGATATTGGTGGTAAAGGTACCGGCTACGGTGCAGGGCACGTCGCTGGCGATCATGGCCATATCCGTCCGCCCCTGATATTTGATGCCCGCGGCGCAGTCCGCAGCGCGGAAGCCCTTCGCCACCGTGACGCCGCCGGGAATTTTACGAATGCTCATGTTCTTCTCCAATAAATCGCGTGATATTTTTGTCGTTCAGTTCAAAGGTGTAGTAATTGACGTCGGATTTTTCGTTCCAGCCGATTTTTTTCCAGAAGGCGTTTCCGACCTCGTTCCGGGTAAAGGCGATGAGCGCGACGCGGTTGATGCCCATCTGGCGCAGCTGCTGCATGCAGTAGCTGACCATCCGGGTGCCGATTCCGCGGCGCCTGCATTCCCGCGCCACGCACACATGATACAGCGCGCCCTGCCGACCGTCCGACCCGCAGAGGATGGAGCCCACGATCCGCCCACCCTGACGGGCCACGACGCTGGTGGTTGGATTCCGGCGGATAAACCGGGCGATATCCTCCCTGGAATCATCCAGGGCGCGGATGCCGAAGCCCCGGATGGTCAGCCAGAGGGCATGCACCTCATCATAGTCCGCCTCGGTCATGGCGGATATGGTCACTTCATCCATGCTCAGATCACCAGCCCCTCGGTTTCCGGCAGGCCCAGCGCGAGATTCATGTTCTGAATGGCGGCCCCGGAGGCTCCCTTGCCCAGATTGTCAAACCGGGAAACCAGAATCATGCGCTCCTCCTGCCCGAAGACGGCGATCTCCAGATCGTCCCGGCCGGCGAAGGCGTTCGCGGCCAGGAAGCCCGCCTCGTCCGCGTCGCGCCGGACGTGAATCAGCGGCTCGTCCCGGTAATAGGCTTCATAGATGTCCAGCAT
>ODAI010041080.1_pt1 | contig 10419 bp, 8 predicted proteins | sample 1539321 | NCBI WGS metagenome assembly ODAI01 (sample SAMN02144231, study PRJEB22623) | gut metagenome | biome: sheep rumen | host: Ovis aries | place: New Zealand | reverse complement strand
GGCCGAGGGTAGCCACGACGCACAGCAGGTCAATGTTGGCCGCTATGACGTGGGTCTGCTTCGACAGCTTGGTGGCGCGCCGCACGATGTAGTTGCGGCGGTCGCGCACGTCGTGTATGACCCCCGTGCCGTCGTCCTGCAGCTCGAAGAGCACGCGGTCGCCCACGGCCACAGGGTTGGTCTGCTTGTTGCCTCGCAGGCGGTAGTTGCCGCGCAGGCGGCAGTCCAGCGCCTCGCCGCTGTCGGGCAACACCCTGTACCAGTTGCCAGTAGTCCTTATGACCAGTCCTTCCGTCATCTTTTTCGGGGTGCAAAGATACGACTTTTTTTTCACATGGCGCCAAAAACATTTCCCCCGCCCGCCGCCGCCACAATACCCCATAGGGGTTTCATTTTAATAGCCATCGCCTTGTAACAAAATGTAAAAGAACCCTGTAGGGGTTCCATCTCAATAGCCACCCCCTACGCATCCCCTACGGACCCGGTACGGCCGTTCTTCAGTAGTTCTTCAGTAGTATTTCAGTGTGGCACTGAAGAACTACTGAAGAAGTATCGTTGAAGTATCGTTGAAATGCCGTAGGGGCTCCGAGGGGGAGAGGGGGCTGAGAAGGGGGGAGGGGAGGGAGGCGGTGGAGGTGCGCGACGGGGAAAAAGAGTGCGTATGGATAAAAATTGCTATATTTGCAGTCGGAAAACGAACTGGCTATTATGGAGAAAACACTGAATATCAAATACAGGGAGTATGCGTCGGTCGCTGAGCTCGGTGCCGGTGACGCCGAGCTGATGCGGCGTGCCGTTGCCGCCACCGAGGGGGCCTACGCGCCGTACTCGGGCTTCAGGGTCGGCGCCGCCGTGCGTCTTGCCGACGGCAGCGTGGTGACTGGCAGCAACCAGGAGAACGCCGCCTACCCGTCGGGGCTCTGCGCCGAGCGCACGGCCGTTTTCGCTGCTTCGGCGCAGCGGCCCGACATGCGTGACTATGAGGCTCTTGCCATTGCCGGCCGCGACGGCGGCGGCGAGCTCTGCGAGGCGTCGCCCTGCGGCGCCTGCCGCCAGGTGCTGCTGGAGTACGAGCAGCACCAGGGCCACCCGCTGCGGGTGCTCTGCCTGCTGGAGGGCGGCGCCGTGCGCGAGGTGGGGAGTGTGGCCGATTTGGTGCCGTTCAGCTTCGCGCTGTAGGGCCTCTTTATTACGAGGCGCGTGAAAAAAAATTTCGCCATGTGCGAAAATGTTTGTACATTTGCAACTTCGGCAAACGGGCACGCCGCCGTCCAAGGTGCGTGCAGTATGCTGGACGATAGTAATTTAAGTAGAGAATAAACTAATAAAAATAACTAACAAAATGGGAATTATTGGAAGTATTAGAAAGCACTCCGGCTGGGCTGTTGCCATTGTCGGTATTGCTATTTTGGCCTTCATTCTGGGCGACCTGACAAAGAACAACGGCGGCATACCCGACGTCGGCAAGGTGAACGGCGAGGTGCTGACCTCGCAGCGCTTCAACGAGAAGGTTGCCGAGATGGAGAACAACTACAAGGTGCAGCAGCAGACCACGCAGGTGCCCGCCGAGATGGAGAACCAGATCCGCGAGCAGGTGTGGGCTCAGTTTGTTGACGAGTCCCTCATGGAGGAGCAGGCCGCCAAGCTCGGCCTCCGCGTGTCGCCGGCCGAGGTCAACGACATGTTCACCGGCCGTTTCATCCACCCCTATGTGCGCCAGAGCTTCACCGACCCGCAGAGCGGCCAGTTCGACGTGCGTTTCGTCAACCAGTTCATCGATAACTTCGACCAGCTCGACACCACGCGCCGCATGCAGTGGGTGGAGCTTGAGAAGTATTGCAAGACCGACCGCGAGCAGCAGAAGTACTCGACGCTCATCAACGCAGGCTTCTACATGCCCAAGGCCCTGGCCGCCAAGGTGGCCGAGTATGCCGGCACCGTGGCCAACGTGCGCGTTGTGTCGATGCCCTTCTCGTCGGTTAGCGACGACGAGGCCGCCGTGGCCGATGCCGACTACGAGAAATACTACAACGAGCACAAGGCCGAGTTCCGCGTGCGCGAAGAGCTGCGCGACCTTGAGTTCATCGCCTTCCCGGTGAACCCCACGGCGCAGGACCTTGCCGACATACAGGAGCAGGTGAACAAGGTGTGGGCTGAGTTCCAGACGGTGCCCGCCGACGAGGTGGCGTTCTTCGTCAACGCCGAGAGCGACCGCAGCTACGACTCCAGCTACAGGCGTGCCAGCACCTTCAAGGCCCCCTTCGACGAGCAGATCGCCGCCGCCAAGGACGGCGACATGCTGGCTCCCGTGATGGCCGGCAACGAGTGGATGATGGCCAAGGTCATCAGCAGCGCCGTGCGCCCCGACTCGCTGCGCGCCTCTGTCGTCTACATCCTCAACCAGAACGCCGGTGGCAACATCATGCGCAGCGACGCCCAGGCCAAGAGCCTCGCCGACAGTGTGCTGGCGCTGGTCAACGGCAACAAGATGACCTTCGAGCAGGCTGTGGAGCAGTTCAGCGACGACCCGCAGAAGGGCGAGACCAAGGGCGACATGGACTGGCAGCTCGACGGCGGCTACGGCTTCCTGAACGAGGAGCTCGTCAACCGCCCCGTGGGCAGCTGCTTCGTCTTTGAGCACCCGCAGGGTGTGGGTTACTTCCTCGTGAAGGTGACCGACAAGACCAAGGCCGAGAAGAAATACCGCGTGGCCCTCATCACCCGCGAGATAGCCGCATCGGCAGCCACCAATCGCGCCGTCTACAACGAGGCCAACCGCTTCGCCGGCCAGAACCGCAACATCACTGACTTCACCGCCGCCGCCCAGCAGCAGAACCTGCAGGTGCGCAACGCAAGGGTGACCATGATGTCGAACAACCTCAGCGGCATCGGCAACGCGCGCAGCATAGTGCAGTGGGCCTTCAACGAGGACACCAAGGTGGGCGCTGTCGCCGACCAGGTCTATGAGTGCGACGGCATGTTCGTTGTCGTGGCCCTGAAGGATGTCTTCAAGAAAGGCTTTGCCACCCTTGAGCAGGTGCGCCCGATGATAGAGCAGGCCGTGCGCCTCGACAAGAAGGGCGAGCTGCTCATGGCCCGCGCCGACGAGGCCGTCAAGGCTGCCCAGGATATCACCTCGATAGCCGTGAAGCTCAACACCACCGTCGACACCATCGACAGTGTGTCGTTTGCCGACTACTACTTTGACCGCTACGGCATGGAGCCCAAGGTGCAGGCCGCCATCAGCGCCAAGAAGAGCGGGCTGGTGGGTCCTGTGAAGGGTGCCAGCGGCGTCTACATGGTGCAGATCGACAGCAAGGCGCCGCGCGCCGCTGCCGACGGCCAGGTGACCATGCAGCTTGAGCAGGGCTACCGCAGCAAGGCCCGCATGGCCTCGCAGGTGCTCCGCGAGCAGGCCAAGATTGTAGACCAGCGCAACAAGTTCTTCTAAGAGACAGATAGCTTAGTGGGTAGTGGATAGTGGGTAGTGGATAGCATCAGATGCATGCGCTACCCACTAACAACTACCCACTACCCTCTTCTTATAAGTCGAAGGAATGGGCATAAAGGACTGGTGGCTCAAGATCAAGAACTCGCAGGTGGGCGATGTCATCAAGCACAAGCACCGCTTTGTGGTGATAGACAACGACACCTTCAAGGAGAAGTTCTCTTTCCGCCTGTCGGGCATCAACTTGTTTGTGTTCACCGGCGTCACGGTGATAGTACTCATTGTGCTCACCGCGGTGCTCATAGCCTTCACGCCGCTGCGCGAATACATCCCCGGCTATACCGACACGGAGATGATCGAGCAGACCTATGTCAACGCCAAGAAGATAGACTCGCTGGAGAGGGCCCTCGCCGACCAGGAGTGGGTCGTGGCCACGGTGCAGGCCTTGCTGCGCGGCGAGAACATGGGTGCCGAGGTGGACAGCGTGATGGCCGACAGTGCGGCGTCGCTCAGCGTCGTGACCGGCGTCTACCGCCACTCCAAGGAGGACAGTCTGCTGAGGCTTGAGGTGGAGAGCGAGGACAACCGCTACGAGGTGAAGAGTGCGCGTGTGCAGTCTTCCGGCACGGTGGCGTCTGCCGCCGACATGCAGCCTACGGTCACGCAGCTCTTCTTCGCCCCCGTCAAAGGCAATGTCGTCAAGCCCTACAGCACCGCCATGCGTCATTATGGTGTCGACATCGCTGCTGCAAGCGGCAGTCCCGTCAATGCCGCCTATAGCGGCACGGTGGTCTCGACAGGCTTCGCTGCCGAGTACGGCCACGTCATAGTCCTGCAACACCCCGCGGGGGTCATAACCATCTACCGCAACAACAGCGCCCTGCTGAAACACCAGGGCGACGCTGTGCGCGCCGGCGAGCCGATAGCCTTTGTGGGCACTGGCTCGACGACGGAGTTGGGGCCGCACCTGCACCTGGAGGTGTGGGTCAACGGCATGCCCGTCAACCCCGAGGAATACATATCATTCTAACAGAGTAACATAGTTTTGAAACGCATAGCAATATTAGGTTCCACAGGCTCCATAGGCACCCAGGCGCTCAACGTCATCAGGCGTCATGGCGACCTTTTCTGCGCCGAAGTGCTCTGCGCCGGCAGCAACGCCGACCTGCTGATAGAGCAGGCTCGCGAGTTCAGCCCCAACGCCGTGGCCATCGCCGACGAGAGCCGCTATGGCTATGTGTGCGACGCGCTGCGTGACACCGACGTCAAGGTCTACGCCGGCGCCGATGCCATCGTGGGCCTCATGGAGATGGAGAGCATCGACATGGTGCTGGCGGCCATTGTGGGCGTGGCGGGCCTGAGGCCCACGCTGCATGCCATAGAGCATGGCAAGCCCATAGCCCTTGCCAACAAGGAGACCATGGTGGTGGCTGGCGCCATAGTGACAGCCATGGCCAGGCAGCACCGCGCGCCGATACTGCCCGTCGACAGCGAGCACTCGGCCATCTTCCAGTGCCTTGTGGGCGAGGTGAGCCCCGTGGACAAGATACTGCTCACCGCCAGCGGCGGCCCGTTCCGCGGCATGAAACGGGAGGCGCTGGCCACCGTCACCCTGGCTCAGGCCCTCAAGCATCCCAACTGGAGCATGGGCCGCAAGGTGACCATCGACAGCGCGACGCTCATGAACAAAGGCCTTGAGGTGATTGAGGCCAAGTGGCTTTTCGGCGTCGACGCCAAGGACATCGTCGTCCATGTGCACCCTCAGTCGATAGTGCACTCCATGGTGCAGTTTGCCGACGGCAGCGTCAAGGCACAGCTCGGCATACCCACCATGGAGACACCGATACAGTATGCCTTCAGCTTCCCCGAGCACATAGAGAGCCACCTGCCGCGCCTCGACCTATTCACGCAGAACACGCTGACCTTCGAGCGCCCCGACACCGACACCTTCCGTTGCCTCGCCCTTGCCTATAAGGCCATTGAGCGCGGCGGCAACATGCCGTGTGTGATGAATGCCGCCAACGAGGTGGCCGTGCAGGAGTTTCTGGATGGGCATATCGGGTTCCTTGACATCGCCGACCGCGTGGAACGCGCCATGCAGGACGCGCCGTTTGTGGCGTCGTCCACGATAGAAGACTTGATAGCAACAGACAAAACCATCAGACAGCAATGAACTGGATAGCATTACTCCTAAGCCTCACGCTGCTTGTGGCCACACACGAGCTGGGCCATCTGGCTTTCGCCAAGCTCTTCCACACGCGCGTGCGTCGTTACTATATATTCTTTAACCCGTGGTTCTCCATAATCAAGGCCAAGAAGTTTGGCGGCAAGTGGCACTTCCTCTTTTTCAACAGCAAGACCCCTGACAGCTGGGATGAGAAGAACCTCGCCCCCGAAGACCAGGACAACACATTGTGGGGTCTCGGCTGGCTGCCGCTGGGCGGATACTGCGACATAGCAGGCATGGTCGACGAGACAAAGAACGCCGACGACCTTGAGAGCGAGCCGCAGCCGTGGGAGTACCGCACGAAGCCGGCCTGGCAGCGCCTCTGCATAATCAGTGGCGGCGTGCTGGTAAACTTTATCTCGGCCCTTCTCATCTACGGCATGATATTCGCGCACTGGGGCAAGGATGAGCTTCCGCTGCGCAGCGCCTCGCTTGGTTTTGACTATCATCAGGTGCTGCTCGACGAGGGGTTCTGCAATGGTGATATCATCTACGCCATAGACGGCAAGGACTATTATGAGATTACGGATGCCGCCAGCACCCTGCTGCTCGACAACCCGAAGACCGTCACCGTGATGCGTGACGACTCGCTCGTGGATATCGCCATGAGTGGACGTCTGTTGGAGCGCGTCAACAACGAGGGCGTCAAGCAGCTTATGAACTATAGGGTTCCGTTCGTGGTGCACTCCGCTATCGATGGAGGCAATGCCGCACGTGCGGGGCTGATGGCTGGCGACAGCATAGTCAGTGTCGACGACAGCGCTCTTGCGGCCTTCTCGGACATAACGGCGGTCTTCAGCGACCATGCCGACGACACCGTGAGCCTGGGCTTCTACCGCGCCGGCAAGTACATGACGCTCCCTGTCGCCGTAGACGGCCAAGGCAAGATAGGCGTGCAGGTGGAGACAAACATAGCGTTGCTCTTCAGCGGCTACCGCCATGTGGAATACACCTTCTTTGAGGCCATCCCCGCCGGCATCAAGCACGGCTGGGAGACGCTGGTCACCTACGTCTCATCGCTCAAGGTCCTGTTCTCGCCCGGAGGCACCAAGCAGCTCGGCGGCTTCAAGGCCATGGCCGACCTCTTCCCCGACCACTGGATGTGGCAGGCCTTCTGGGAGCTCACCGCGTTGCTGGCTCTGGTGCTTGCCTTCATGAACATCATCCCCATACCGGGTCTCGACGGTGGCCATATCTTCTTCACCCTTGTGGAGATCGTTACCCGCCGTCCCCCATCGGAGAAGTTCCTCACCGTGGCGCAGAACGTCGGCATGTTCCTCCTGTTGGCCCTGATGATACTGGCCAACGGCAATGACATCCTTCGCTGGTTAGGCTTTATGTGATGAAGAAGTTAGACAAGCTCATACTACGCTCCTTCCTGGGTCCGCTGCTGCTCACCTTCACGCTGTCGGTCTTTGTGCTGCTCATGCAGTTTGTGTGGAAGTATATCGACGACATGGTGGGCAAGGGGCTTGACTTCAGCGTCATCGCCGAGTTGCTTCTCTATGCTTCAGCCACCTTTGTGCCCATGGCGCTGCCTATCGCCGTGCTCTTCGCCTCGATCATGACCATGGGCAACTTCGGCGAGAAGTACGAGCTTGTGGCCATGAAGGCCGGCGGCATAGGCGTCAGCCGGGTCATGATGCCCATGACCATCGTTGTGCTGCTGCTCACTGGCGTGGCCTTCTATTTCGCCAACAACGTCATGCCCGAGGCAATGGTGAGCTATCGCAAGACCCTCTACGACGTCACACGCAAGAAGCCTGCCGTCAACATACGCCCGGGTGAATACTACAAGGAGATCGACGGCTATGTGATCCGCGTCGGCAGCAAGTCGCAGGACGGCCACACCCTGCAGGACGTCGTCATCTACGACCACAAGAAGGGCAGGGAAGAGGCCACGGTCATAGTGGCCAAGAAGGGCACCATGCAGTCTACCATGGACAACCGCTACCTCATCTTCTCCCTCGACGACGGATACACTTATACCGAGCTTGGCGGCAGCAAGGATGCCAGCCGCTCGCACCCCATGACCTCCATCCACTTCAGCAAACAGACCATCTCCATAGACATCTCGTCGTTTGCCTACAGCAAGAGCGGCGAAGACCTCTTCAAGGGCAGCTACCAGACCATGAACGTCGCGGAGCTCAGCATAGCCATAGACTCGCTCAAGACGAGCCTCGACAAGCGTTACGACGCCTACCAGCGTGACGCCGAGGTCAATCTGCGGGCGTGGAAGCGCTATACCGAGATGGCCGGCGAGGAGCATCAGCGCGTCGCCTTCAACCTGCACACACGCCTCGACACCGTCGACGACGCCACACGCACGAAGATGATCAACCGGGCCCGCTACATCGCCAACACCGCCGTCACCGACAGCCGCAACTACGGCGATTTCCTTGAGACAGACCGCGAGTATGTCAACAAGCACGACATCGAGCGTCACAAGAAGTTCACCCTCTCTGTGGCCTGCCTGCTGCTCTTCCTCATCGGCGCCCCCTTCGGCTCCATCGTGCGCAAGGGCGGCCTCGGCCTCCCGCTGGTGGCTTCCGTGGGCTTCTTTGTGTTCTACTATGTCGTGGGCATGATTGCCGAAAAAGCCGTCCGCGAGTCGGCCATCGGCCCCATCGGCATGTGGATATCATCCTTTGTCATGCTGCCCATCGGCCTCTTCCTCACCTTGCAGGCCACCACCGACTCGTCGCTCTTCGACGCAGCCTCGTGGAAACGCTTCTTCAAACGATTATTCACGTCAAAGCAACAATAATGAAGGAAATACACACCTTTCGTATCGCTGCGCGCCAGCAGCTCGGCGACCAGTACTTCCGTCTGGTGCTGAAGCATGGCGGCAAGATGCAGCCCGTAGCCCCCGGCCAGTTTGTCGAGGTGCTCGTCGAGGACGAGCCCCGCGTCATGCTGCGCCGCCCCATCTCGGTGCACGACGTCGACGCCGAGGCCGGAACGCTGAGCCTGCTCATCCAGATCGTCGGCAACGGCACCCGCCGTCTCGCCACCCTCGGCGAGGGCGACAGCCTCAACGTCGTCTATCCCCTCGGCCACGGCTTCACCACCGCTATCCCCGCCGGCAGCAAAGCCCTTCTCGTGGGCGGCGGCGCGGGCACGGCACCCCTGCTGCACCTCGCCAAGGTGCTGAAAGCAAGCGGTGTGCAGTGCACCATACTCCTCGGTGGCCGCACCGCCGGTCTCATCCCCGTGCGCGACGACTTCCAGCCTTACGGCGACCTCCTGATAGCCACCGACGACGGCAGCCTGGGCCACCACGGCATCGTCACCACCCACCCCGCCTTCGCCGACACATACGACATCATCTACACCTGCGGCCCCACGCCCATGATGAAGGCCGTGGCCCGTAGCGCCGCCGAGCGCGGCCTGCGCTGCGAGGTGAGCCTCGAGAACATGATGGCCTGCGGCGTCGGCGCCTGCCTCTGCTGCGTCACCGACACCGACCAGGGCCACCGTTGCGTCTGCAAGGACGGCCCCGTGTTCGACATCAGCACCATGCAGAAGTGGTATGGTAACAAGTAGTTAAGTAGACAGTAGTTAAGTAGATAAGGCAACAGTTATGCTCGCAGTCAACATACACAACCTCAAGCTGAAAAACCCGGTGATGACCGCCAGCGGCACCTTCGGCTACGGCGAGGAGTTCGCCGACTTCATAGACCTCAACCGCCTGGGCGGCTTCGTCGTCAAGGGCACCACCGGCACCCACCGCGAGGGCAACCCCTACCCCCGCATGGTGGAGACCCCCTCCGGCATGCTCAACAGCGTGGGCCTGCAGAACGGCGGCGTGGAGAAGTTCTGCAAAGAGGTATATCCCCGCATCAAGCACTTCGACACCAACATCATAGTCAACGTCAGCGGCTCCTCCATCGAAGAGTACTGCGACGTGGCCTCGCAGGTCGACGCCCTCGACCGCATCCCCGCCATCGAGCTCAACATCTCATGCCCCAACGTCAAGCACGGCGGCATGGGCTTCGGCACACAGCCCGATATGGCTGCCGAGGTGGTGGCGGCCGTCCGCAAAGTCTATCATAAGACGCTGATAGTAAAGCTTTCGCCCAACGTCACCAACATCGCCGAGATAGCCAAAGCCGTCGAGGGAGCGGGTGCCGACAGCGTGAGCCTCATCAACACCCTGCTGGGCATGGCCATCGACATCGAGCGCCGCCGTCCCTGCATGGCCAACGTCACCGGCGGCCTCAGCGGCCCCGCCGTGAAGCCTGTAGCCGTGCGCATGGTGTGGCAAGTGGCTCATGCCGTGAAGATTCCCGTCGTGGGTCTGGGCGGCATCTGCACTGCCGAGGACGCCATCGAGTTCCTCATGGCCGGCGCCACGGCCATCGAGGTTGGCACCGCCAACTTCATCGACCCCGCCGTCACCGTCAAGATCATCGACGGCCTCGAGGCCTGGTGCAAAGCCCATGGAGTCAGCGACATCAACGAGATTATCGGCATCGTATGACACTGATTGCCGACAGCGGTAGCACCAAGACCACTTGGATGGTGGTTGAGACCGGCAAGACGGTGCTCACCGAAGGTCTCAACCCCCACTTCACCGCCGAGGAGCAGTTCACGGCCGCCTGCAATGCAGTGCGCCAGCAACTTCCGATTCTCAATTCTCAATTCTCAATTCACTTCTACGGTGCCGGCTGCGGTCTCACTGCCCAGCGCGAAAAGGTGGCCTCGTGGCTCGCTAAAGCCTTTGGAACAAGCGATGTACATG
>ODAI014269508.1_pt1 | contig 10420 bp, 7 predicted proteins | sample 1539321 | NCBI WGS metagenome assembly ODAI01 (sample SAMN02144231, study PRJEB22623) | gut metagenome | biome: sheep rumen | host: Ovis aries | place: New Zealand | reverse complement strand
AAGAAGAAAAAATTGCAATGGGTGACTGTGCAATCAATATTTCTTATGAAGATACAGTTGATAAGGCAACTGGTGAAGTTACAGTTTCTGCAGCTAGAAAGTTGGCTGAAGTTGCTGTTGAAACAGCTAAGACTGCTGCTTTCTTCGGTATTGATCCAAAGGTTGCTGTATTATCATTCTCTACTTATGGTTCTGGTAAGGGTGGCACTGTTCAATTATCACATGACGCTGTTATTGAAGCAAAGAAGATGGCTCCTGAATTAACAATTGATGGTGAATTCCAATTTGATGCTGCTGTATCACCTGTTGTTGCTAAGACTAAGTGTCCTGATTCAAAGGTTGCTGGTCAAGCAAATACATTCATTTTCCCATTAATCGAAGCTGGTAACATCGGTTATAAGATTGCTCAAAGATTAGGTGGCTTTGCTGCTTATGGTCCAATTCTACAAGGCTTAAATGCTCCAATCAACGACTTATCTCGTGGTTGTGATGCTGATGAAGTTTATAAGATGGCAATCATTACTGCTGGTATGGCTGAATAATTTAATTAAAAATATTAAAGGTCTGGAAATTTCCAGACCTTTTATTGTATTAGAACCTCTATTTCTGTATCCTCTAAATATGTTAATTTTGAATCAATTTTATATTTATATAAATCCTCACCTAATTTATCATATAAATCTTTATCTATTGATGCGATAATTATTATATCCTGATTAAATGATGTATCGATTATATTAATGTAATTAATTGTTTTTATTAATGTGTTATATCCTGAATAAGATAATGTTAAACTAAGTTTTATTTGTGGCTTTGTATCATATAATTTAGCAAGCTTTAGGCATTCACTAACTGAAGAAGAATATGCTCTAACTAAACCACCAGCACCTAATAATATTCCTCCAAAATACCTTGTTGTAATGGCTAAGATATTAGTAACATTGTTTTTTTCTAGTACATCAAGCATTGGAAATCCAGCTGTTTTAGATGGTTCTCCATCATCTGATGCTTTTTTTATATCTCCATTATCTCCAATTATATATGCATAACAATTATGAGTAGCGTCATAATATTTTTTTCTTGTTGAAGCTAAAATATCATTTACCTCATCAACATTATTAACTCTATATAAATGTGTTATAAAAATAGATTTATTTATAATAATTTTATTCTCATATTCTTCATTAATTCTATACATTTTAACACCTATAATAATAATTCTAGATTATTATATCATAAATTTTATTATAAAAAATATAATTTGTGGCACATTTGTTGCACTTGAAATGTTATATTAAAGACACTATAAATAGATTAATAAGAAGCGATTTATTATTAATATTAAAAAAACGGAGGAAAAATTATGAAATTAAAAAGAATATTGTTAGCTTTAGCAGGTGTTTTAACATTTTCATTAGCTGCTTGTTCACAAGCTGAAGGAGGAAAAACTCCAGATTCAGGATCTGGTGACTCTGGATCAAGTGATTCAGGTTCTGGTGATTCAGGACAAACTCAATCAACTGTGTTATCATTTATGGGTAATAACAAAATTAGAGTTGATATTTTTGGCAATTTAGGTATTACATTCAATTATGGTAATGAAGCTGTTGTTAGCGGAAGAGAAATTACAATAGTTAATGATCAAGCATTTGGATATAGTGGTACATCAACTGTTGATAAGATTAATTATATTGCTTATATTGAAAGAGAAACACGTTCATCTACAGAGTGGCATGAGGGATTAGATTGTGAATATTTCTTAGACACTGTTTTACCTACAAACAGATTTAATGGTATTAAGAAGATTTATATTGCTATATCAATTGGTGAAGTACAATGGACTACAGGTTTAAGTGCTGAACTTGATACAAAATTCAATAGTTTAAAAAATTAATAATTAGATTTAGCTGCTTAACTTATGTTAGCTTTTGTAGATAATAATTAATAGTAAAAAAGCATATTGGATAATTTCTAATATGCTTTTTTATTTTATAAAAAGAAAACAGCTAAACCTAAATATTGGCTTAACTGTGTATTTATAAATGGCAGGGGCATCAGGATTCGAACCCGAACCAGAGGTTTTGGAGACCCATGTGCTACCATTGACACCATGCCCCTATTTATATTCGACTTCTAAATTCTATCATAAGGAAATATTATTTTCAAGATTTTTTGATAAATAGTTATTAATAATTATTAATAAACTTTGTTGTATAATTTTTTTAAATATAGTAAAATATAGTATATATTTTCTAACAGGAGATGATGCTTATGACAACCTTCATTTTATGGGTACCAACACTAATATTTGTCTTAATGGTTTTAATGGCAATTATTATGGGCGTTGTTAGAGGTTTTAGAAAAAGTTTAATATTGTTTATTCAAGCAATTGTTGCTTTTGTTATAGTATTAATTGCTTATTTAATAATAGTTAATAATAAATCTACTGATACTTGGGTTGTTTCTATGCTTAAAAATTTTGGCTTAGATTTGAATAATGCATTTGGTGTATCTTCAGAATATAAATCATTAACTGAAATATTAGCTCACGCTATTATTAATAATATGGCTAAAAATGATACTGGTAAATTAATAGAATTAGTTATCACTGATAACATGAATTATATTTATACATTAGTTAATTTCATTTATCATATTATTTTTGCGATTGTTGGCTTTATTGTATTCTTTATTCTTGATTTTATTTTCTATATTATTTATCTTATTTTCTATCCAGAAAGAAGACATAAGAAGAAAGTTATTGAAAAGAAGGGTATTAATGATTATAAGAGTCATAGAATATTAGGACTAGTAACTGGTGCGGTTAGAGGATTAGTTGTTGGTTTAGTGTTCTTAAGCTTCTTAGGTTCTGTTTTATATGTTGTAGCTGGTGGTACTGGTGAAAACAAATATAAAGATACTACATTAGGTTCTGATAAAACATCTCAAACCTTCTATTCAATTTATACAACTACAGGTTCTTATGGATCTACAGGTATATATAAGGTTTTAAATAGCTTAAAGGATTCAAATGGTGTTCCTTATTATCTAGCTATTTCTAATATAGTATTCTCTGGTAAATTAGAAGATGAAAATTTTGGTATTAATCAAGACGTTCATTTTACAGAAGAATTTGGTGATTATATTGGATTAATTAGAGAAACATTTGATTTAATATTAGAAATTAATCCAGATATTTATAATAATATATCATTTAGTTCAAATGGTGGATCTACAAATATTGGTTTTGATCAACAAGCTTTAATTGATGTATTTAAAACACAAGAATTTAAAGATGGATTCGATAAGATTGTAGAAGGATTTAATGAAAATATCTATTTCTTGAACTTTGGATTAAGTATGGTTGATTCAGTTGTTCAAAATGTAGATGAATTAGTTAAGAAGGATGATTCATCACAAGGAATAAATGAAGATGTCGCTGAAATAATCAAAGTGTTATTTAAAGAAGGATATAAATCTCCATATATTCCAGGAGATACTAATAGCGAAGCAAACAAGCAAGTTATTAAATTAAATCAACTATTAACTAAAAAGGATATAGCTAATATTATTAAAGCAGCGTTTAGCTTATTATCTACACCTAAAGAAGCTACAATGACTGAATTAATTAAAGTCTATAGTGATTCATTAGTTCCAGTAATTGAGAACTTATCAATTTTACAAGATGATAGAAAAGAAGAAATTAATCCTGTATTAGTAAGATTATTTACAGCTATCGATAATATGAGCCTTAAGAAGAGAAATCCTGAAAATTATGATACATTAGAAAAGGTTCAAAAGAGTGCTAATGAAGGTGTTGAATGGTCTAAAGAAATAAGAAATCTAGTAGGCACTGCTGATAACTTAGTAACATTAATATCTAATGTTGGTTCTAAAATAACTGATTCAAATTCATTTACAGCAGATTTAATAGTAGAAGCTGCTTTTGATATATTTAATCCAGCAGATCCAAATTATGAAGAAAATAGTACTCAATATAATGAAATCGAAAATGTATTAAAGAAATCAAAGGTTCTAGGTAAGCTTTTAGGATTATCTATTTCAGAAGATTTTATTAAGAATTTAATTAAATCTAATTATGAAAATGCATATATACCAACAAATATCAATTATGTTGATGTATATAATGGTGATATCTTAGTTGAAAAAGGTGAAACATCTGCGTTATTAGATTCAATTAGAGCTATATTTAGTAATCAAAATAATAAAACAGCCATCTTAAATATATTAAAGGCTGAAGATACTTACGCTTTAGTGACAAGCATAATTGATTTATGTAGATCATTAAATACTCCTGATTCAACATCAAATAAACCAATTGATTATTTATTATCATCTAAGATTTTATCTGCGACATTATCTAGTGTAATTCTAGGAAAGAAAGATTTCTCTAGTGATTTTACAATTTATATTCCAGATAGTTCATATGAATATCAAGATGATTTAAGATTAGAATTAATTAAAACAACTGAATTAAAGGGCTTAATCTCATTAATACCTGACACATTAGATTTACTTAAGGATTTCTTGAACCCTGATTCAGAGGACTTCCAAAAATTTGATAAGGTAATTGATAAATTTACTGATGATGTTATTGATATGATAGGAGATAATAATATCCTTGAAGGAACAATCTCAGACTTTATTAGAAGAAAAGTTGAATCATCAAATAGCTTCGATTTACCTAATAAGCTTTTAACAACCGATGATTGGGTAACGTTAGATGAATTACCTAATGCATTAAGAGGTATTAAGGAAATCGGTGGATCTTTCACTGATATCTTAGCTGGTAATGCTGATTTCGTTAAGACTTTAAATAATGATAAGATTGATAGAATTTATAATTCTGAATTATTAAAATCTGTTATATCAAGAATGTTAAATAATGTATTTAAGGATAAAAACATTATTGATAATGAAGTATTAAATGTAATTATTACTGAAGATGAATTCCATGATACTGTAGCTGATAAGGATGAAATTAAAGCTTTAGTCAATGGATTAAATGAAATTGATTTAAGCTTAAATCTTGAAGGTAGTGACATGAATAATGTAATTACTGATAAGATTAAATTATTCAATAATGATTCAACTACTGATCCAACTAGAAAGAAAATTGATGTTTTATATGATTCATTAATTGTTAGATCTTTATATTATAAAACATTAAATGGTATGACTGGTGATGATAAGTTCTTAATCCTTGATGAGGATGCTGTAGAAAAAGCAGTATTTAAGACAAATCCAACTAATATTAATCAAATAACATTAGTAGAAGCTAAAGCTTTAACTGATTTCACATCAAGTTTAGGAGATTCATTTGATTTCGGTAGTGTATCTATGGAAAATGTTATTTTAACTGATGATGTTATTACTGCAATGTCTAATTCATTAATTATTAGAAGATCAACTACTAAAGTAATTACTGATTCTGAAGATATTAAGATTATTAGTAATGATTATGCTGATAACAAGATTGTTAAAGAAGAATTCGTTAATTTCTTTAAAGGATTAAAGGATGGTTTAGATATTACAAACTTCTCAACTATTTCTGCAGATGATGTTCATAGACCTACAGAAGCTACTAAGAGAAATGCTGTATTAAACTCTAATATCTTAAAGGCAACTATCTCATCTAAGATTAATTTCAATGATGAAGATGTATATGTTCCAGAAACTGATATTGTTTCTACAACAGATTATAAAAATCAAACATTAATTATTCTTACTAATACTGAATTAAATGCCTTTTTAGACGCAATTGATATTATTCAAACAGATCCTAATTCGTTTGATTGTGATGTAAGTATTTCTAAGTTACAAGAATTGAATCCAACTAGTAGAGATAAGGTATTATCAAGTGATATCTTTAGAGTTGTTATATCTAATATCGATGTTGTTCATACATACGCAGATGCTAATAGTATATCTCAAAGTGGTGAAACTATTGTTAATCTTACAACTGGTGTTATTGATACTACAAGATATATTTATTCTAAGACAAATCTTGAAACAATCATTGAATCAATCTAATTAAATAATTATTAAATCTCAGTTCATATTGGACTGAGATTTTTCTTTGCTATTCTTGAATGATTATTATAAATATAATAAAATATTTATAAGAGTTATTCTATTTTTGAATGGAGTGAATAAATATGCTAGTTGAATCAAAAAAAGCTTTAAAATGGCTTTTAGAAGGCAATAAGGATTATATCGATGCTAAAAGAAATCACAAAGGTGATATATCTAAAGAAAAAAGATTACATACTCATCAACATGGGCAAAATCCATATGCAGTTGTAATATGCTGTTCTGATTCAAGAGTAATTCCAGAAAATATATTTATGGCTGGTATAGGTGATTTGTTTGTTATTAGACTTGCAGGTAATGTTGTTGGTGATTTTGCGTTAGGTTCAATAGAATATGCAGTAAGTCATTTGAATACTAAATTAGTATTAGTAATGGGTCATACTATGTGTGGTGCGATTCATTCTGCGATTATTGACCATCATGAAAGCTTTATTTCTTCAATAATAAATGAAATACAATCATGTATTGGTGATTGTAAAGATAATACGATTGCTTCAATATTAAATGTAAAAAATACAATTAATAAAATAAAGAAAAGTGAAATAATAAATGAATTATTAGATAATGATGTAAAAATCGTTGGTAGTATTTATCATACACATTCTGGAGAAGTTGAAATATTAAAATAGGTGTAATATGAATGTAATAGACGAATTACTAAAATCTAAGGATTTAAAATATAAAACTTTTCAATCTAAATTAATACCTAATATTGATTCTAATACTATTATTGGTGTAAGAACTCCAGAATTAAAAATTATAGCTAAGAATTTATATAAAAATAATGATTGTGAATTATTCTTAAATTCTTTACCTCATAATTATTATGAAGAAAATATTATTCATGGTTTAGTTATATCTGAAATAAAGGATTATGATTTATGTATTAATTATATTGATAAGTTTTTACCATATATTGATAATTGGGCTGTATGTGATCAAACTAATCCTAAAGTATTTAAAAAACATAAAAAAGAAGTAATGGTTAAAATTAATGAATGGATTAAATCGAATGAAGTATATAAAATAAGATTTGGTGTAAAGACATTGATGAATTATTTTTTAGATGATGATTTTAATAAAGATTATTTAAAATTACCATTAATAATCAAAAATGATGATTATTATATTAAAATGATGATTGCTTGGTTTTACGCAACAGCCTTAGCTAAACAATATGATGAAACAATTAAAATAATAGAAAGTAATGTGCTTGATATTTTTATTCAAAATAAAACAATTCAAAAGGCTATAGAAAGCTTTAGAGTAACTGATGAGCATAAAAAGTATTTAAGAACATTAAAAAGGTAGTTTATGTTTGATCCTAAATGTGATAAATTTCCTTATCCTATGGATACAGGAAGTCATTATTTAAATGTTAAATCAGAAATAAATTTAAATTTAGATGAAAATTATAATTATATAGATGAATCTAAAAAATTCATAAAGAAATTAAAATGGTTTAGATTTGTTTTAAGATTAATTGTTTTTCCTATGACTAAAATAAGATTAAATCTTAAGGTAAAAGGAAGAAAGAATCTAAAAGAATATAAAGAATTATTAGCTAATGGCTGTATAACAGTTTGTAATCATGTCCATATGTGGGATTTTTTAGCAATAATGTATGCTTTAAGAAAGACTAACATTAAGTTTTTAGCATGGAAAGAGAATATGGAAGCTTCTAACAGAAATTTAGTTAAGCTTGCTGGAGGTATTCCTATCCCTGATGGTAATATGAAGGGCTATGTTAAATTTTATAAAGAAGTAAATAATTATTTAAATAGTAAAGGATGGCTACATATTTATTCTGAGGGAAGTATGTGGGAATTTTATAAACCAATTAGACCATTTAAGGATGGAGCTTCTCATTTTAGTATAAAATCAAATAAGCCTATTTTACCTCTTGCAATATCATATCGTAAGAATGGATTTATTAGAAAATTATTTAAATCTCCAGCATCGCTTACAATTAATATTGGTAAGCCAATAATGCCTATATTAGATAAGCCTTTTAAGGAAGCTAAGGATGAATTAACTATAAAAGTTCATAAAGTAATATGTGAAATGACTGACAATTCTAATAACATTTATGAACCAATCTATAATAACAGTAAAAGAATAGATTATTATACAGATAAATATGGTAAAAATTATAAAAAATCTTGGTAATTTTTTAAAATGAAAATGGCTTAGTTAAAATATTTTTTTATTATGCAACCAAAAGTTGCGCAAATTCAAACTAGAATTGGTAGAGGCAACTTGCAATTATTTCTATAATAAGGGTGTAAATTCAAGGAGGAAAGAAAATATGAATATTGAAATTGCATCAAGATTACAAAAATTAAGAAAAGAAAAAGGCTATTCACAAGAAGAATTAGCTGATAAGCTTGGTATATCAAGACAAGCTATATCAAAATGGGAGAGAGCTGAGGCATCACCTGATACAGATAATTTAATTATGTTAGCTAAATTATATAATGTATCATTAGATGATTTATTAAAATCAGATGAAGAATTAGAAGAATTAAGAAAAGAAAAGGTAGAACAAGAATCTTCTAAAAATTATAAAGAAGGAATAGTTTTTACTGATGATGATGGATCAAGAGTAGAAATTGATAATCATTCAATTAAAGCTTTTGATAAAGATGGGACTGAATTAAAAATAGATAAAAAGAAAAAAGTAATATTATCTATTATTGATTCAATAATATTATTATTAACTTTAACTGGCTATTTAGTATGGTCTCTTGTATTTAATGCTTGGGAAGTATCATGGACTTTATGGGTATTAATGCCTGCAGTTATGTCTATTTTTGAAGCTATATTTAAAAAACAAATAACTAAATTTGTATATCCATGTTTAGTAACATTCTTATATTGTTTCTTAGGTATGCAATTTGGTTTATGGCATCCATTCTGGTTTTTATTTATTACTATTCCATTTTTCTATATTATTGGTGATATGTTTGATAAATATATTTTTAAAACAAAGCCAATTGATGATGACGATGAAGATGACGATGAAGATGACGATGAAGATGACGATGAAGATGACGATGAAGATGATTAATAATAGTATTTTAAATAATTAGTCTTAGATTCAATCTAAGGCTTTTATTTTTCTTAAACTTGAATATATTTATCATAAATGATAAAATATCTAAGGTTTATCAAAAAGGGGGTATATTTTATGTTAGAAAAAATTAATAATAGTAAAATAACAGAAGAAATATACTGTCTTGCGATAGCAGTTGCCTCAGTATTAGGATGGTATTTTAATTCACATTGGGGTTATATGGCTATAGTTCCAATTACTATGGTTGGTGTAATATTATTAAATGATTTTAAGTATTTGGCAATATCAATTTTAGGATTCATATTCGCTAATGGTAATATGTTTTCTAGTGATGCATCTAATGTTGCTCCTATGCAGATGATTATATCTGCTGGATTAATGATTATCATAGCTTTAATCTATGTTATTAGAAATGGTATTCATTTAAAGAAAGTAAAATCTGGTAAAGCATTATTGTTACTTGCAATAATGTCACCAATTCCTTTGATTTATCATAATATAATTCGAAAAGAAGATAGTGGATTATATTTCTTATATTTTAATTATTTGTTATATTTTTTAGTTTATTTATTATTCTTATTCATTCTAGATAAGAAATCCTTTAGATTTATAAAATTATCTATGGGATATATGGCCTTGCTTTTAGCTATGGAATGTATTTTATATGTTTATAATAATGGATTTATTAAAGGCTATAATATGGGCTGGGGTATTTGTAATGAAGCCGGTATATTAATGATGGTTGGTATACCATTTGTATTCATTGATTTAATTAAAGCAAAAAAATTAGAAGAATTATTTATTCCTTCAGCTAAGATAGGTATTATTTTATTTGGTATGTTTGCATCAACTTCAAGAGGAACATATATATTTGGATTTGTTTTAGTACTATTGTTATTTGTTTGGACATTAATAATTAGTAAAAAAAGAATATCTATTTTAGTATTGATGCTAATTGCTATTTCGTTAGTTGTATTATATATTCACTTAAATTTTGGAATCGTTGAATTCTACGAAAAAGTTAAAGATACAATATTTGAAATTGGATTAAATTCATCTGGAAGATTTGAATTATATAAAGGTGCGACTGATATTTGGGCAACTGATTTCTTAACAGTTACATTTGGTAATGGTTGGGTAGCTGAATACGCATCTGAGAGATTCCCACAATTAAATGTATATGTTGTATATCATTCAACATTCTTCCAAATGTTAGCTACATTAGGTGTT
>ODAI012553484.1_pt1 | contig 10420 bp, 6 predicted proteins | sample 1539321 | NCBI WGS metagenome assembly ODAI01 (sample SAMN02144231, study PRJEB22623) | gut metagenome | biome: sheep rumen | host: Ovis aries | place: New Zealand | reverse complement strand
TCCTCCGGCTGATAGCCCGCCCGGGTCCACAGCTGCGCCTCCCAGGCTCCGATGTCCTCCGGAAACTCCCGCTCGTCATGCGCGGGGATCGAAGAAGCCGGGTCCGGTTCCGGCTGCGCCGGCACATAGAAATAGGATCCCGGCGCCAGCTCCACGTTATAATCCGCCGGTTCGAAGGGCTTGACCTCGGTGCTGCCCAGGTCCGACACATCCAGACGGAACTGAACGTCCAGCTGCCGGACGCCGTCCGCTCCCGTATTCAGCAGAAGGGATACCCGGCCGGACGCCTCCTGCAGCACATCCGCCGCGTTGCGCTTCAGCGTCACGTCCGCTTCCTTCAGGGAATAATAGACGGTTGAACCGAGGATCGCCTGCGTCGCCGTGATATAGCTGTCCATCGGCGCGATGTATTTTTCGTTCATCGCATCATAATCCATGTCAAAATACCGCCGGGCAGCATACTGCGCCACCAGATTCAGCGCGGTATTGACGATTTCCGGCACGTCCTTCCCGACTTCAAGGTGCACCGTTTCCGTTTCGGAGGCCTCGTCATAGGTGACCGTTACCGCCTTTTCTCCGAGCAGGGTTTCCGCCTGATCCGCGAGCACCCGGACCAGGTCCGAGACCAGGTTCAGCTGGACGGACCTGCGGAGGATGGTGGTCTGTTCCATGTTCGTTCCGATTCTGTATGAGCCGGGATAGAAATCCTCCATCGCATAGACCACTCCCCCGTCCGCAACGACGGTGTAGCCGCCTTCCCTTTCGGTTCCGTCCATCTTCGGCGTCCGGGTTTTCAGCTGCCAGAAGGAACGGTTCCCATCCTGCCGATAGGTTCCCTCCGCCGTCTTGAACCATTCCCCGTCCAGGGAGAACTCCGCCTTTCCGGCCAGCGTCACGTTCTCCGTGTCAAAAAGCAGATTGAACCCGGCGTCATACATTCGGCGCAGGGAGCCTTCCGCCACCGCGGCCACCATCGTCATCACAGCCAGCATCAGCGCCAGCGCAATCGCTGTCATTCTTTTCATACTCGTCTTCCTTTCCGGGCGGGCACGCCCTCTCAAAAGCTTATTCTCCTATAAGACGAAAAAGACGGGAGTTTTCTTCCCGCCTTTCCGATTATCATATCCCTTTCAGAGAGAAGCAGAATTCCATCGGCTTCGAAACATCCAGCAGATATTCGTCCAGCGTGCGGGCCCCCCAGCTGTCGTCCCCGCCGACGCCCATCTGACGGCTGCTCATCTTCAGCACCGTATTGGTCACCGGCGGCAGCTCGAAGCCGTGGGCCGCGTTTTCCAGCTCATGCGGGGTATAGGGCAGCGCGGAGAACTCGCCTCCGTTCAGCTCCAGACGAATGCCTCTTCCCTTCGCATCCGTGATTTCCGCCCAGCGGATCCCCGTGCGGTTGCCGCACTCCTGGGGCAGCAGATACGGCGTCAGGTTCTCTTCCGCCCGGTAATTCCAGATGCCCAGGCGGGCCCCCTCCCGGCGGTCGATATAGTTTTCATCCGGTCCCAGGCCATAGAACCGCACCCGGTTATAATCCGCATCCAGCTTCGCGATCATGCCAAACTCCGGCATCTCGCCCAGGCCCTCCACGGGATCGTAACGCAGGCACACGTCCACCCGGCCGCAGGGACGCACCCGGTACGTGACCCGGCAGGAAGCCGCCGGCGTCGTCGGCAGATCGTATTCCACGGAGAAGGTGACGCTGCCGTCCGCCTCCCGGACCGGCCGCATGTCATCATTCCGCTTTCTCGTTTCGTTCCGCAGCCCGGCATCGAGATACATGGAAGCGATCTTCCACTGGGCATAGCGCTGCGGCATCCGGTTGCCGTTGTCATTGTTGGTCGGCGCGCGCCAGAAGTTCGGCACCAGCGGCGCCTTCAGCAGCTCCCGGTCCCCCCAGCGATAGGAGATCAGCGCGCCGGCACCCCGGCCGAACATCACGGAGAAGGATTCCCCGGCCACGCCGATATTCCAGATGCTTTCCGTGACCCGCAGCTCCGGATGGCGTCCATGCGCCTTTTCGCCTGCCACCTGCCAGACGCCCTGGCCGAAGGCGATCTCGTATCCGGCATCCGCCCAGGCGGTATCCTCCTTCGTCAGGAACCGCACCGTGACCGCGTATTCGCCGGGATACGCCGGCTTCTCGAAGGGCAGCGGATAGGTTGCCTCGGAAAGCGGCGGCACCGCCGTATCCAGATCCGCCTTCCGGATCAGCTTCCCGTCCCGCTCCAGCGTGACCACGCAGCGGAAGGCGGCGGTGGAGGGGAACATATGCCGGTTGATCACGCGGATCCTCTCCGCGTCCGCCTTCACGACGATGTTCTGATAGTTGTATTTGACCTCCTGCAGCTTCGGCGTGCCCTTCCCGTCTGCAAAAACGATGCCGTTTCCGCAGAAGATCCCGTCATGCGGCCGGTCTCCCCAGTCGCCGCCATACAGCAGCGCATCCTTGCCGAAGCGGTCCCGGTCCGTCATCGCCTGATCGATGAAGTCCCAGATAAAGCCGCCCTGATAGAGCTTCTCCTCATAGGCCAGCTCCGTATACTTGTGCATCCCGCCGTTGGAATTGCCCATGGAGTGGGTATATTCGCAGAGGATGAACGGCTTGTCCCGGTTCGTCTTCAGGTATTCCCGGATCCTGGCCGCCGGCGTATACATCTGGGATTCAACATCCGTGACCTCCCGGATCCGCTTTTCCGCCGGCATATGGGAATCGCCTTCATAATGCACGGGGCGGGACGGATCCAGCCGGTGCATCTCGCGGCTCATGGCCAGAATCACCGAACCGGACAGGCTTTCATTTCCGCAGGACCAGAACAGGACGCTGGGATGATTCCGGTCCCGCCCGATCATGGAGCGCACCCGGTCCAGCAGCAGCGGCTCCCACTCCTCCCGGTCTCCCGGGAAAAGCTCGGTGATGCGGCCATGCCAGCACATATCCCACATGCCATGGGATTCCATGTTGTTTTCGTCGATCACATAGATGCCCAGCTCATCGCACAGCCGGTACAGCGCGCCGGTGTTGGGATAGTGGCTGGTGCGCACGGCGTTGATGTTGTTCCGCTTCATCAGAATCAGATCCCGGCGGATCTTTTCCTCCGGCACCGCCCGGCCGGTTTCTCCGCAGAAGTCGTGCCGGTTCACGCCCTTGAAGACGACGCGGACGCCATTGACCAGGATCTGGCTGTCTTTGATTTCGATCTTCCGGAAGCCGACCTTTTCGCGCAGATACTCCGTTTCTCCGTCCGGAGAAATCAGTTCCACATCCAGGGTGTAGAGGACCGGATTTTCAGCGGACCAGAGCTGAATATTTTCAACAGTCAGCTCTCCGTTCAGGCTGATGGGGGACTTTCCGATCGTGTCCAACGCAGGCCGCACTGTGGCCTGCGCCCCATCCCTCTTCGGATCTCCTTCCGGCTTCAGTGTCAGCTTCAGCCGGCTGCCTTCGGGCGCCCAGAGATCCGCCTGCCATTTCAGGATGCCGCGGGTCATGGATTCGTCCGGCTCCGCCGTCCAGTGCAGATCACGGATATGCGCCTGCGGAACCGCATAGAGATACACGTCCCGGTAGATTCCGGAGAAGCGCAGGAAATCCTGATCCTCCAGCCAGCTGCCGGCGCAGAAGCGATACACCCGGCAGGCCAGCTTGTTCTGTCCCTCGCAGAGCGCATCCGTCAGTTCAAACTCATGGGGCGTAAAGCTGTCGGACGAAAAGCCGATATACTGCCCGTTCAGCCAGACCGCCACGCAGCTTTCCACCCCCTGGAAGGAGATGAACACGCGCTTGCCTTTCATCTCCTCCGGCAGATAGAAGGTTTTCACATACAGCCCCACCGGATTGAAGCGCTCCGGCAGCTGCCCGGGCTGCAGATCCTCCTCCGCGTTCCAGGGGTACTGGGTGTTGCAGTACTGCGGGTTTCCGTAGCCCTCGCGCTGAATATGAGCCGGGACCGTGATATCCGCCCAGCCGCCGCAATCGTATGTCGGCTGTTCAAAGCCGGGGATGATCTGGCCGGCATTCCGGGCGTGGAAGAATTTCCACTGGCCGTTCAGGCTCAGGCGCAGGGAGGGTTCCTCCGCGTCGCGGGCCTCTTCGGATGTGTAAAACGGGGTGTCCGGATGGGGATCCTGGCGATTTTCCCGAAAATAGGCAGGGTTTTTGAGTTTTGTTTCGTCAAACATGAGAAGGGTTCCTTTCTTCAAGTTGTGTTTTTTGCCCGCTGGGATTTGGGGGCTTTCCGGTTCAACGCAAGGCCCCTTCAGCACCCTTTATTACGTCATTGTATTATCTTGTTTCATTCGGGATTACTGTTTCCTGTTCCTGCGCGACAGGAACACCAGGAGGGCGAGGATGACGCCGGCTCCGGCGATCCAGGGCAGCGTGGAGAGCGTGAAGCTGCCCAGATCCTGCCAGAAGGTGGGCTCCTCCGGTTCCGCCGCCGCTGCGCTGTCCATGGGCGCTTCTTCGGATTCCGGCTCCGCGGGTTCCGGGAGCGGTGCGTGATCCATCATGGCATCTTCCGTTCCCTCGGCCAGCGCACTGGCCTTCGCGGCATTTTCAGGCTCCGAAGCCGGCGCGCTTTCCTTCGCCGCCGCTCTGGCCGCACCGGCCGCCAGCGCGGTGGTATCCGCCGCCTGTTCCATCGCGGCTTCCATATCCACAGATTGTTCCGTTTCAGCTGCCATGAATTCTTCCGTCATGGGCGCTTCCGGTTCTTCCATCATATCTGCGGTTTCAGATGCCGCATTCACAGCGTACATCATCGAAGCGCCGTTGTCCAGCCCTTCCGGAGCCGCACCATCGACCGCTCCGTCGTACAGGATTGCCGCCTCCGTTTCCTGCGCCGCGCCGGAAACCGGGGCCGCCAGATCCGCCTCCACGGAGAAACTGGCCGCGGGGGCCGTTGATGCCATCGGCGCACGAAGCTTCCGCTGGCTCCGGGTCAGCGCCGTTCCTCCGATCAGGAAAATGAAAACCGCCGCGACCCCGGCCAGATAACGCCACTGCCGGCCCGCCGCCGCGCGGCGCCGCTGCGCCGTCGCCTGCACCATGCCTTCCGGCACCGCCCACGCATTTTTGTCCCCCCGCGGACTTCCGGCCGCTTCCACGGAACCTTCCGGCACGACCGCCCGCACCGCCTGCGTCCACCGGTCATGAAAATCCTCCGGCACCTCCGGCGTTTCCTCCGCCATCCGCGCCAGCTCCGCGTCAAGGGTGGAGAAATCCATATCCTGAATCGCGCCCTGTTCCTCCGGCTTCTGACTCATCACGGACCCCTCCTTTCTCTCTGTTGGACGATATTCCCGGGAGAATGTTCCCTTTCCTCCGCCAGCCACTCCTTCAGCTTCACCTTGGCCCGGCTGATCCGGCTTTTGAGCGTTCCTTCCGATATCCTGAGCTGCGCGGCCGCCTCTTCATAGGGCACGCCTTCCAGCTGCGTCAGCACCAGCGCCTCCCGCTGATCCTCCGGCAGACGGGCGATCGCCTCCCGCAGGCGCTGATGCCGGTCCGCCTCGATCACCCGATCCTCCGTGCCCGGAGAGGGATCCGGCGGATCGAACCCTTTTTCCCGCAGCGGCTCAATCGACTCGCTCCTCTCCCGCTTCCGCTTCCGGAGCCAGTCCAGGCTGCAGCTGGCAGCAACCCGGTATACCCAGGTTTCGAAGGCACAGTCTCCCCTGTACGCCCCCAGGCCACGCCAGATCTTGAGCATGGCCTCCTGCGCGCAGTCGGAGGTTTCCTCCCGGCGGCCGATGTAATGCCAGCAGATTCGCCAGATCCGGCCTTCCAGCGGGGTCATCAGCTGTTCAAAGGCGCCTGCGTCCCCATCCCGGGCCCGCCGGAGCAGCAGTTCGTCCACTTCCGCACTCTCCTTGAAAAAATGAGGTTGGCATCGGGGCTTTCCGAATCCCTTCGGGCGGCACGCCAAAGCCTGATACGCCGCGGCAAAAAAACAAGTTAAATGCATTACCGCCTTGCTTTATCGCATCCCTTATGATAACATAGCTTCAACTTTTCGCCAACTCCGGAAAGCAGATGAAAATGATCGATGTACAAGGGGGTTCAACCATGAATCAGATTCAGATGATCGCCATGCGGATCACCGATTTGCGGGAGATTCTGGGCCTTAGTCAGGAAGAGGTTGCCACCCGTTCCCAGGTGCCGCTGGAGGACTACATTCAGTATGAAAAAGGGGAGAAGGATTTTTCCTTTTCCAATCTTTTCAACATCGCGGAGACGCTGGGCGTTGATATTTCCGACCTGCTGACCGGCGAAAGCCCCAAACTGCGCGGATATATCCTGACCCGGAACGGCAAGGGCCTGGCCTTCGCCCGCCGCAAGCAGTATCATTACCAGCATCTGGCCTACAACTTCTCCCACAAGCTGGCCGAGCCGTTTATCGTGACCGTGGAGCAGGATGCCCCTGGCGTCGAAAAGCAGGCGCACAGCCACGAGGGCCAGGAGTTTGACTATGTGCTGGAGGGATATCTCCGAATTATTCTGGGCGGGAATGAGCTGCTGCTCGCCCCCGGCGACAGCGTATACTATGACTCATCCCTGCCCCACGTTATGTATGCGCCGGAAGGAGACTGCCGGTTCATCGCCGTTGTCATCAAGGAGAACGTGAACGAATAATTCGGAGGGGATTGCCATGCAACCGCTTTACCATGAATATATGGACGTTCAGGGGGATTTCCTGAACTACGATGACTTCAACAAGAATTTCCGCCTGAAAAAGGTGGATTCATTCAACTTTGCCTACGATATCGTGGACCGGTACGGCCGGGAGGATCCGGAACGGCCCGCGCTCCTGTGGACCAACCCGGAAGGCGAGGTCGTGACCTATAACTTTGACCGGATGATGCGGGACAGCAACCGGGCCGCCAACTATCTGACCTCCCTCGGCGTCAAAAAGGGAGACGTGGTGCTGCTGATCCTCAAGCGGCATCACGAGTTCTGGCCCATCCTGATGGGTCTGCACAAGATCGGCGCCATCGCCGTTCCGGCCACCCACCTGCTGACCGCCAAGGATATCCGCTACCGCGTTCAGTCCGCGGAGATCAGCGTGATCATCTGCACCGCGCACAACACGCCGGTGTCCGACGCCGTGCTGGAGGCGGCTCCGGACTGCCCGACCCTGAAGCATCTGATTCTCCTGCGCGGCGAAAAGGAAGGCTTTGAAAGCTTTGAAAAGGGCTTTGCCGCCGCCTCCGAGAACTGGGTCAAGCCGACCGGCGACGCATACCCCTGCAACGAAGACATCATGCTGGTGTACTTCACCTCCGGCACCACCGGCCAGCCGAAGATGGTCGCCCACAATTTCTTCTATCCCCTCGGCCATATCATCACCGCCATCTACTGGCTGCAGGTGGAGGACGGCGGCCTGCATCTGACCGTTTCCGAAACCGGATGGGCGAAGTCCGTCTGGGGCAAGCTGTACGGCCAGTGGCTGGGCGGCAGCACCGTTTTCGTCTATGACTTCGACAAATTCAAGGGCATCGAGATCCTGCAGATGATCGAGAAATTCCACATCACGACCTATTGCTCTCCGCCCACGATGTACCGGTTCATGCTGCAGGAGGATTTCTCGCAGTTCGATCTCAGCTCCCTGCATCACTGCTCCGTCGCCGGAGAGCCGCTGAGCCCGGAAATCGCCAACGACTGGAAAAACCGAACCGGCATCGAGCTGCATGAATGCTTCGGGCAGACGGAGCTGGTCGCGACGCTGTGCACCTTCCCCTGGATGAAGGTGTGTCCCGGATCCATGGGCAAGCCCGCACCGCTGTTCGAAGTCGACCTGATCGACGCGGAGGGCAATTCCTGCCCGCCCGGCGTGACCGGCGAAATGGTGATCCGGGTTCATCACGGCAAGCCCTACGGCATGTTTGCCGGATATTACAAGAACCCCGAGCTGACCGCCCAGACGCTGGACGGCAACGTGTATCACACGCTGGACCTGGCCTGGCGGGATGAGTGGGGCTACTACTGGTACGTCGGCCGGGCGGACGACGTGATCAAATCCAGCGGATACCGGATCGGACCCTTCGAGGTGGAAAGCGCCCTGCTGGAGCATCCCGCGGTGCTGGAATGCGCGATCACCGGCGTGCCGGATCCCCTGCGCGGCCAGATCGTCAAGGCTACGGTCGTGCTCAAGCCCGGCTATACCGCGTCGGATGAGCTGGTGGTTGAGCTGCAGAACCACGTCAAGCACCTGACCGCCCCGTATAAATATCCCCGGAAGGTGGAATTTGTGGACGAGCTGCCCAAGACCATCTCCGGCAAGGTGCAGCGCTTTGCCCTGCGCAACAAGGACGCGCAGGCCCATCATTGATTCAGGATGATCATTGAGCTTGATTTCAGATGATTCAGACAGAAAACACCGCCATCGTACTGCGGCGCGTCAATTATCGCGACAATGACCGCATGGTCACGCTGCTGAGCCCCTCCCGGGGGCGGATTGACGCACTGATCCGGAACTGCCGGAAGCCGAAGTCCCACAACCTGAACTCCGGGGAGCTGTTTGCCCTGGGCGACTATATGCTCCATGAATCCGGCGGACGCGCCACCGTCACCTCCGTCCGGCTGATCGAAACCTTTTATCCCCTGCGGGATCACTATGACCGGCTGACCTGCGGCATCTATCTGCTGAACCTGGCCGAGGCCGCCGCGGAACCGGAGCAGGAGGAGCAGGAGCTGTTCATGCTGCTTTTGCATACCCTGTCGCGCCTGACCTATTCCGACCAGGAATGGAAACCGCTCCTGGCCGGTTTTTTGCTGCATTTCTCCGCCTGCCAGGGATTCAAGCCCCGGCTGAACCACTGCGTCTTCTGCGGAAAACGTCTCACGGACAGCAACGGACCCTTCTACTTCGACGCACAGGAGGGCGGTCTGTGCTGCCCGGAATGCAGAAAAGAAAAGAGCCAGATTCCTCTGGCTCCCGAACAGGTGCTGTGGATGCGCTCCGCCCTGACCTCCGGCTCCGCCTCCTGGGTGGATACGCCCCAGGCCTACGCGCCTTTTCCGCTGCTGCGCAACTATGTGGAGCAGCGGATGGGGCGGAAGATCCGAAGCGGAACGATGCTGCCGTAGCCGAAAGGCTGCGGCAGCTTTATTTGATCAGCCGTTCTTTCTGCCGACGACTTCGCTGAGAATCTTCCGGCTGCGCTCCAGGAAGGCGGTGATTTCCTCCGCCTCCAGGGGCTGCGCCGCCATCCGGGCGAGATCGTAAACCTGGCAGCAGATCATCTTCGTCTCCTCGTCCTCCGGATCCCGCTCCGCGAGCGCCTGCACCGTCGTGTTCCGGCGGTTCAGCACCAGGGTGAAGCTGTCCGGCATCGGGAAGCTCTGGCCGTAAATCCGGCTCATTTCCTTGTAGCGGCGCATCTGCTCATCTTCGGTCACCATGGCCGTCATGTCCGCGTCGCCCAGGGCTTCGAGCTTCACCTCGAGGTTTTCCTTGCCCAGCGCCTTGCGGAACATGGCCTGCAGCTTATCCCCGTCGAGATCCTTGCCTTCTTCGGATTCCTCCTTCAGGCCGTCAATATCCGCATCCACGCGGGCGAAGGTGACCCGGTCCTCCTCCTTGCCCTGATACTCCATGAAGGACATGAAATTCCCGTCAATCAGGGTGTTCATGACGGCGACGTCGATTCCCCGGTCCGTATACAGCTTGACGGAGGCCGCCTGGCGCTTCTCGTCATTGGTGTAATAGATCTTCTTGTCCGTCTTGTCGAAGTTGGCCGCCTTGTATTCATCGATGGTATCGTACTTGCCGTCCGTCTTCTTCAGCAGGATCGCACCCTTGACCATGTCATAGAACTTACTGTCCTTGATGGCGCCATACTTGACGAAGGGCGCAATGTCATCCCAGTATCCCTCGTAGGTCTCGCGCTCGGTGTTCATCAGGCCATTCAGCTTGTCCGCGACCTTCTTGGTGATATGCGCGCTGATCTTCTTCACATAGCCGTCGTTCTGCAGGAAGCTGCGGCTCACATTCAGCGGCAGATCGGGGCAGTCGATCACGCCCTTGAGCAGCATGAGGAATTCGGGAATGACCTCCTTGATATTGTCCGCCACGAAGACCTGGCCCGCAAACAGCTTGATCTGCCCCTCATGGGTGCCAAAGTCGTTCTTCAGCTTCGGGAAGTAGAGGATGCCCTTGAGGTTGAACGGATAGTCAACGTTCAGATGGATCCAGAACAGCGGCTCCTCATAATCCATGAATACCTTGCGGTAGAACTCCTTGTACTCCTCCTCCGTGCAGTCGTTGGGATGCTTTGTCCAGAGCGGGTTGGTATCGCTCAGGGAAACCGGAGCATCCTCCTTCTTCTCCGGAGCAGCCTCCTCACCCTCGGCCTTCCCGGATTCCGAATCCGGTTCCGTCTCCACTACAATCTCCGCTTCCTTCTGCAC
>ODAI012436521.1_pt1 | contig 10420 bp, 6 predicted proteins | sample 1539321 | NCBI WGS metagenome assembly ODAI01 (sample SAMN02144231, study PRJEB22623) | gut metagenome | biome: sheep rumen | host: Ovis aries | place: New Zealand | reverse complement strand
TAGCCGAGTCCAAAGGCTTCGAGCGAAGCGAAGAGCCTGGCGAGCGCAGGCACGGCGCGGAAAATCCCGGCGGCCGCCGAGACATCGCACGCGAGAATGTCGGCAATCGAGCGGCCGCTCCAGTGCACGTCAAGCGTCGCGCGGTTGTAGCGGGCGCCGCCGCATTCCTCGCAGACGGCGGCGGCATCCGGCAGGAAACCCATTTCGAACCGGGTTTCGCCCTCCCCCTTGCACGCTTCGCATCGGCCGCCCTTGGCGGAAAACGAGAAGCGCGACGGGCCGTAGCCGCGCGAGCGGGCGAGCGGCGTCGCGGCGAAAAGCGCGCGGATGCGGTCCATCGCCCCGCACGCCGTGGCGACGACGCTTCGAGGACCGCCGGCGCGCGAGGCGCGGCCGACCTCGACAACGCGCTTCACCGCGGCCACGCCGCCGATCGAGTCGCAGGAGTGCCAGCCGCCATCCGGCGCGCCGCCGCGGCGGCCGGAGCCTCGCGCGAGAAGACGCGAAAGGTTCGCGCCGAGGACGTCTTCGACGAGCGAACTCTTGCCCGAACCCGAGACGCCGCACACGGCCGTAATGCAGCCGATCGGGAAGCGCGCATCCACGGCATGGAGGTTGTTCGCGCGCGCGCCGCGCACTTTGAGGAAGCCCCGCGCCGCGTCCGGCGGCCTCGATGCCGGAACGTAGAACGTTTCGGCACCCGAAAGAAAGCGTCCGGTCGGAGAATCCGGGCATCCCGCGAGTCCGGAAACAGGGCCCTCGTACACGACGCGACCGCCGAGCTTCCCGGCTCCGGGACCCATGTCGATCACGCGATCCGCCGCTCGGACAACGGCTTCGTCGTGCTCCACGACGACGAGCGTGTTGCCAGCGTCGCGCAGGCGCAGGAGGAGCGAGACGAGCGCGGCGGTGTCGCGCGGGTGCAACCCCGCCGTCGGCTCGTCGAGCACGTAGAGCGCGCCGGAGAGGTCCTGCCCGAGCGCGGAAGCGAGCCGGACGCGCCGGGCCTCGCCGCCGGAAAGCGTGTCGGAGGCGCGGTCGCAGGAAAGGTAGCCGAGACCGGTTTTTTCGAGAAACCCGAGGCGCGAAACGAGCCCGGAAAACACCGGCGAAAGCGCGGCGGAGAGCGCCGGCGGCACCGCCTCCGCGACGCCGCGCGCCCACGCCGAAAGCCCGGAGACCGGCAGCGCGAGCGCTTCGGGAAGCGACCGATGCGGCTCCGGCCCGATTTCGACGCGGCACGCGCGCGGCGCGGGGCCGAGGCGCGCGCCGCCGCAGTCGGGGCAGACGGCGCCGCCCTCGCCGTCCGTCCCCAGTCCGCCGCAGCGGGGACACGCGCCGGCGCGCGAATCGAAGGAAAACGATGACGGGGCGAGCTTCGCGAACGCGAGGCGGCACTCCGGGCAGAACAGGCGGTCCGATTCGTCGACGACCTCCGGCGCGGAGGCTCCGGGCCGCGTGACGAGCAGGCGGATTTCGCCCCCGCTGCGCTTCATCGCGAGCTCGACCGAATCGGCGAGGCGCGTGCGGACGCCGTCCTTCGCGACGATGCGGTCCACCACCACGTCCACGCGCCCGGCGGCGGCGGCCTCGGCCTCCGGCACCTCTTCGACGAGGCGCATGTTGCCGTCGATCCGCACGCGGACGAACCCTTCCTTCGCGGCGGCCGCGACCGCGGACGCCGCGGACGCCGCGGACGGCCGGACGGCCGAACGGGCGGAGGGCGGACCGGAAGAAGCGGAGGGCGGGGGGGCGAGGAAGGCGGGAGAGAGGATTTCCAGGCGCGTGCCCTCGGGCTCGCGGAGGAGACGGGCCGCGAGCGAGCCCGGGGAAACGGGCATCACGACGCGACCGCAGCGCGGGCAGTGCGCAGTGCCGAGATGGGCGAAGAGGAGGCGCAGGTGCCCGTGAAAATCGGCAAGCGTCGCGAGCGTGGAGCGAGGATCGGGGACGGGGTCGCGGCCCGAAAGGGCGATCGCCGGGGAGAGCCCCTCCACGACATCCACGTCCGGGCGCGGCAGGTTGCGCAGCGCGCGCCGCGCGCCGGAAGGGAGGCTTTCGAGATAGCGGCGGCGGCCCTCGGCGAAAAGCGTGTCGAACGCGAGCGAACTCTTGCCCGAGCCGGACACGCCGGACACGACCGTCATCGCGCCGCGCGGAATCGAGACCGACACGCCGGCGAGGTTGTGCGTCCGGGCGCCCCGGACGACTATCGATCCCGGGTCCATACGACGACCTTGACCTTGCGGCGGCCCCACAGGCGCGCCTCGCGCTCGGTGGAAAACCAGAGGTCGAGCTTCTCCGGGCCCTTGATCGCGCCGCCGCGGTCCTCGACGCGCGCCCAGCCGTAGCCCTTCACGTAGAGCACGGTGCCGAACGGGTAGAATTTCGTGTCGGCGGCGGCGGTGCCGCGGCGGGCCTTGGTTCCGCTCGCGGTGATGCCGACCGCCTTGCGCCGGCCCTTGTTCGGACCGCTCGCCACGACCGGACGCAGGAGCCAGTCGCGCTTCCAGTTGCACGACCGCGGGCCGGAGTCGTAGCCGGTCACCTCCATCGTGACCGTGCGGCGCGTCCAGCCGTCCGACGCCGACGGCGTGCCGTGCGGATCGAACGCGCGGCATCCGCCGCCGAGGGACAGGCACGCGACGACGGTGAAAACGAGGGCCGCGACGGAAAGCGCGCGCTGGAAAAGCCCCCAGGCGGAGCCGAGGGCCGAGGGCGCGCCGCGCGTCACGGCGCGGCGCCCTCCCCTTCCGCGGGCGCGCGGGCGGCGGGCAGGACGGGCGCGGGCTCCATGCCGGAATCGAAGGCGACGACGGCGACGCCCGCGCGGTCCGCCGCGCGGATCACGGCCGGACGGTCCGCGAAAAGGACGCGGCCGGCCTGGACGAACACCGCCGTGCAATGCGCCTTGCGCATCGCGCGGATCGTGCGCTCCCCGACGACGGGGATGTCGAAGCGCATGTCGTGCCCGCGCTTGGCGACCTTCACGACCACGGCGCCGCGCCGCGCGATGCGGCCGCCGCGGCGGATCGTGGCGTCCGTGCCGTCGAACCCCTCGACCGCGAGCGCGACGCCGTCCTTCACGACGACCGTCTGCCCGACGTCGAGGTCGCAGACGGCGTCGGCGATCTTGCGGCCGAACGCCGCCGCTGCGCGTTCGGCGCCGGTCGGCGGGCGGGAGGAAAGGACGCCGGGGGCGGACGGAATCTGGTCCGCGAGGAAAAGCGACGACGGCACGACGCGCGGCCCCACCGCCTCGATCTCGCGGATCAGTCGGCCGAAAATCGTGTGCGCGTTGTGGGCGGGCATTTCGGCGAGCGCGGCGCGGACCTCGGGATCGAACGCCGCGCGGAAGTACGCGAGCGGACCGATCTGCCCGATTAGGATCGCGCTGCCGAATCCGGCCTCGCGGATGGCGTCGCGGAAAACGGCGAGCGACTTGAGCGGAATGCGGCGGGACCAGTCGCCGAGCGCGAGCGTCGAGCCCGGAGTCGCGCCCCGGAACCCGAGGACGCCGATCCGGCGCACGCCCGCGCGGCGCGCGCCTTCCGCCACGAGCCGGGGCAACACCCCCGCTCCAGCGAGAATCAGCAAATCCTCCGGACAATCCATCCTCGAAACCCGGAACCCGTGAAAACCGAGGGTTGTCGCCTCGGCATCAAACCTCGTACGTGTTGCCCTTCGGCGGCTCGTCGTCCTTCGCGCGAGCGGCATAGTCTCCGGCCGGGAAGATCGCATTGAGGAGGATGCCGGCGAGCGACGCGACCGCGAGCGGCGAAAGCGTGGCGTGGAAGCGTCCGACATTGATCGGAAGCGTCACGCCGCCGAGCGCCGTGACGAGGATCACCGCCGCGATGATGAGGTTGCGGCTCTTCGAGAAATCGATGTGGTTCTCGACGAGGTTGCGGATGCCGACCGCCGAAATCATGCCGTACAGCACAAAGGAAATGCCCCCGACGATCGCGCCGGGGATCGTGGCGATCACGGCCGCGAACTTCGGGCAGAACGAGAGCAGAATCGCGAAAACGGCCGCGATGCGGATCACGACCGGATTGAACACGCGCGAGAGCGCCAGGACGCCGGTGTTCTCGCCGTAGGTCGTGTTCGCCGGGCCGCCGAAGAGCGACGCAAACGTCGTCGCGAGGCCGTCGCCCGTGAGCGTGCGGTGAAGGCCCGGATCCTTGATGAAATCCTTGCCGACCGTCGAGGAAATCGCGCTGATGTCCCCGATGTGCTCCATGATCGTCGCGAGCGCGATCGGGACGATGGCGATGATCGCGCTGGTGATCTGCGCCGTGTTCTTGAAGTCGACGCCGAGCACGGTCGCCTCGCGGTGGAGCGGCAATCCGATCCACTTGGCTCCGGCGATCGCGGAGAAATCGACCGCACCCATGCAGCATGCCACGACGTAGGAGACAACGAGGCCGATCAGGATCGGGACGATCCGGATCATGCCGCGTCCCCAGATGTTGCAGACCGCGATCGTGGCGAGCGCGACGAGCGCGATCGTCCAGTTCGCCTTGCAGGACGAAACGGCGACCGGCGCGAGGCCGAGGCCGATCGAAATGATGATCGGCCCCGTCACGATCGGCGGGAAGCAGCGCATGACGCGCTTGATGCCGAACGTCTTGATGAGCCCCGCGAGCACGAGGTAGACAAGACCGGAGCAGGCGACGCCGAGGCAGGCGTACGGCAGCATTTCGGCGTTCGGAGCGCCGTCCGCGAGACGCGGGGCAATCGCCGCGTAGCCGCCGAGGAAGGCGAACGAGGAACCGAGGAACGCGGGGACCTTCCCGCCCGTGATCAGGTGGAAAAGCAGCGTGCCGAGACCTGCCATGAGGAGCGTCGTGCCGATGTCGAGGCCGGTGATGAGCGGCACGGTCACGGTGGCGCCAAACATGGCGAACATGTGCTGGAGACCGAGCACGGCGGCGCGCGGAGCGGAAAGCGCCCGGGCGGAACTGGATTGCGATTCGTTCATGCGGTTGGAATCCGATGGGGTTGGTGGGAAAAAGAGGGGGAAGGACCGCCCGCGCCGGCGACGGGGAAAAACGGGACGGACGCGCGCGGACGGCTCACCGGAATTTCTCCTTGAACGGAATCGGCACGCCGTGTTCGCGCCCGATTTCGGCCATCTCGGCGAGGGCGGCGGCGTCTCCGGTGCGGATGTGCTCGGCCACGAGGTCGTAGATGCGGGTGCGGGCCCATTTCTTCGCGATCGAAGGATCGCCGCGCCCCGGCTCCGGCGACCCGAGCGACAGGTCGAAGACCATGTCGTACGCGCGCCCGGCGTTGACGCCCCGGGCCTGGAAGACGACCTCGCGCGTTCCGGCCTCCGCGCGACCGAAAAGCCGCAGGGGCCGCTCCAGATAGAGGTTTTCCGTCGTCTTCGGACCGACGACCGCACCGGAGGCGGTGTCGAACGAAAACCGGATGTCGGAGAGCACGGGCGTACCGATCTCCGCGAAGGCGCCGACCAGCGCGTCGGGGATCGAGAAGCGGTCGCGCGGCAGCACGGCGGGGCCGCCGCGGTTGCAGAGCGAAAGCATCGAAAGCAGGTACTCGTCCGAACGCGGCGACACGCCCACGCCGAAAACCGAGACGTTGCCGTCGTTCACGCGCGAAAACTCGCCGATGATCTCCGAATCGCGCCGGATGTCGCCCTGCGTCGCGACGCCGTCCGAAACGAGGATCGCGATGACGGCGCGGTCGGGCGAGCGCGGAAGCGACAGGACCGAACGCGCGGCGGAGTAGAGATCGGTGTTGCCGTCCGGCCGGATCGAATCCACGAACCGCGCGGCCTCGTCCACCGCCGCCGGCGTGGCCGCGCGCCACGAGCGGCCAAAGGCCCAGACGTTCGTCGTGTTGAAGGCGGTGACTTCGAACCGGTCCCCCTCGCGCAGGAGGCCGGAGCGGAACGCGCGCTTCAGCGCCTCGCGGCACGCGGCGAGGCGCTGCGGCGCGATGGAGCGGGACGCGTCCTGCGCGAACACGACGTCGCGAGGGATCGCCGGCAGAACGTCCGCTCCCTTCCGGCGAATGTCGACCTCGAAATACACGTGGTGATCGCCGCCGCGGGGACGGTAGACCGAAACCGAAGCGGAAAGGACGTCCTCGATGGGCTTTGCCGGAGCGACCTCTTCCGGAACCTCGGCGAAAAACGCCTCCGGCTCGGTCTCCGGCTCGGCGATCTCGCCAAGATCCGGCGGCGCGTCGGCGGCGGCCCCCTCGCCGGACGATTCCGCGACGAGCGTCGGCTGCTCGACCTCGCCCGGCGCGGGCGGCGCCGGCATCCACGAAACGGCGCGGAACGAACCGCCTTCCAGGGACGCCGCCTCGATCGCGGCGGCGACGGTGGACTCCGGCACGACGTCCGGCGCGCCGGAAACGCGTTCGATCGCCGGGATCTCGGCCCGGGGGATGGCCGCCACGTCGTCGTTCGCGAATTTCGACGAAATCTCGATCACCTCTTCGCGCGGCTGCCACGGCGCGTCCGGACGCGGCGCTTCCGCGGCCTCCGGCGGCGCGACGCCGGCCGCGGTCGGATCCGCGGCTTCGGAAAGCGGGGGCGGATCGAACAGGACGGACGGCGCGGCGGTGTCCGCCACCGCAAGCAGTTCCTCCGGGTCCGCCGCCGCCGCGCGCGGCTCCGGCGGCGCTTCGAAAACGCCCTCCGGCGTCTCGGGCCGTCCGGCCGGATCCGGAGCGGGGGACACGCGCATCGCCGACTCGCGCCGGAGCGCGAGCCGCTGCGCGGGCGTGAGCCCCGGCGCTTCGCCCGGCAACTCCAGCTTCGCGTCGCGCGCGAACCATCCCAGCACCGCGTGGACCGCCAGGGAAACCGCTACGGCCGCAATCAGCGCGATCGCGTGGTTGTCGCCTCCTTCGGCGTGGAGAAACGAGGGCTGGGACATGTCGCGCGCAATCATATCACATCCCGCGTCCGCCGGAAGACGCGGAGCTGGACGCGTTTCACGCAAGCGCGCCGAACCAAAAGCGGAAGAAGGCGTCGGGATCGACGGTCCGGGCGAGGCGGTGGGGGCGCGGGCCACCGCGCCGGAAATCCGACCGGTCTCAGGACGGGACGTTGCGGCGCTTCCACTCCGACATCGTGAGTCCCGTGGCCTTGCGGAAGAGGGCCATGAAGAAGGAATTCGAACCGTATCCGCACATGGCGGGCACCATCGACGCCTTCACGTGCGGGGCGGCGAGGAGTTTCTTCGCGTGCTCGACCTGGACGGCGTGGATTTCTTCGAGGACGGAACGCCCGGTCGCGGCGCGGAACCGCATTTCCGCCATGCGGCGCGAACAGCCGAACGTCGCCGCGACTTCGCCGGGCGCGAGCCCGGCCGTCGCCCGGGCGCGGATGAGGTCCAGCGCCGCGACGACGCCGCGGTCGAGCCGCGCCGAACGGCGCGTCGAAGAGCGCCGGACGATGCGGAGCGGCCCGAACCGCTCGTGGACGGGCGGCCCGCCGCGCTCGATCGCGTCCGCGACGATCTGCACGCACCGGCGCCCGGCGCCGGCGAAATCCAGTTCGACGCTCGAAAGCGTCGGCGAGCAGTTCTCGCAGAGCAGTTCTTCGTCGTCCGTGCCGAGGAGCGCCAGGTCGTTCGGCACGGAGAACCCGGTTCGCGACGCCGCTTCGAGGACCTGGACCGCGATGGCGTCGTTGGCGCACCACACGCCCGCCGGGCGCGGCAGGCGCGAAAGTCCGGCGGCGACGTGCGCGCGGAGCGTGCCGATGGTGTCGCCGGACGGGCCGGTGTCGATCCGGAAAAACGGCTTGCCCGCTTCTTTCACCCTCCTCCTGAACGCCTCGCGACGCATGCGGTCCCAGAATTTCCGCTCGGGCCAGCCCACGTAGGCGTAGGACGCCAGCCCCATCGCGAGGAGGCTGTCCGCCGCGAACGCGCCGATCTGCGAGGCGTGCTGGCAGACGGTCGGGACGCCGCGCCGCTCGAACGCCGGCGCGCAGTCGAGAAGCACGGTCGGGATCCGGCCGAGCGCCGATCGCGGAAGGGGGACGTCGTCGGCGGAAAATTCGACGATGCACCCGAGCGGATTCCAGGCCCCGATCTCCTTCGCGATCCGCGCCGGGTCGTGCAGGTCGAACCGCGTCACGATCCACCCGCGTTCGCGGGCCGCCTGGCTGACCCCTTCGAGTTTTCGCAGGGCGGACGTCGTGGCCGTGGACTGGAAGTAGAGCAGCGTGTCCATCGATTCTGAATCATACCATACTCCGGGCCGCGCTTCAACGTCATTGCGCGATCGGCTACATGATTTTTGCGCAACCGGGAGCATTTCAGCGATTGCCGTGCGGTATATTGGAACCGTGCGCGGCGCTTGGTTCCGCCGCGCGGCGCTTGGTCCCGCCGGATTCGGGCGCGGGGAGAAAACGAAATGGTCTCGATCTGTTCCAAAGCGGCGGTTTTCGCCGCGACGGTTCTTGCCGCCGGAGCCGCGGCCGCCGGGCCGTGGAAATCGCCGGAGGAGCGCGACGCCTACGCGCTTTCGAAACTTCGCGGCACGCCCTCGGAGCACGAGGCCCCGCGCGACATCCTCGTGAACCGGCCCGACTACGTGGTGTTCGTCCCGAAGCAGCCGCGCAAGTGGGAGTGGCGCGACCCCGCGAAGACGGGCGACAGCTACAACGACCACTTCCAGGTTCTCGTCAACCCGGCGAACGGCCACCTCTACGCCTTCTGGACGCAGGCCTCGAAGGAGGGCGAGATCGACCACCACGTGTGCTTCTCGAAGAGCCTCGACGGCGGCCTCGACTGGACGGAGCCGGTGATCGTGGCCGGGTCCCCGAACCGCGCGCGGCCCCGCGCCATCGCGAGCTGGCAGCAGCCGATGCTCTCCAAGAGCGGCCGCCTCTATTGCCTCTGGGTCCAGCAGGTGACGGGCCGCGGCCTCGCCGGGGCGCTCTTCGGCGTGTACAGCGACGACGAGGGCGAGACGTGGAGCGCCCCGCGCGACGTGAAGCTCCCGCGCCAGGACGCCGACGACCCCGACCCGACGAAGCCGGGCGGCTGGATCCAGTGGCAGCGCCCGCTGCGCCTCGGCGAGGGCGGCAAGTTCTTCGTCGCCACCTCGCGCCACGGCAAGGCGCCGTACGACCCGAAGCGGATGTGCAAGATCGAGTTCTGGCAGTACGAGAACATCGACGACGACCCGAAGGTCGAGGACATCCGCGTGTCGATCTTCTCCGGCAACCGCGACGCGCTCGACGTCACGAAGATCGCCGGCGGGCCGCACTTCCGGCCCGCGCACGAGGACGAGGCGCTGGAGGAGGCGAGCGTCGTGAAGCTCCCGGACGGGCGCCTCTTCGCGCTCATGCGCTCGTCGATCGGCCACCCCGTGTGGTCGCAGAGCCGCGACGGCGGCCGCACGTGGAGCGCGCCGAAGGTTCTGCGCGACCGCGACGGCGGCACGCCCTTCCTGCACCCGCGCTCCCCGTGCCCGATCTACGACTGGAAGGGCGAGGACGCCGCGAGCGGCACGTATTTCGCCTTCATCCACAACGCCTTCGACTTCTCGAAGGACTACGCCTACCAGGAGCGCGGGCCGCTCTACCTCATCGCCGGGCGCTTCAACCCCGACGCCGAGGACCAGCCCATCGAGTTTTCCGCGCCGAAGCTCTTCGCCCCGCGCGACCGCTACGGCAACAGCTTCTACACGAGCTGCACCGTCCGCGACGGGCGCTGCACGCTCTGGTTCAACGACATGAAGTTCTACCTCCTCGGGCGCGACATCGGGCCGGAGTGGTTCGAGGACGCGGCCCCTTCCCGCTGAAACACGGACAACACAAGGACAAACCATGAAGACGAAACTCGCATGCATCACCGCGGCGGCCCTTTTCGCCGCCTCCCCGTTCGCCATGGCGGACGATCCGACCGTGGCCTACCTCTGGCCCACCCCCAGCGGCTCCAACCCCAAGCAGCAGGGCGTCTTCACGGGCGTCGGCCTGCGTGGCGACTACCGGAAAACGTGTACGTTCGAGCTCTGGTTCTGCCCGCTCTCCGATGACGCTAACACCATTTCGCATCTCATGGAGCAATACAACGCCGACCCGGGGCGCATGAACCTGACGCGGAGCGGTTCGACGCACAAGCTCGGGCTGTGGATGGGCGGCTACGACGGGGCGAGCATGACGTCCAACGCCGAACTTCCGCTCAAGCAGTGGACCCATGTCGCGTGGGTTGCCGACGGCGACACCTGGCGCTTCTACATCAACGGCGAATTCGATTCCGAAACGACCGGCCACGCTTCGCACCTCATGCCGCAGAACCCGGACGGCATCGCGATCGGCAACTCCTGGAAGAGCAACTACAACGGCAACTCCGCCGGCTACTACGCCGAGGCGCGCGCCTGGAAGTGCGCGCGGACCGGGGCGCAGATCAAGGAGTGGATG
>ODAI012081880.1_pt1 | contig 10420 bp, 9 predicted proteins | sample 1539321 | NCBI WGS metagenome assembly ODAI01 (sample SAMN02144231, study PRJEB22623) | gut metagenome | biome: sheep rumen | host: Ovis aries | place: New Zealand | reverse complement strand
TTTGCGCAAAAGAAGTTGCTCCGACAAGCAGCAGGACAACAAGAATCAACAGAGTAATATTTCTTTTCATCATCATATTTTTTGAGTTTATACAAAAGTAAAAAGAATCAACATCACTTCAAAACCTTTTTCAAATAACATACAAAAGACAAATAAAAAGAGGGGATTCTTTCGAATTCCCTCTTTTTATTTTTATTGCTATACTACTTATTTTACATATTCTGCGAAATCAGTCAGACGCATATCGCCCTTACGAGCCAATGTATCATGCAAAGCAAATGCACATGGTAAGTTATGCTTCGTATGACCACCCTTAGCCAGCTTCAGGTAATCCCACATCAACTGTTTGTAGTCAGGGTGAACACACTTCTCGATAATCAACTGTGCACGTTGTGCAGGGCTCTTACCACGAAGGTCGGCAACACCTTGCTCAGTGACGATAATGTTCACATCATGCTCTGAGTGATCCTGATGACTAACGAAAGGAACGATAGAACTGATCAAGCCACCCTTTGCTGTAGAAGGACAAGTAAAGATACTCAAGTAAGCATTACGCTCAAAGTCACCTGAACCACCGATACCGTTCATCATCTTCGTACCGCTGATATGAGTAGAATTTGCATTACCATAGATATCACATTCGATAGCTGTATTAATAGCGATAACACCTAAACGACGGATAATCTCAGGATTATTGGAGATCTCACTCTGACGAAGGGTCAAGTGATCCTTGAAGTAATCCATATTATCGTAAACTTGCATCAAGCATTCGTTAGATACGGTCAAAGAACATGCAGAAGCATCTTTTACACGACCATTCAACATCATCTCGATAACAGAGTTCTGGATAACTTCAGTATAGATGTTGAAATCAGGAACATGTTTGTCTTGTCCCAGAGCACCTAAGATAGCATTGGCTGTAGAACCAACACCACTCTGCAATGGTAAGAACTCTTTCGGAATTCTACCTTGGTGCATCTCTTCTACCAAGAACTCAGCTGTCAAGAAGCCAATCTGGTCAGTAACAGGGTCGTTATCCTTGAAGGCACGAGCCTCATCCGGAATATTACACTCAACAACACCCACAATCTTAGAAGCTGGGATCTCAACATAAGGCTTACCGATACGGTCACCTACGTTAACGATAGGAATAGGTTTACGATAAGGAGGATCCAATGGTTCATAAACGTCATGAATATATTTAGCATTCGGATTGTGGAAAGCGTTCAACTCCAGAATCACATGTTTTGCCAAACGTGCAGCTGTAGGACTGATACCACCGGCAGCCGTCAGGTAAGCCTTACATACGTCGGCACCTTCGTCAATATCACACACCTCTAGGATAGCCCAATCCAAATCACCATAGAAACCATAGCGAAGTTCCTGAGCCATATGACTTAAGTGAAGATCGTTATAAGGAATTTCACCCATGTTCACATGCTTACGGAAATCAGGATTTGTCGTATAAGGAGCACGATACTTCAAAGCCTGGGCATTTGCCAAGTCACCATCCGTACTCTGACCAGTAGAAGCACCTGTGAAGACGCGAACCTGGAAAGGACGACCAGCCTCGTGTTCAGCAACTGCTATTTTAGCCAATTCTTTTGTCACTGCCTTAGCCACACCTGCAGGTGTAAAACCACTAAGACCTAAACTTTCATCATTCTTAATCAATGCTGCAGCTTCTGCTGCCGTTAAGCGTTTATAAGCCATTTTATTATTTGTTTATTGGTATTATTCTTAAAGCGTCGCAAAGTTACAAATTATTTTGAAAGGAAACGCTTTTTAGTGACATTTTGATTACCAAATTCTTTATTATCATCAAAACAATGATGCATACTCGGCAGGCAACTCTGTTATCTCACGTATTTCAACATCTTTATAATAGATATCACCAGCCTCACTTTGCAACTGGATCTTGCCGGCTGTCAATGGGTATTCTCCTTCTCGGGTAGCATAGCGAAGGTTCTTTAAGGCCATCGAAACGTGTCCGTTTACCACATGTACACTCTTATCATCAAAGCAGAACAGTTCCAAGGTTGTCCACTCCCCTTCCGGACTATTATAATCCTTCGTTCCACAGAACCCCGAGAATGTTCTCCACTCTCCATCCGGATCATAGAACCAAGCATCTCTTTCTTCGTTTTTCGATGCTTTAATATCTGCTCTTGAACCGGCTATACTCCAAAAGTCACCACTGTTTCCTTCGGTCGTACCACTCTGCATAACTTGATACTCGAAACTACGCATCCATGAAAGCCAGTAATCAGCACCTGGTTCACCCACCGAATGATACAATAAACCCGAATCCTGAGCCTTCCCGATACGAGGTTCCCATTGTTGCTTACCGAACTTCACCTTCAAGCGCAAATGGTAGTTCTTATAATCTTCTTTTGAGATCACACAACCATAGGCCTTCCCCTGAACATGCAAAACTGGAGCGCCATCTTCTTCCTCCACGGTGAATACGCCGTAGAGATTCTTGTCAAATCCTATCGGAGCCATCTCATTCCCATCAGCATCCACCGGACGCTTGCCACGGAAATCATTTGTCAAAACATAACTCTGATAAATCCGCCATTGCGACAAATCCTTATCCAACAACGATTTCCATCCCTCTTCCTTTACTTGTTGTGTACAAGCCGACAACATCACGAGAAGCATCAGACTTCCCAATACAACCTTTTTCATCAACTTCATATTATTCGTTCAACATATTAATTAATCCGATTACAAAAGTATAATAATTCTTTTATGTTGAGGCCTTTTCACCCCTAAAACATGCTTTATTCTTTCCTTTTTCAATACACCCCTAAACTTTCTATTAGTTTTTTGCATAAAATCAAAGAATAAAGTAAATTTGCAACCAAACCATCCGTTTTTAATTCAAATTGTAAGAAATGATAATAAATATTATACAACATGATATAATGTGGGCAAGCCCTGAAAAAAACATCCAAAGGCTTAACCGACTGATCGATGAACAGCCGGGTGCCGACCTATACGTACTCACTGAGATGTTCTCAACTGGATTTGCCACACGACCAGAAGGGATTGCCGAAAAGGCGGACTCTCCTACGATCGATTGGATGAAGCAGAAAGCAAAACAATGCCAAGCAGCCATCGCCGGAAGTATTGCTATCGAAGAGAATGGAAAGTTCTACAATCGCTTCTATTTTGTAAAGCCCGACGGGGAAGTCATGAATTATAACAAACGGCATCTATTCACCTTCGGTGGTGAGGACCAAACCTTTACCAAAGGAGAAGAACGGATCATCGTTTCATATAAGGGCGTTCGCTTCTTATTACAGATCTGCTATGACCTGCGTTTTCCCGTATGGAGCAGGAACACAGGCGACTATGATGCAATTCTTTATGTGGCCAACTGGCCTACTCCACGTGTAGAAGCATGGAAAGCGCTATTGCGTGCTCGTGCCATCGAGAATCAGTGTTATGTGGTTGGAGTAAACCGAGTGGGTAACGATCCATCGTGCGAATACTGTGGGGGATCAGCCATCATCGATCCATATGGAAGGACCATTGCTGCATGCGAGGATAACCAAGAATGTACGGTTTCAGCGAACATAGACATGCAGAAACTAGAAGAGTTCAGACAACATTTCCCCGTGCTGAACGATGAAGATCATTTTGAATTACATAAATAAATCTTAAATATGTCAGAGAAAAGATTACTATTAGGTGACGAGGCGGTGGCTTTAGGTGCGATACATGCCGGTTTGTCGGGTGTGTACGCCTATCCTGGAACGCCATCGACCGAGATTACTGAGTTTATACAAGGCTACCCATTGGCAAAAGAGCGAGGAATAAGAAGTCGTTGGTGTACCAATGAGAAGACAGCCATGGAAGCTGCTTTGGGAATGTCGTATGCAGGAAAGCGAGGCTTGGTTTGCATGAAGCATGTGGGCATGAATGTATGTGCAGATGCTTTTGTCAACTCGGCCATCACGGGTGTGAACGGTGGTCTCATCGTTTTGGCAGCCGACGACCCGTCCATGCACTCCTCCCAGAACGAGCAGGACTCCCGATTCTATGGTAAGTTTGCCATGATCCCGATTATTGAACCATCAACACAGCAGGAGGCTTTCGACATGATGGCAGATGCTTTCGACCTTTCGGAAAAACTGAAACTGCCAGTTTTGATGCGTATCGTTACACGCCTGGCGCACTCGCGTGCTGCCGTCGAAATCAACGAACCTCGCCTCCAGAACGAGATGAATCCCGACAACGATCGCAGTCATTGGGTGCTATTACCAGGGAATGCCCGCCGTCAGTATGCTTCGTTAGTTGAAAAACAACCGGAAATCGAAAAGGCTGCTGAACTATCGAATTTCAACTGCATGGATTTGGCAAAAGAAAAAGGTCTCGGTGTCATCGCTGTCGGTATCGGGTACAACTATGTCAAGGAAGTGAACCCACAGGATGTTTCCATCCTAAAGGTGTCGCAATATCCGCTTCCGGCCAAGCAGATAAAAGCATTGGCTGAGCACTGCTCCGAGATTCTTGTCGTTGAAGATGGACAACCATTCGTCGAAGAACAACTCAAGGGCCTACTTGGCGCCGACTATCCAATTAGTGGACGGCTGACTGGACGACTTCCCCGTACGGGTGAGCTGAACCCTGACAACGTGGCTGCTGCCTTCGGCAAAGAAAACAAGACTGCATTCCAACCAGCCTTGAACTTGGCTGGTCGTCCACCTCAGCTTTGCCAAGGATGCGGACATCGAGACGTATATACAGCCCTGAACAAGGTCGCTGCCGAATATCCTGATGCACGCATCTTCGGAGATATTGGCTGCTATACGCTGGGGGCCTTGCCTCCTTTCCGTGCAATCGACAGTTGCGTGGACATGGGAGCATCCATCACCATGGCCAAAGGTGCTGCCGATGCAGGACAATTCCCGAGCATTGCCGTTATTGGTGATTCTACCTTCACGCATTCGGGCATGACAGGCTTGCTAGATGCCGTGAACGACAAGTCGAACATCACTGTCATCATCAGCGATAACCTGACAACGGCCATGACCGGTGGACAAGACTCGGCAGGAACGCATAAGTTCGAAGCAATCTGCCTCGCATTAGGCGTAGAGCGCGAACATCTGCACGTAGTCGTTCCACTGCCGAAGAACATGGATGAGATTACTCGCATCATCCGTGAAGAGATAAACTACAAGGGCGTTTCTGTTATCATTCCACAACGGGAATGTATGCAAACGCTGAATCGGAAACTTCGCCAAAAAAAACAAACAAAATGAAGATAGATATTAAACTCTCAGGTGTTGGTGGACAAGGAATTCTCTCGATCGCAACGGTCATCGGAGAAGCGGCTACAGAAGCAGGACTTCAACTCAAGCAAGCAGAGGTTCATGGCATGAGCCAACGTGGAGGAGATGTACAAAGTGACTTACGCCTTAGCACGGAGGAGATCTTCAGTGATCAAATATCATTGGGCAAAGCCGACCTGATTATTTCCATGGAACCAATGGAAGCATTACGCTACCTGCCTTACCTACATAAGGATGGAGTCATCGTGACATCCTCCAAACCTTTTGTGAACATACCGAACTACCCCGACGAGGCAGCCTTGCAAGCTGAGTTGGATGCACTTCCCCACGTAGCAAAGTTAGATATCGAACAGATGGCAAAAGAACATCGTATTCCAAAGAGTGCGAACATGATCTTGCTGGGTATGGCTACTCGCTACATCAAAATACTCACCTCCAAACAGGTTCGGAAGGCAATTGCCACCATCTTTGCCCGCAAAGGAGAACAAGTTGTCAACGATAACCTTAAAGCATTCGATTTAGGCTATGAAAATATTTAGCGAAGATCTGGTTGAGGAAGCCAGGATACAAAACCATGTGGCCGACTTATCTACGGCGACTATCGGAGAGGTCTTATTAGTAGCTCAATATCTGGAACAAAAAACGGGCATCCCGTTTATCCGCATGGATCAAGGTTCACCGGGACTGCCTGCCAATCATTACGGTGTGGAAGCAGAAAAAGCGGCGTTAGACCGCGGTGTGGGTTCACAGTATCCCGCTGCCGCAGGTATCACCGAACTGAAGGAGGCTGCTCACGAATTTGTAAAAGCATTTATCAATATCGATATCAGTGCAAGGGCATGCGTGCCTACAACTGGTTCAGTAGCTGGATCATTTGGGTCGTTCATCGCTTGTACCCAACGTATCAAGGGAAAAGATAAAGTGTTGTTCATCGATCCGGGCTTCCCAATACAGAAGTCACAACTTCGAGTGCTTGGAATCGAATGGAAGGAGTTCGACATCTTCAACTACCGCGGCGAAAAGTTACGCAACAAGTTGGAAGAGGAACTGAAAGATGGTGAAGTAGCTGCCATCGTCTATTCCAATCCGAACAATCCGGCATGGATCTGCCTCGACGAAAGTGAATTGAAGATTATCGGTGAACTGGCAACCCGATACGATGCAATTGTCATGGAAGATTTGGCCTATTTCTGTATGGATTATCGAAGAGACCTCGGCCATCCCTATCAGCCACCTTTCGTGCCGACAGTTGCACGATACACCGACAACTATATCCTTATGCTGTCGTCTTCAAAAATCTTCAGCTATGCCGGTCAGCGCATGGCATTGGTCTGCATCAGCGATGCGTTGTTCGACAGGCATTACCCTGCCTTCGAAGAACGATATCACGATTCTGGTATCTTTGGTCCGACCTTGATCGCATCCATTCTCTATATGATCACCAGCGGTTGTACGGCATCGACTCAATATGGCTATGCCGAGATGCTGCGACTCTCGTGCGAAGGGAAGATCAACTTCGTGGAGGACACGCGCGAATACGAACGGCGGGCCAATAAGATGAAGAAGATCTTTACCGATAACGGTTTCCACGTGGTGTATGACCGCGATGTGAACCAACAGGTGGGCGACGGCTTCTTCTTTACCATCGGATACAAGAATATGAGTGGTGGAGAACTGCTCAAAGAGCTACTATACTATGGGGTCAGTTGTATCTCACTCTCGACGACCGGCAGTTTGCAAAACGGAGTGCGGGGGTGTACCAGCAGGATGCGCGATGAACTTTACCCTGTTATGGAAGAACGAATGAAAGCTTTTAACAAAGACCACGAATAATCAACTAAATGAGAAAGAAATGATTTGGAATCCAAACAAAGAGTGCATGAGTCGGGACGAGATGAGTGCACTGCAAGGCAAGAGATTGCATAAGATTGTAGAATATGTCTATCATAACGTACCATTCTACCGTCATAAGCTACAAGAAATGGATTTGACACCGGATGATATCCAGACCATCGAGGATATCGTGAAGTTACCATTCACCACAAAGAAAGACTTACGGGATAACTATCCGTTCGGGCTGCAGGCTGCTCCGCAAAGCGAGATTATCCGTATCCATGCCTCATCGGGAACGACGGGTAACCCTACCATCGTGGGCTACACCCGAAAGGACATCGGTGTGTGGAGCGAGTGTATGGCCCGCTGTTTAACAGCTTATGGCGTTGGACATGAGGATATTTTCTCGGTATCATACGGATATGGCCTGTTCACTGGTGGACTGGGCGCTCACAATGGTGTCGAAATGGTAGGTGCATCGGTTGTGCCGGCCTCTACCGGAAACACGGAAAAGCATGCGAAACTGATTCGTGACTTAGGAATCACGGGTATTGCCTGTACTCCTTCATATGCTCTATATCTGGCAGAGACCATGGAAAAGATTGGTATTACCAAAGATCAAATCAAACTGAAGGTAGGCGCGTTCGGTGCTGAGCCATGGACAGAGAACATGCGTACCGAAATACAAGACCGATTGGGTTTGAAAGGATTTAATCTGTACGGATTGAGCGAGATTATGGGACCGAGCGTCAGCTACGAATGTCAAGAACAGTTCGGCTCACATATAAACGAAGACCATTTCTATCCGGAAATCATTAACCCGGTAACACTTGAGCCTCTTCCAATGGGACAACCCGGTGAATTAGTATTTACGACCCTGACCAAAGAAGGTATGCCGGTATTGCGCTACCGTACGCGCGACCTCTGTTCGCTCATCCCTGGACAATGTAATTGTGGCAGGACAAGTGTCAGGATGTCTCCGATCAACGGACGAAGCGATGATATGCTCATCATCCGTGGTATCAACGTCTTCCCGTCACAAGTAGAAAGCGTTGTCCTCAGCATGAAAGAGTTTGCTCCACGCTACATGTTGATTGTTGACCGTGTGAACAACCTCGACACGCTGATGGTTCAAGTCGAGCTCAGACAGGAATACTTTACGACAACTGCCTTCGATACGCCGGCCGCCATCGATGAACTGGAGAAGCGTCTGGCCAATAAGCTAAAAAGTGTCCTCAGCATTGGTGCGAAAGTACAGCTGAAGGCCCCGAACACCATCGAACGCAGCCAGGGCAAGAGCGCTCACGTGATTGATAAACGTAAATTATAATATGAGTTATTCGAATTATTTTAACCCCGAACTGGAGACCATGCCGGTCGACCAACTGCACGAACTTCAACTGAAACGGTTGAAGCAGACGGTACGCCATTGCATGAACGCTCCTTTCTATCAGAAAAAATTTCAGGAACGAGGCATCACCCCCGACGACATCCAGACATTGGAGGATGTGCGTAAGTTGCCTTTCACTTCGAAAGAGGATTTACGTGAGAACTATCCTTTCGGCCTGTCATGTGTTCCGCTCAAAGAATGTGTCCGTCTCCACTCTTCCAGTGGTACGACCGGTAATCCGACCGTCGTCTTACACACGCAAAAAGATCTGGATGAATGGGCCAATGCGGTTGCGCGCTGTCTTTGGATGGTAGGCTCCCGTCCTGAGGATGTATTTCAGAACTCTGCCGGTTACGGTATGTTCACTGCCGGCTTAGGCTTTCAATATGGTGCTGAAAAAATTGGCATGCTGACTGTTCCTGCTGCTGCCGGGAACACGACCCGACAGATAAAATTCATCAAAGACTTTGGCACGACCGTACTCCATGCTATCCCAAGCTATTCCTCCCGTATCTACGACGTGATGAAGGAGGAAGGTGTCGACCCACAAAGAGATACCCAACTACGCGTTCTCTGCATCGGAGCAGAGCCTCACAGTGAAGAACAACGGAAACGTATTGAATACCAGTTGGGCGTGAAAGCGTACAACTCGTATGGTATCTCCGAAATGATGGGGCCTGGCGTAGCCTTTGAATGTCCGGAACAGAACGGCTTGCACATCTGGGAAGATTATTTCATCGTCGAGATCATCGACCCTGTAACTTTGGAACCTGTTCCTGATGGACAGTTGGGTGAGCTGGTCATTACCACCATTAACCGTGAGGCTATGCCACTATTGCGCTATCGTACTCGCGACTTAACTCGCTTTCTTCCGGGAGAATGTCCGTGTGGAAGGCATCACCGACGCATCGACCGCCTGCAAGGACGAAGCGATGACATGATTATCCTGAAGGGTGTGAATATCTTCCCAATCCAGATTGAGAAAATTCTGTTGAAGTTCAAGGAACTAAGCACCGACTATTTCATCGTCATCGAAACGAAGGATGGTAATGACATCATGACCATCGAAGTAGAGATCAACCAGATGTTCACCGATGATTACGCCCGCCTGCAAAGTTTGGAGAAGGAGATCAAACGCCAGCTGAAGGACGAGATTCTGATTACACCGAAAGTACGACTTGTACCGAAAGGCACATTGGCTACATCGGATGAGAAGAAAGCCGTTCGGGTTATAGATTTACGAAAACTTTTTTAGTCAATAACTTTTAAAATATACAATCATGACAATCAACCAGTTATCTATTTTTATGGAGAACAGGTCAGGCACACTGATCAAAGCTCTCGAGTTGATGAAGAAATCGAAGATTCAGATTATCGCGTCAACGATTGCAGATACAGCAGAATATGGTATCTATCGTATCATCTGCAGTGAACCATCAAGGGCCTATAAAGAACTGAAAGAAGCCGGTGTAGCCGTAGCACTCTCAGATGTCTTTGCTCTCGAACTGGACGATGAACCGGGACGTGCGGCTGATGCTGTAAGAATATTCAGCGATGCCGGACTGAGCATCACTTATATGTATTCATTCCTGCTGAACGGGAAAGGAATTCTGGTTTTCCGGACCAACGACAACGAACATGCCCGCGAAGTGATCATCCTGAACAACCTGAAGTTCATTTCAGAAAATGATTTAAGTCAGTGGAAATAAAAAAGAGGGTACTTAGTTACCCTCTTTTTATTTATCTAATACGATAGGAACATCTCTTTTCCTATATCCGCTTGATGTAAAAATAGCAATCAGTTGGCCTTTCTCATCGGTTATCTTCACCTCAGCATAAGGTAAACGCGGATGATTAACAATTTCATTTGCTTCAGCAAAAACATACCCTTCAG
>ODAI012522665.1_pt1 | contig 10421 bp, 4 predicted proteins | sample 1539321 | NCBI WGS metagenome assembly ODAI01 (sample SAMN02144231, study PRJEB22623) | gut metagenome | biome: sheep rumen | host: Ovis aries | place: New Zealand | reverse complement strand
GGCAAGGTCAAGGTCCGCGCGAAGATCGAGAAGGACGGCAAGAACAAGCTCGTCATAACCGAGCTTCCGTGGGGCGAGACGACCGACTCGCTCGCCGAGGCGATAGAGGACGCGATCAAGAAGAAAAAGGTTCCGGTCAGGAAGCTCCACGACCTCACGAGCGACACGGTGAGGATCGAGCTCGAGCTCCAGGCGGGCGAGAGCCAGGAGAAGGCGATCGTCGCGCTCTACGCGTTCACCAACTGCGAGAAGTCGATCTCCTCGCGCCCAGTCGTCCTCGACGGCGGACGTCCGCGCCTCATGAGCGTGACCGAGATACTTAGGAAGAACGTCGACCGCCTGATGGAGCTCACGAAGCGCGAGCAGGAGATCCGCCTCGGCGAGCTCGACGACCTCTTCCACGCCCGCACGCTCGACCGCATCTTCATCGAAGAGCGCATCTACAAGCGCATCGAGCAGGAGAAGACGATGGAAGGCGTGAGAAACGCCGTAAGGACCGGCTTCGTCCCGCACATGAAGGAACTTCGCCGCAAGGTTATAACCGATGACGACATCGAGCGTCTCCTCAAGCTCCAGATCCGCCGCATCTCGCAGTTCGACATCAACAAGAACCGCGAGGAGATCGAGGCGATCGAGAAGGAAGAGCGCGAGGTCAGGGATAACCTCGTCCATCTTCGCGCGTTCGTCGTGAAGTACCTGAAGGGCCTCATCAAGCAGTACGCAAAGAGCTATCCGCGATGCACGAAGGTCGAGTCTGGTGCGTTCAAGGAAGTTGACGTCCGCGCGATCACGGCGAGCGAGCTCACGATAAAGTGGGACAAGGAGAACAACTACGTCGGTTCTGGGCTCAGGAACGGCGACGAGCTTTTCAAGTGCTCTTCTTTGGACGAGCTCATCCTCGTCTGGAAGAGCGGGCGTTTCCGCAAGGTGCAGCCCGAGGACAAGATCTTCGTCGACAAGGACCTTCTCGCCGTCATGCGCTACAACCAGGAGAAGGACCGCGACACGCTCGACTTCACCTGCGTTTACGAGGAGGGCTCCTACGGCTTCAGCTACATAAAGCGCTTCCGCTTCGGCGGGCTTATCCGCAACAAGGACTACTTCCTCGCGCCGGAGAAGCCGAAGTCGAAGATACTCCTTCTCCAGCGCGGCTGCCCCGAGACGCTGTACGTCAAGTACAAGCCAGCGAAGGGCCAGAAGATCCACCAGCAGCACTTCCTGCCGCTTGAGATGGTGGACCGCGTGAACCGCGAGACCGGGAAGACGGAGAAGCAGGAGGTCGTGCCGATCCGCTCCGCCACGGCGAAGGGCAAGCAACTTACCACCAAGCCAATTGCGAAGGTCTCCGGCGCGAAGGGCTCGTGGTGGGACGACTCCGAGACTCCCTCAAAAGGCGTCCTCGACTGATTGCGCATAGCCCTGCAGCTGGCGCTAACTGGGAAAGCCGCCATCTTGGCTTTCCAAAATTACACCGCTCAACCCTAAGCGGTTTTTGGTATAATAACGACGTTCCAAGGGTGACATCCTGCGGAGCGTGATCTTTGACATACTCCCGGGTGCAGGGTGACCTGGGACCGGCAGCACGCAAAAGCGGAGTCCGCCAAGGGCGGGTGGCAACACCCGTTTTCAGAAAGGACATATTTTGGTAGAATACCGGAAAACAATTTTCAGAAGGAGGAAGACATGAGCATCATGGTTGATTTGCCTCCTGCAATGGCGCAAGAGGCACAGGAGTATGCAACCGTTCGTGGCACCACGCTCGAGCGGATGCTATATGATTGCATTGCCGCCGAGTTGGAGAGACACAGAAAGCGGAATGAAGACGCCGATCGGATGATGGCGAAATGGCGTGAAGTTGTCCGCAAGGGACGCGGACGATTGGAGAAGCCCTACAAGTTCAATCGTGTCGATGCATACCCTGAAGGTGAATTCTCATGAGATTTCTGGATTCCAACATTCTTGTATATGCGGCAGACGAAACGCAGTCATGCAAGTACGAGCGGGCTTGCGACATCGTTGACGCGGCCATTCGAGGCAACGACTTTGTCATTTCCTCGCAAGTTCTGAATGAGTTTGTCTCGGTAATGTATCGCAAGCTCAAGAAGACCGATGACGAAGTGAGGGTGCTTCTTTCAATTGCCGCGGCAATAAGGACAGTGCCTGTCCTGCCGGAATGGACACGTTTCGCGATTGACATCAAGTCGCGTTATGAGCTTCAGTTCTACGATTCGCTTCTATTGGCCGCAGCGCAAGCAAACGGCTGTGATGAATTCTGGTCGGAAGACCTGAATGATGGACAGATTTACTGCGGAATGAGGGCGGTAAACCCGTTTAAGGAAGTCGGGTAAGTTGATCTTTGACATACTCCCAGGCGCATGATGGCCCAGGACCGGCGGCACGCAAACGCGGAGTCCGCCAAGGGCGGGTGGCAACATCCGTCATGTCTTCCGTAGCTGGTGTAAGCCGCGAAAGAGGACGACGTACGCAATCGCGTATGACGCTTTTTGAGAGAATCGCCAATTTTCAGAACTAAAGCGAAATACGAAGGTTGCGCTATGTGTGCAATCCACACGTGGCGTGTCTTTTCTTCATGTTTTAGTTCGGGCGTTTGGTGATGCCTCTCAAAAGACGTGAAATTGTAAGGCACGCCACGTTTTCTTTCTGCGCCTTGACGTGGCTGGACCTTTTCATAAATCAAGGCGCGGGAAAGAAAGGTTATGTCTGTGACACGCGAATACGCATTTGTGAGAAGGGTGCGCAACTGGTCGAGAGCCCTCGCGGCTATATTGCTGACTGGTTTCGGGCTATTTGGGTGCTTCACGGCAAAGAGTGACACCCGCGAATTTGTTAATGCGGGGAAGGTGTCGTGGACGGGCTCTCCCGAAGTCATCTATCTTCTCGACGGCGCCGTCTCGACTGGGTCCGACTACAATGAACTTGTTCTCAAGTTTTGGGATGTGGCGGCGTCGAACACGCTTACCATCGCGGATAGTGTGCAGGTCAATGCGCGGCTTCTGCTTGTCGGCGGCGGTGGCGCTGGCGGTACATGCATTTCGACATCAGGCGGTGCTGGCGGCGGCGGTGGTGCAGGAGGCTTTGTCGAGGCGACGAGGACGATTGATGGTGGAACTTATTCGATTGTTGTGGGCGCGGGAGGCGCAGCCGAGACATCCTTGGATACCACATCTGGCGCGAGTGGCGGCGACTCACTGTTTTCGACTGTGCTGATAGCTCATGGCGGCGGTGGTGGCGGTGCGATGTCGGATGGCGTATCTGGAGGGAGTGGCGGCGGCGGTTCTGCTTTTTATGAGACCGAAAGAATCGCTCAAGTCGGCGGCGATGCGATTGCGGATGGTGATGAAGGCAATGGTGGCGGAAATGGGAATGTTGCGGGCTATGGTGGTGGCGGCGGCGGTGCTGGTTCTGCAGGTCAGGATGCCGGTTCGACAAGGAGTAAGGGCGGGGCGGGACTTGAGAGCGACATTACAGGAGATGAGGTTTATTATGCGGGCGGTGGTGGCGGCGGACGCACGAGATTGTCGGCTCCCTTAACTGGTGGCAATGGCGGCGGCGGCAATGGCGGTTCAACGGTCTTGGTCGCCGAGGCTGGAATTGATGGTTTAGGTGGTGGTGGCGGTGGCGGTGGTCAAGTCTCGCCTGGCGGTAAGGGTGGTGATGGCGTTGTCATCGTCCGCATCACGCAGTTCGCTGAGACGAAGGTCGCAGCCCCCATGATTGACGACGCGGTCTACAATGGCAGCAATCAGGCCCCCTTTGATTTTGGCATTGCCTATACTTATGTCAATGGAGTGACGAATGCGACAAATGCTGGAACATATTCGTTTACTGTGATACCCGGTTCAGGTCTCGAATGGATGGAGGGCGGTACGGCTGCGAAGACAATTGACTGGACTATTGCCCCAGCTTCTAATGTCATCACAAAACTCTCGCTTGCGGGATGGCCGGTTGGCGGGACACCGAATGAGCCGACGATTTCAGCGAGATGGGGCGCAGACTCGGTGCAGTACCAGTTCGGCTATGGTGCTACAGAAGACGCTGTTACGGTTTGGCATGATGCCCCTGCCGAGTTGGAAGTGCCTGGCAGCTATGTTGTTCGTGCTGTTATCCCTGCAACGGGCAATTGGACTGGTGCACACGGCGTCTCGTCCTTCACGCTTTGGAGCGTAACCCCTGCGCCGACTGTCCAAGTCGAGGGTGCGTCAGGGCAAGTGTTCTCTGAGAACTTCCAGGACTGGCTGACGATGTCGGCTACTAACGAAATGTGGACATTTCCAATGGGTTTTACCGACATCCGACCTAACCATATGTACGGTCGCAAGGCGTATGAGCCGTTCACGAGCGAAACGAACGGTCTTTGGGAAGTTTGCAATGGAATGTGGGTTGCAAAGAAATATGCGAGCTCTACAAACAATGCCGGTGTTGCCTTGCAGATGGAGGGCAACGGCAATGGATGCATTCAGTTCACCGATGCGGAAAGTGCGCCGCGTGGGCTTGAGTCGATTGGGTTCAACGCTCGTCTGGCACAAGTTGTCGACTTCGATGACTTCGCATGGTATCGTGGTGGCGACGCTGGCATATACAGCATCTCAAACTATACTTTTATGGCGCGGACGGCGTTCGACCTTGAATCCAACAAAGGATTCGACGGCAACGCTTCGCTTTCCATGGTTGCGAATTACTTGCCGAGCAACGGCTGCTACGAGGCAAGGTGGGAGTGGCTTGGGAACAACAGCAACGCAAAACGCGGTCAACGGCTTTGCCTGTACCGCTGGAACGTGACATCTTCCGGGACGAAGGAACCTGAACTTATTATTGCGAGGACGAATACGGCATTCAATGTCGAAGAGCTGACTTTGCTTGAGAATAGTAGCACCCAGCGGTTCGCTCCGCTCTTCATTTCTGTTTCTAACGACGTCCCGAACAACTGCACTTGGGTTGCCGCTGGTATTCGTCGCTGCGGCGTAACGCTTGGCACGAATCCGATAGGTACGTCCGCTCTCAATACGCAAAATGGGCGCAATGCCAACTGGTTGGGTGTCTGCTTCAAGGACACCGACTCTAGGCGCCTCGCGAAAGGCTCGTATGGGGTCCTCTCGGCCAACTGCCCGGGCGTCTTTGCGCGTCCCGAATTCTCGCATACCGTGCAGATCGTCAGCCCTGGTAGCGGAAAGACTAAGGACACCTTCGAGAATTTGTCGCTTGCCCAGGTTGACAACATGCAGGACATAAAGAACTGTGCCGAGGACGACCTGCAGGATCAAGGGCATTTGGGGTGGAACATCATGCCAGGGCGGATGGAGGCCATCTACAATAGCGCAGATGTCAATGCCATTGTGTGTGCACCAATAGAGCAGCGGCTTCAGTTGTTTCTCGGCACGGCTGGCGATATAGACTGGTCCGTAGACCCCTGCACCAATGTCGTATTAAATAGTTTTTGCGACAGTTCCTTCATCGTTCCACTCTACACATCTAAGGATTGTTCCGTGAAGTTCTCCGTCGCGGGAACGATAGATGACGTCAGGACCGACGTCGTCATCGACTCGGTTGTTATGAGGCAGTGGCGCGGCGGAAACTGGGATGATTCCGACGTGTGGCCGCTTCTCCCGGCGTGGGCGGACGACCAGCACCGCCACCGTCTGGACGGGCATACCAACTTCGTCTTTACCTCGGCCTGGGTGACGAACAGCTCCGTCCTACTTAGCGCCAAGCGCGCGAAGATCGACGAGCCGTCCTCGATACGCTCGCCATTAATGGACGGCTTTCTGGATGATGGGCACGGAGGGGATGGCACACGTCGCGGGCTTGGGCTTGGAACAATTGCATTTGGCTATGCAAATGCGCAGCCCAATGCCAGGATTCAGGTTCAGATTGCGACAAACGGCGTGGCCTACTATGTAGTCGATGGGTTTGACAGGAGCTTCAATGAAACGATTTGGACGACAGTTGCCGAATTCGACTTTTCCACCTTGTCGGATGAGGCTCGGCGGGAGGGTACATTGAGTCATCGCATTGGGATTCCAGCTGTCTCAAGCGTAGTGCGGCTTGTAGTCCCTGAAGACCTCGTGACAAGTGTCGTGGGCGAAACCAATCCCGACAGATTTGGCGAGGTGTACATCACTGGCATATCCGTCAGCGACTATCCTGAAGCCCCTGTCCCCATCCCTGCGTTCACCATTGCCGACGGGGTGTTGACGGCGGTTGAACTCAATGGCGCGGCCGAAGTTACGATTCCAGACGGCGTGACGAGCATCGGGGATGGCGTGTTCTCCGGTTGCAGCGGTATTACGAGCGTGACGATTCCAGACAGCGTGACGAGCATCGGAAACGGCGCGTTCGCGGGATGCACGGGCCTGACATCCGTCTCTCTGCCTGATGCGCTTATGGGGGCGGTGGAGAACGGTGACCCCTTCGCTGATTGTCCGAACGACCTTGTGATTGCCTATCGTGACACGTCTATCCCGCCCAGCATCATTGTCGAGAGCGATTGTCAGACAATTGTCGCGAACGCCAACTACACCCAGGCAGCGGCAGTTTTGCAAGTCTATCTCTCCAAGCCCTGCGAAAACGACCTCAGTGTGACTGTCATGCCGCAGTTCACAGATGGCAGCGAAGCAGACTGGAGTGATTACTTCCGCTTCAGCACGATGAGCGACACCATCGACGAGCCGATGGCCGATGGCAGCGACGCGCAGCTCCCCTTCGTGCGCATCCCCGCGAACTCGACCGGCAAGCAGACAATCTACGTCTTCGCACTCCGCTCCGATGCGCACACGCTGGGCAGCGCGAAGGTCAAGTTCCAGTCCGAGATCGTGGACGACCCCGACGCAGACGCCGCGATTCAAGAGAAGGGGTCCAAGTCGATCAACATCGCGGCGGAGACGACGGCTATAACTTCCCCGACCGAGGGTTCCCCGGCCGTCTTCACGACCTGCAACGACGAGTATCCGTTCACGATCGCCGTCAGCGACACATACGCCGACACGCACGCTACGACGAATGGCTACCAGATCTACATCAAGTACAGTAGTTCCGACGCGTTCAGCAAACTCGACGGCCAGTACTGCGTCGGCGATGGCGGCGTGCTGTACAAGCTCGACTTGACCGACCCGGACAACCCCGTCAGGACATCCGACCTGCCGATCCTCAAGTACACGGTGTCGGGCCTTGACCTTGTGAGCCAGGTGTATGTCGTCGCCCCGGTGAACCCGAATGCCTCCAACGCGAGGAAGAGCGAGATTCGCACGTTCTATGCCGACGTCAAGGATGCCAGGACGGCGTCGCTTTCCTACTGGGACGAGACCTACACCGAGGAAAAGCGCACCTTCAACGAAGGCGAGTCCATGGGCATCAAGATCAAGCTCTCGGAGAAGTACGAGGACGCCGACAGGGCGATGTACGCCTACTTGAAGCCGAGTTCAAGCGCGACTGCCGACATGTTCGCCTCGGCACGCTACAACTTCATCCTCGGCATGGAGGATCCCGAAGGTATCCCGGTCGAGAACACCGACGAGATTGAAGGCATGATTACCTTCCTCGACGGCCTTGCGACGCCGGGCCTCACCATCTCGTTCGAGGTCGTGCTTTCGTACGACCAGTTCTGGGACGGAACCGACGAGACCAACAAGAGGATCAAGGGCTACGCCTCCACGAAGCCGAACGTCAAGGTGTACAACATCGAGCCAACGGTCATCGACCTCGAAATGAACAACCTGTCCGCCGAACAATATGCGGGCGGCAACAACGGGCACTTCTCCAACAAGCTGCCTATGGGGCAGACGCAGAAGTTTAAAGCCATCGTTGAAGATCCCGGCGAATACGACCTGACGAACACGACCAATCCCTTCCAGGTGCGCTGGACGGCGATGCTTTCCGACGGCACCATCTACGACGATCCCGTGATCCTGTACGGCGATCCCGAGGACAACCTGTTCGAGTACGCGTTCCCCGCGGCCGGCGAGTGGCTCGTCAAGGCCGAGGTCAAGGACAAGGACATGAAACGCTGGAGCGCGGACACATACACGGTGCATTTGACGGTTGTCGTTCCGAGCTTTACGAGCGAAGTCAACGGCGTGACTTGGATATACGAACTCTGCGACGTCGAGAAGGCGCGAATCGTCGGAACCGATACCACGTTGACGGGGAATGTCACGATTCCGTCTGAGCTGGATGGGAATGTCGTTGTCGCCCTTGCGGAGTCGGCGCTCAAGAATGCGCAGGGTGTGACAGGGATTGTAATTCCGAAGTCGGTTGTTCAGATCGAGGACGGGGCGTTCGCTGGGCTTGAGGAGGTGCTTGCGCAGTGGTACAAGTCGCTGGCCGAGCTTGTCGATGGCGGAGCGTCGTATGGCCTCGGCGAGGACGTTGCCGACAAGACTGTTGCATCGATTACCGTGAGCGACGATGCAACGCTTGGCGATTTTGTCCTTGCAAAGGACAAGGTCTACGACTCTGTCGTGCACATCGTAAACACTGCCGACCGCGAGATACGCATCATTCTGCCAGAGGGATACTCCTATAGGGTTCTCAAGGGGTCGAGGCCGTTGACGGTCCCGGCGCATTCCGAATGCGTCCTGACTATCACGCGGCTATCGGCGCAGATATTCCTGGTCACCGTGGCGGAACTGGAGGTTCTGCAGTGAAGGCGATTCTCATTGTGCTTGCTTCTGCCGTCTCGCTTTGCGCAACCGCGATGCCGATAGGTCTTCGCACGGCAATGGTCTCACCGGCAGCCGTTTCGCCGAACACGTTGCCGCGTATTGCGGAAGACGCCAGCGCGGGCGATGTTAATGCAACACTTGACGGCGTCGGTTTCGCCGATGCGGAGATCAAGGAGGCGATTGGCGGGAGCGCGGCGGAATATGCGGCGTTTCGTGAATGGGCGCAGTGCGTTCGGCAATCATCCGGCAATCCTGGCGGCGGAGTTGCGGTCGTCGCATCGCCTCACGCGGCGGCGGCGTATTTGCTGGGTGCGGAGCGATTATTTGAGAACGAGCCAACGGTAGAGATAACGGAGGTTTCGGTCGCGGCCGATGTGCCACTCTCCGGCGGCGAGGGCGCCGCCGCAACGCAGATGACTGTCGCGGTAACGGTTAAGGATGGCGAGAGGGTGGTGGCGGTAGATGCTGACAAAGTTGCGGCGATGTTCGAGGCGACATGCGATCTCGGCGACTGGAGCGGCGCGTCAAAACTGACACCGACGGCGACGACGTTGGGAACCGACGCAAGCGGCAAGATGACCTTTACGGTCACTCCTGGCGATGGGACGGCCGAGAAAGCGTTTTTGAGGATCAAGCGATAGTGTTTAGGCGGCGGCGCGTAGCAATAGCCCACGAACTCGCTTCACCGCTTCTTCAAGGTGACGGTCGAGATGCCGTAGGGGGCAATTTGCCATTATCGCCAGCGAGACGCCACATCCACCGAGGGCTCTGAACCTTTGTGAACTTTGCGTTCTTTGCGGCTAAAATCAGACCTTCTCCCAGCGGTTGCCGTTTTTGTTGGAGCGGAGAGCCGCCTCGACAAAGCGCATAGTCCGCACTCCTTCGTGCGCGCCCGGGAAGTCGTGGGGCCTGCGGTCCCTGACCGCCGCGCAGAACTCGCGGTAGATGTTGGCGAACCCCTCGATGAATCCCTCGTGGTGCCCCGCCGGTATGCGTGAGAGCGCCTTGCTCGCCGCCGAGAGCTCGCCGATGTACGGGGCGTTCCTCTTGTAGATGCGCTCGGGCGCGAAGGGGTACTTAACCGAGAGGTAGTTGTTCTCCTCCTGGTTCCAGTAGAGCGACGCCTTGTCGCCGTAGACCCTGAGCCTCACGCCGTTCTCCTCGCCGGTCGCGACCTTCGAGACGGTGAACATCGCCTTTGGCTGGGAAGACTTTGACCGCGCGCCCGAGCGAGTGAGCGAAGCGGAACGAACGCCGGCGGGCGCACCCAGCCGCAGAAGCATCGACGCGTCGTCGTCGAGACGGTTCCCGGGCGCGAAGGACGAGAGGTCTGCGAGAACCTCCTTGACTTCAAGCCCCGTCACGTGCTCGATCAGGTGGAAGCCGTGGACGCCGATGTCCGCGACGACGCAGCTCGGCCCCGCCTTCTTCGGGTCCATCTTCCAGGCGTTGCGCTTGTCGAGCGGCTTCGAGAAGTCGATTTTCCTGAACGAGCCCTGGCTGTATTCAAGGACTACCTTGTCGATCTTGCCGAGCTCGCCGCGCTTCACGAGGTCGCGCGCGAGCTTTACCATAGGGAAGCCCGAGTATGTGAAGGGAATGCCGAGGACGCGGCGCCTCCGCCGCGCGAGGCGCTCAAGCTCCGTCGCCTCGGCGAGCGTCATGGAGAGGGGCTTTTCGCAGAGGACGTCCATCCCCGCCTCGAGCGCGGCCTTGGTGATCTCGTAATGCGAGCTGTTGGGC
>ODAI010889157.1_pt1 | contig 10421 bp, 10 predicted proteins | sample 1539321 | NCBI WGS metagenome assembly ODAI01 (sample SAMN02144231, study PRJEB22623) | gut metagenome | biome: sheep rumen | host: Ovis aries | place: New Zealand | reverse complement strand
TGTTTGTTGGTATTCTTATTACATTGTCATTTTCAAAATTTATAACATCTAAATTAAATAAACTTTCTGTTGTTCCATCTGTATGTTGTTTTAGTATATAGAACTCATTTTCCTTTGTTCCATATAATAATTTTTCATATGCGTTAATTTCAACATTAAATGTTACAGTTTGGTATAATTGTCCTTCAATGTATAGTTCTAAACGTGGATTTACTACATGTCCTGAAATTTCTACTTCAATTGGTGCTTCTACATGTCCATCATTGATATATTGTAAGCTTCTTGAGTTATAATCTGTGAAAGAACTATCCCAACGAAAATCCCAACGAATTTCATCTGAGAGTGGTTCAATTGTGTAACTCACTACATTCTGCTTATACCATAAACTTTTACAATTAAGCTGAATAGGCGAAGTTAGAATATTAAAATCATCTTCTTCTAATTTGTCAATTTTAACGAAATCAATGTCTCTATAATACTCAGCTCTATTCGTAAGCTTTGGTACATATATTATTTTTAAATCTTCAGCTCTCAATATAAAATCAACAAATGTCTTATACTCTTCATAAGTCATATCGTAGAACTCAAGTTCACCATTTATTATATTTTGCTTTATATATTCTTCATTCTTAACGTAAGTATTTCCTACTCTAACATATTCCACCTCTTTTTCGAAGCCTAAGCCATTAACATTATATAAGAATAGACTACCATTAACTTTTTGGCAGTCTATTCTTTGACCTTTTTCATTTTCGAAATAGAAGTTTCTGATATCTTCATATCTATAATTTTTATGTTCTATCAACTTCTTCTACCCCACTCTCTTTCAATAAAATTACTTACTTTTATCATTTCTTGTTCTGTCATTGTTTGAGGATATATATTAACAACCACATTCTGTGAATTATTGTTAATATTTCGTGTATAATCTTGATTTTCTCTTTTTGTTAATACTCTTTCTCCTTCATGCAATCTTGCAATATAGTTATTATGTGGTACATACGCTAATCCATCAGCATGTCCACTATTTGCAGAAGTCGCTGATACTGATGCTACAATTTTTAACTTTTCTGATATTCTTTGGCTTAATGAAGAAAATAGTCCAAGTTTTGAGTTCATACCATCAGCAATACTTTGAGCAGCTTCTTGTCCGGTTTGTTCAAAATTATTCTTTTGAAATCCGTCAATTCCCTCTTTTCCAAGTCTTTGAAAAGCTGCGGCTAATTGTTCATCACTTACTACTCGTCCAGTTGCATCTTGTATTTTCTTGATAGTTTCATCAGGTAGTCCACTTAAGCCATATGCATATACGTCAACAGATTGTTCAGATAAATCTTTCCATGCTTGAACTTGAGCAGGAGTCATGCCTTCTGTTTCACTTATCATAGCTGCTAGACTTTGTGCTAGATTATTTAATTGAGTAGTTTGAGCATCTTTTTGAATTTTACACTCTTTTTGTGCTGATTCATCTTTAATCCTAATACTCTCATCTAAATGCTGTTTTGTTATATTTAAATCATAGAGTTGATTTGATATCTGTTGTTGGATTGTACTTGCTATATCATCTGTAGCCTTTTGATAAGCAGTTGTTCGACGCATTATTAAGTCATTTACTTCTTCGGTTGTGCCTTGTTCTGCTATTACCAAGTCGCTTTCATACTCTCTAATCCATTGCAAATAAGTATTATATGCATTTTTTGATTCATTCAAAGCTTTTTGTGTATTATCTACAGTTTTTCTAGCATTATCTAATTGATTAATATAATAAGTTCTTACGCCTGGCAACAATGTGTATTTATTGCTTTCATAATCTTTTTCAGCCTGAGCTAATTTGTTTTGTGCATCGGTTAATTCGTTTGTTCTGTCTATTATAGCTTGATAACTTTCTGCTTTCTTATTAATCGCTTCATCATATTTTCCTTGCTCTGAATCCATCAAAGCACTTATTTTCTTTTTTACTATAACTTCTTCAATAGATTTCTTTAACTCATCATATTTTTCAATCAAATCACCTGTTCTTGAATATTCTGTTCCTAATGCATTGTTTAATTGATTTAAAATGAAATCAACTCTATTCTCATAGCCTTCTTTGACTTTTCCGTTTGTATCAACTAAAATGTCTAATTCTCCTGCTAACTTAGATATATTATCCATTTCAGCAAATACTGCATTTTTTGATTCATCATATGATTTAGCTAATTCATTTTGTGCATCTACTTGTTTTTGGGTGTTTTCTAAAACCTTTCCTGCTACTCTACTACTCTCATGACTTTGATATATATATGCTGCAAATGCTGCTGTTAAACTTGTAACAGCAATTGTAGCTAGTCCTGTTGGTGTTGCAACCTTTCCTATCAAACTTGTTAACGTTTTTACTCCTTCACTACCTTCATTAGTTCCATTTTTTAGGTTTCCGATTGCTTGTGCAAAATTACCTACGCCTTTTATTCCTGTTCCTAGGGTTGATGTTAATACTCCTACTGCTTTAGTTGTTGGTCCTAATGCTACCACTAATGCTCCGAGTCTAATTACATTTTGCTTTGTTTTATCATCTAATTGACTAAATTTCTTTATCGCATCACTTATATTATTTAATAATGGTTTTACATCTTTTATTACTTGTCTTAATGATGGAGCTAATTCATCTCCAAATTCAATTGCTGTCTTTGTAGCTTCATTTTTTAACATCTTTAATTGAGATTCTGTAGTTTTATACCTTGTAGAAGCTTCTTTACTTAATGCTGTATTATCTTTCCAACTCTTATTCGCCAATTTAATTGCATCTGTCATAACACCTGAAGAATTTGCTAAACTCAAAATAGTATTAGATAATCGAACTTCAGTTAATCCCATATCATCTAAAACTGCTACGGCTGATTTTCCGTTTCTTTCGGTATTATTTAATCCAGATATAAAACTAGATAATGCACTAACAGCATCCTCTTGAAATGCCTTTTTAAAGTCTTTTGATGTCATACCTGCTACTTTTGCAAAATCTTGTAACTCATCAGAACCAGTTTCAACTGCAACTTGTATTTTCTTCAACAATTTGCTCATTGCAGAGCCACCGGCTTCCGCTTCTATACCAACACTAGACATAGCAGTTGCTAAAGCCATTATTTGTGCTTCACTTAATCCTGCTAATTCTCCTGTTGCAGCCAAACGTGTTGCCATTGAAACAATGTCAGCTTCAGTTGTGGCAAAGTTGTTACCTAAAGCTACAATAACAGAGCCTAAATTACTGTATTTATCAGCTGTCATTCCTGTTACATTCGCAAATTTAGCCAAACTGCTAGCTGCTTCTGTTGAGCTTAGATTTGTCGATTCACCTAAATCAATCATGACTCTTGTAAATGATAATATGTCATCAGTTTTAATTCCCAATTGTCCTGCTGATTCGGCTACCGCTGCTATATCTGTCGCTGCACTTGGCAACTCTGTTGACATGTCTAATATTCCCTGTCTAATTGCCTGTAATTGTTCTTCTGTACCATCTACAGTTTTTCTAACACCTGCAAAAGCACTTTCATAATCAATTGATGCTTTTAATGCTACTGTCGCTATTGTTGCTGTTCCTGCACTAACGATAGATAACTTGTTCCCTAAAGAATTAATCTTATCGCCTAATTTGGTGATATGTTCTCCTGTTTCTTCCCATTTCTTTCCGTTTGCAATTAATCTATCCGTTTGAGTTTTTAACTCTTTATTTGTTTCATCTATGGCATTTTTTATTTTTTGTTGTTTGGTCTCCGCTTCTACAAGCCTATCTTTCCATTTTTTTGCTTCCTCAGAATTTTCTCCTAGATCCTTTTTCGCTGTCTCATATGCTTCATTACATTGCTCTACAACTTTAGTTTGTTTATCATATTGTTCCTGTAATGTTTTTAGTTTTGTTGTTAATAAATCAGTATTATCTTTACTTCCTTTTAATTGCTCTTGATTTAGTTTTAATTCTTTAGTAAGAGAGCGTATTGACTCTTCTCCTTCTTTTATTCCTTTTTTTAAGCCTGTTATATCAGCTTCAAATTTAATTTGTTGTTTATTTTTTTTAGCCATCTTTACGCCTCCTTAGGATTGTTAATATAATTTTGATATGCATGAATATCGTCCACTACTTCGTCCAAGAAGAAAATATCGCTGTTCCAAAATGTCTCAGCGTCAATTCCATTCATAACCACAAAAAAAACATACATATCTGCTAATGTTTCGATATGTATGCTTGGTTGTTTATATTTACTTTTTTCTTTCTTTCCCGTTGCTTTTCTAAATCCTTCTTGGAATCTTAGTTTTTTCTTTTTGTTAACAAATCTACACCTGCTGAATTAATTGTTAATATATCAACATCTTCTACTAATTTTAGAAACTCATCATACGCAATACTTTCGTTTGTTGCACCAATATAACCTGTATATACCACTTTATAGTAATCAGATAAACGAGGTTCTTTTCCTTCCTCTGCTTCTCTTATTATTTTTAAAACATCAAAACTTTCATCCATTTCTTCAACTTTTCTGATTGCCATTGGTGTAATTTTTAAGTTTACTTCTTTATCATTTATTTTCATACCTTTTTCTCCTCCCAAAAAAGGCATTAAATTAAATATTTCATAGAAATACCTAATCTAATGCCTTTTTACAAATTAATAAATATTTTAATCCTTGCAATAATGATATAAAACTATTGCAAGGATTATCTTTTAACAAAATACATTAATTAACCATTATTTTGTTCTGTTGCTTTTACTAAAGCTGGTGTAAAGTTAGTTAACCATTGTTCTTTAACTGTTTCATCTTCTAATTCGTCTTCATAAGCTTCATAATAGAACATATCATTACTATCTACTAATGCAGTAAATTCAAAATCATCCATTTCTATTTCTGTTGCATCATTATTAACTTTAAGTGTTAATCCTTTTACATCCTCTAAATTTGAAAATGCTATGTATTTAACGTTTCCTTCCATATCAATAACTTTTGCAGCAAAAACAAATGGTTTTGAAAAAGATTCACTTCCATAACCATATACTCCTGTTTTTAGTCCTTCATTTGAAAGCCCCATTATATTTCTTGCTGTTGGTATTTTTGCATGACCTGTTAATGATACTGTCATATCAATAACTTGTTTAGCTTTCTTTACTGTCTTTCCTTCACATTTTTTTACAATTTCATTAACATTTGCTGTTGCATCCATTGTACCAATGCATCCAAAGCTTACTGCACTTTGGTCTGGAAATTGAATTGAACCTTCTTTAATTTTATAATTTTCAAATTCTACAACTTGTTTCATTATTGTAATTCCTCCTCTATTTTATTGTTTAAATGGCCTAATAAACCATCTCCAACTTCATCAGTTTTAGTTTCTAATGCTCTTCCAAAGAAAGCCTGTTCACCTTTTCTTTTTTGATGTTTTCCTCTTCCTTCATCTGGAAATATTAGATAGCCAAAATCTTTTGAACTTGGCTTTAATTTTGTTTGAACTTTAATTCCTAGGTTAAATGGAATTTTGTCCAAACTTTCTACATCCTTAGCATGTACTTTTGGTGCTTTTTTTACTTTTGATTTATCTTTATTTGAACGTGGCATAAATTTTAGAACTTGCGTTTTAAAAACATCTCCACCTTCGTTCCACAAATAATTATTTGCTTCATATTCTGATTTTTTAGGTAACGCATTCCATCTTTCTTGAAATTTCTTTACCTTCGAAAAATCGATTGTCAATTCGTTATATGCCATTATTATCCCCTCTTTCAGGTCTTTCAAATGTGTATATATTTAAATCAATCCAATCGTTTGTATCAGCTATTTGAACATCATCAGAATCCATTCCGACGAAAATAAGATTAAGTTCCTTAATCTTATTTATGATGTCAAAATCAGATATTTTCTGTTCCCCTGTAAATGCGTAAATAATTTGTATTTGTCTTACAAACTTGTTACAACCACTTTCTATCAACCTACCTCTTCTGAAGATAAAATAATTATAATTATCCAATTCATTTTCATAAATTCTTCTATTTCCAATAGGTAGTTTAAATTCTTCTAGTTTTTCAATTATCTTTTCATCATTCATTATTTACCTCTACTTTCTTAGCTGAGGCTATTTGCAGATATAAATATATGTTTTTGCCATCACTAGAATCACGTTTTTTTACTTCGTATATCACATCATCATTGTTAATCTTGATTTTTATGTTATCTGGAAGTTCTGAAATTGGTATTCTAATTTTCTTGTCTATTGTATAACCTAAAGAATCAGCTATTTGATTGTCTGTATCTCTAATATTTACATTAGCAAATGGACGCTTTCCTATTTTTTCAAATTGTTCGCCTATTTTCTCTTTTTTAGTATTTTTCAATACTTGTATTAATCCATACTTAATAAAACCGTCATTGTATGTATAATGACGGTTTGGATTGTATGGAAGTGGATTACTGAACTTCTGCTTTGCCATATCGTACCTCCATTTTTAAAATATCTTGCAAATTATTTTCAATGAAATATTCTTCAGAATTATTTCTTTCATATCTACAATAGGTTTTTAATAGCTTTCTAGCTAAAATATCAGTATTAAAATCAATATAGGATTGAACATCATTTTGAAGTACTGCAACACCATTTTTTATATAATCTGCAATACTTGCGTTTGTATCATCATCATCCCATGTAATGTTTAGAGTTCTTTTCACTTCTTTGAAGAAATCTTCATCAGTGGTGATATCATTTTCAATATCACCATTGATTCCAATTCTAACTTTTACTAAGTCTTCATATTTCAAGGCTTAACACCTCTCTTTACTAACCATTAGTTGTTTCATCTGCTGCAACATCTGAAATATCTAATAGTAAGAATGAATTATTGTCAATAGCTTTACCATTAGCATACATTTTTGCTAAATATACTCTTTCATCATCTAAGAATTTAAAATCGTCAGAGTATTCAATTTTTTGTCCCATTCCTACACCTAAGTCATATTTTTCAGCTAAACCAATAACTGCTTCTCCTGTTGCTACAGATGGCTCTTGAATTATATCAACTGGAAATGGAAATTGATTTGCTACATATTGTCCTAATGCATTTTTTGTTGTTGTAATAGCAAATACTTTCTCCCAATAATCAACAGGATTAACAATTAATGTTACTTTTGTTACAATTCTCTTTCCTCCGTTTGTTAATTTAGCAATTATTTTTCCTAGTGTCTTTGGTTCGAAATCTTTTACTTTAATAGCTGTTTTTCTTGGAACTGCTTCTCCAGGTGTTACAGCAGCTGCTAAGTCTCTATCCATACCATAAGGTTGATCTATACCTGTACCTGTAACAATAGCTTTAACTAATCCTTTTGACATACTTTCTGTTAATATAGTTCTAATATATGTTTCTAACCAAGCTGGTCCTAATTTTAAGTACGCTTTGCAGATTGGCAAAAATGCACTTAATTTATAAAGAGTTGTAGATTCTCTTTTAAATCCAGTTTCTAATTCTTTCTTGATTTCGTCGCATAAAGTTCCCCACCAAGCAACTTCAACATCACCTGTTCTCTTGATAACTTCTGTAATACCTGTTACATTTGTTATTTTAATTTTCTTTAATAATGGATGAGCTTCCTCTAAGTCTTCAAATACTCTATTAATTGTTGTTGTAGGCATTACAACATCTAAATCTGTTAAAGCTTGTTTAACATTGTTTTGTTTCATTGCTTCAGCAACTTTTTCAAAATATTTTAATTCTTCGCTTGTTAATTGTTTAGCTCCTCTATTTGTTAATATAATTGTGTCATTATTTACTGTAGCTTGTTCTTTTGTTACTCTTTCAGCAACCTCTTCTGCTACTAATTCCATCCATTGTTGCATAACTTCTGCTTGTTCATCTGTTTTTCCTTCTTCAATAGCTTTTAAAGCTCTTTCTTTAATATCTTCTCTGTTTAAATCTTTCATACTCATGTTTAAAAATCCTCCCTATTTTAAAATTCCATTAAAAAAAGACTCAAAAATATTTGATTTTTGGTCTTCTTTAATATTGGTTTCATTAATTATATTTTTTTCGTTGTTCATTTTTTCAACAACCCTGTTCGCTATTTGTTCAATAGCATCATCCTCAAGTTTTAATTTTTCAGATTTCTCTGGTTTAACTTGCATTCTTAATTTTTGATTTTCTATAACTAGATCCATAATACTTTTACTTGCTGATTGCTCGATATCATCAGAAATTGGTAGTATTTTTGTACAGAAACCTTTGTCTAAACACTCTTGAGCAGTTAGCCATGTTTCTCCATCTAAAAGTTCTACTAATTCATCTCTTTCGATATTTACTTTTGACAAATAAGATTCAATAGAAGCTTCCATAATTTTGTCTAAATCATCGGCTGCTTTTCTTAAATCTTTTGCATTTCCACATTCATAAGTCCAGCAATTATGAATCATCATCATAGAATTTTTTGGCATATAGATTTCATCTCCTGCCATAGCAATAACACTTGCAATACTTGCAGCTATTCCATCTATGTAAACTTTTACAGTAGCTTTGTGTTGTTTTAACAAATTAAACATTGCTAAGCCTTCAAAAACATCACCACCAAGAGAGTTAATATGTAAATTAATTTCAGATATATCTCCTAGCTCTAGTAATTTGTCTTTTAAGCAAATTGCTGAGTTTGTTTCATCACTCCACCAACTGTCCCAAATATCTCCATAAATGTATATGTCTGCTGTGTTATTTGCTGACTGTTGAATTTTGTTCACTATATTCTTCATTTCTCTTCCTCACCCCCTTCAACTGTCATATAATTCTTAGTTACATATGATTTATTAGCCCATTCTTCCTTTAATTGTTCCTCTCCTAATTTGCTTAATAATCGATTATGAGAGAAACCTATTCTAAATAATTTATCTAATGAATCAGCATTGCTTAACCAGTTTGTAAATTCAGTTGTTAATAAATCTGCTTTCATATACGTTCCTTTAACAAATTGATTTTTAGAATATGCTTTTCTATTAACTTCAGAATTAAACATTAATGCAAATGGTTTAAATGCATGTGTCATATAACTTTGTTCTTGTTCTTTTAATTCATTTTTATTTGCATAAAGTAAATCAACCGGTATATTAAATATTGATGCAATATTTTCGAATATTTCTTTTCCCGCTTCTTTCATTTGACTAACGGAATCGCCACTGTTTTTATTTGATGCCTTTTCATCCAAATTAGTAAGTGATATTCCTTTTGGCAATGTTAATACATTTCTTTTTCCTTCAATAAATGGTTTTATTAAACTATCTATTAAATTTTGTAAATCATTATCTTTGCCATTATTTAAATTGTTAGTAGACTCGAAATTAACAATTATTTTTCTTAATCTGTCTCTTACATATGCATTTTGCATTGCATTTAATATTTCAGAATAATTATTGTCAATTGAATTTATTAATGCTTCAAGTCTTTCGTCATTTAAACTAAAGTAAAAAACATCATCCATATAGAACTTGTCTTTAAATGAATATTCATCTACAACAACATTTTCAAAAGTATATTTTTTAAGTGCATATCTTTTTTTGTCAAAACTATCTGCAACAAATAATTGATCATTTACTCTTATTATTAAGCATTCTTTCTTTCTTATTAACTGTTGCATAAACTTAAAGTAAAAATCATATTTATTAGAATTTAAGTTCGGTGAAACATTAAATTTATAGTACATACTCTTTTTTACTTCTTCATGTTCTTCATATGTTCTAAACTCAGTACTAACAAAAGAACTTGCTAACAAAGAAATTACTTTTCGTAACCCTAACTCTTTGTAGCAAGTATCGTTTATCAAGTCTATACATTGACTTAAACATATTTCATTATCCTTATTAAACCATCTTCGCATGTATTCTGCTGCGTTTTCTATAAAACTCAAAACGTCACCCCCTTAATATGCTTTTAGAAAAGATTTTAAATAATCTTCATCTATTGTTTGAGTTTCTTTCAACTCACTTTGTATGCTTGTTGCGTGTGTAAACGCCATAAATCCGTCATTTTTTCTACTCTGTTGTTCTATCTTTATAAATGCTTTATTTCCATTTTTTCTAGGTTCTACGGCTGTATTATTTACGTACCATCGCATAAGAGTACTATCACCAAAAATTAGTATTTGATTTGAAAACCAATCTTCTAATACTCCATAAACCATAGTATCGGTGAACTCACCACTTCGTACTATTACTATTTCGCCAGTTTTATTTGTTGCAGTTCTTAATGTTAATCCAACCTTTTCAAATGCTTCTATGAAATAATTAGCTTTTACTTTATCTATAGCAATCGCTATAATATTGTATTTTGTCATATTATCTATAAACCATTGTGCTACAACTTCTGGTGGTATTGTTGGTGTTGATACCCATGTTATTTCGCCTTTTGAATCAGCTTCTTCTATTACTTCTTT
>ODAI010107805.1_pt1 | contig 10421 bp, 5 predicted proteins | sample 1539321 | NCBI WGS metagenome assembly ODAI01 (sample SAMN02144231, study PRJEB22623) | gut metagenome | biome: sheep rumen | host: Ovis aries | place: New Zealand | reverse complement strand
GTTCCGTGGGATGATAACTCTTGCACACCTCGCTGATGCATTCGTAGATGGCCTGGAGTTTGGCATAGGCGTCGGCCTCCTTGCGAAGGTCCAGCACCCCCATGTCCACGTACGAGGGTTTCCTGCCCTCCACGCGGACGATTCCGAAGCCCAGCAACTGGGTGCCCGGGTCGATGCCCAATATGATGCGTCCGTTTTCCATAAGGCCCACAAAGTTACAAAACTTTGAATCATTTGGTGCAAAAAATGTTAAGCGGAAACAATTGTTGCAGCAAAGGTAACATCCCTTGCAGGATGGACAGGCACATAATACCTATATTTGCGGCAGGCGAAAACCACCGCCTTCCGGATACGGAACTAACAACCATTATTATATGTTCAAACTAAAATCTATTTTTGTATCGGCCCTTCTGCTGATTGGCTTCACCGCCTTTGCCCAGCAGATTACGGTTACCGGTGTGGTAACCTCGTCGGCCGACGGCTACGGTGTCATTGGTGCCGCAGTCATGGAAAAAGGTACGGACAACGGTACCATCACAGACTTCGACGGCAACTTCACCATCACGGTGAAGGAAGGTGCCGTCCTGGTCTTCTCCTCCATCGGTTATTCCACCCTTGAACTTCCCGCTCAGGCGCAGATGTCCGTGGTCATGGACGAAGACGCCCAGCTACTGAATGAGGTAGTGGTAACCGGTTATACAGTCCAGCGCAAGGCCGATCTGACAGGTGCCATCTCCACGGTGAACACCGACGATCTGGCCAAGCAGAACGAGAACAACCCCGTCAAGGCCCTGCAAGGACGTGTTCCGGGCATGAACATCAGCGCTGACGGCAGTCCTTCCGGCGCAGCCACCGTGCGTATCCGTGGTGTGGGAACCCTCAACGACAACGACCCGCTGTACATTATCGACGGTGTTCCCACCAAAGCCGGCATGCACGAACTCAACGGTAACGACATCGAGTCTATCCAGGTTCTGAAAGACGCCGCCTCCGCTTCCATCTACGGCAGCCGCGCCGCCAACGGTGTTATCATCATCACGACCAAGGGCGGCAAGGAAGGCAAGATAAAAGTGGACTTCGACGCCAGCGTGGCCGCCCAGTCCTATGTTAACCGCATGCAGGTGCTCAATGCCGAGGAATTCGGCCGGGTTATGTGGCAGGGCTATGTGAACGATGGCCTGAATCCCAACATGAACGCTCTGGGCTATATCTACGACTGGGGCTATGATGCCCAAGGCAATCCCATGCTGAACAAAGTGATGATGAACAAATACCTGGACGCTGCAGGCACCACCCCCGCCAGCGACACGGACTGGTTCAAGGAAACCACCCGAACCGGTATCATCCAGCAGTACAACCTCTCGCTGAGCAACGGCTCCGAGAGGGGCAACTCCTTCTTCTCCGTTGGTTATTATAAGAACGACGGTATCATCAAATATTCCGACTTCTCCCGTCTGAGCGCCCGTATCAACACGGATTATAAACTGCTGAAGATTGGCGACAAACACATCGTGACCATCGGCGAACACTTCACCGTAAACCGCACCTCCGAGGTACAGGCTCCCGGCGGATTCCTGGAGAATGTGCTCCAGTTCAACCCCTCCATCCCCGTGTACACCACCGATGGAGAGTTTGCCGGTCCCGTAGGAGGCTATGCCGACCGTGAGAACCCTCTCGCCCGCCTTACCCGCAACGCCGACAACCGTTATTCCTACTGGAGAATGTTCGGTGACGCCTATCTGAACATAAACCCGCTGAAAGGCCTGAATTTCAAGACCACCTTCGGTATCGACTATGCCCAGAAGGAGCAGCGTATCTTCACCTATCCCGTCACGGAAGGCACCGTGGCCAATCCCACCAATGCCGTGGAAGGCAAGCAGGAGCATTGGCTCAAATGGATGTGGAACGCCATCGCTACCTATAACCTGGAGATTGGCAGGCATCGCGCCGACTTCCTCGCAGGTACGGAGATCAACCGTGAAAAGGACACTTGGTTCAGTGGAAAAGCTTATGACTTCGCCGTCCTGAATCCCGATTACATGTGGCCCAGCTCCGCAGTGGGAGAGGCCGAGGCCTATGGCGGCGGCGGCGGATTCACCCTGGTATCCTTCTTCGGAAAGGCCAACTATAATTTCGCAGACCGCTACCTGGCCAGCGTCACGGTGCGTTACGACGGTTCCAGCCGATTCGGCCGCAACAACCGCTTCGGTCTGTTCCCGTCCGTCTCCCTGGGATGGCGCATTGACAAGGAACCCTTTATGGAGGATGCCACCTGGCTGGAGAACCTGAAAATCCGCGCCAGCTGGGGTCAGACCGGTAACCAGGAAATCGCCAACGTAGCCCGCTATACGCTGTATGAGAGCAACTACGGCGAGGCCGGCTTCGGCGGCCAGAGCTATGGTACCAGTTATGACATCGAAGGCACCAACGGAGGCAAGACGCTGCCCAGCGGTTTCAAGCGCAACCAGCTTGGCAATGACAACCTGAAGTGGGAGACCACTACCCAGACCAACGTCGGTTTGGACTTCGCCATGTTCAAGAGCGCCCTCTACGGTTCCTTCGAAGCCTACTACAAGAAGACCACCGACATTCTGGTGTACATGCCCGGTATCGGTGTGATGGGTGAAGGCTCTTCCCAGTGGATCAACGCCGGCGCCATGGACAACAAGGGTCTGGAATTCAATATAGGCTATCGCGGAGAGGTAGGCGACTTCCAGTACGACCTGGCCGGCAATATCGGCACCTATAACAACAAGGTGACCAAACTTCCTGATACCATCGCCGCAGCAGGCACCTTCGGCGGAAACGGCGTAGAAAGCGTCGTGGGCCATCCGATGGGCGCCCAGGTTGGCTATGTCTATGACGGCATTTTCAAGAGCCAGGATGAAATTGACAACCATGCCACCCAGAACGGTGCCGGCCTGGGCCGCATCCGCTGGAAGGACCTCAACAATGACGGCATCATCAACGAGAAAGACCAGAAATGGATTTACTCTCCCGTTCCGGATTTCACCTGGGGTCTGAATATCTACCTGCAGTACAAGAATGTGGACCTCACCATGTTCTTCCAGGGAGTCCAGGGTGTGGACGTCATCAGCGACTTCAAGAAACAAACCGACATCTGGAGCGGCCTCAACATCTCCAACCTGAACAAGGGCCGTCGCATCCTGGATGCCTGGAGCCCCAACAACATGGCCTCCAACATCCCGGCCGTGAGCACCATGGACAACAATAACGAAAAACGCGTCTCCTCCTATTTCGTGGAAGACGGTTCTTTTGCCAAACTGCGCACCATCCAACTGGGTTACAACTTCTCCAAGCGTGTCTGTGAAACGCTTCACATGAGCCGCCTGAGAGCTTATGTATCGGCCCAGAACCTGTTCACCATCCGCAGCAGCAAGTTCACCGGCGTGGATCCGGAGAACCCCAACTTCGGTTATCCTATCCCCATGAATGTAACGATGGGTATCAATGTTTCCTTCTAATGCACAACAGATTATGAGAAAGTTAATTTCCATCCTATATATGGGCCTGGCCTGCTGCATCGTCCTTTCCTGCAACAAGCTCCTGTCCGAACAGGTCCCCCAGGCCACGCTGAGCGACGAGCAGGTGAAAGATCCTGCCAATGCAGAGGGCATGGTGGTGGCCGCCTACGCCATCTTCACTTCGGCCGAGGATATCAACTCCTCCTTCTCCATGTGGAATTTCGACGTGCGATCCGATGACGCTTACAAGGGCGGCAACGGCACCAGCGACGGTGACGTATTCCACCAGCTCGAAATCCAGCAGGGTGTCCTTACCACCAACTGGAACATCAATGATATGTGGGTCCGCTTATACAACAGCCTGTCCCGTGTAAACAGCGCCATCGCCCTGCTGAACGAGTGCGACGACAGCTTCGCCATGAAGGAACAGCGCCTGGCAGAGATGAAATTCCTGCGCGGCTATGGTCACTTCCTCCTCAAGCGCCTGTACAAGAACATTCCCTTCGTCGTCAACCCCAACCTCACCTATGAGGAATACAACGAACTGTCCAACACGGCCTATTCCAACGATGAAGGCTGGCAGCTCATCATAGACGATGTGAAGGAGGCCTTTGACGTACTGCCTGCAGTGCAGGCCGATAAAGGCCGTCCCACCAAGGCCGCGGCCGCCGCTTTCCTGGCCAAGCTTTATCTGTACAAGGCCTACCGCCAGGACGATCCCAAGTCCAACAAGGTGACCGCCATCAATACCGAAGACCTCCAGAAGGTCATCGAGTACAGCGACCCCAAGTACTACGCCAACTACGGCCTGGAAGAAGACATCCACAACAACTTCCGCCCGGAAGAGATGTACGAGAACGGCAAGGAGAGCATCTGGGCCATCCAGTACTCCCGCAACGACGGTTCCACCTACGGCAACCTGAACTGGAGCTACGGCCTTATCGGCCCCAGCATCGACAACGTTACCGACGGAGCCTGCGACTTCTACAAGCCCAGCCAGAATCTGGTGAACGCCTTCCGCACCGGTGCCGACGGTCTTCCTTTCCTGGACGGCTTCAATGAGAAGGACTACAGCTTCGGTGACAATGCAGACCCCCGTCTGTTCCTCACCGTGGGCATGCCCGGCCTTCCTTACATGTTCAACAAGAACTTCATCCAGGACGAGACCAAACAGTGGAGCCGCGGCAACGGCCTGTACGGCTACTACATCAGCCTCAAGCAGAACGTGGATCCCGCCCTCGTGGGTGAATACCTCATCAAGGGTTCCTACTGGGCCTCTTCCATGAACCGCATCGTCTTCCGCTATGCCGATGTGCTCCTGGAGCGCGCCGAAGCGTATGCCCAGCTGGGCGAAAGCGGAAAGGCCATCGATCTGGTGAACCAGATTCGCAGGCGCGCCGCTTCCTCTACCCAGATGTTCTCCGATTATCCTTCCCGCTACGGCGTCAAGATTTACGCTACGCAGTATAACGGAAGCTATGACAACGCCACCACCATCAAGATTGTGAAGATGGAACGCCGTCTGGAGATGGGTATGGAGTGCGAGCGTTTCTTCGACCTGGTGCGCTGGGGCGACGCCGCCACCGTGCTCAATAAGTATTATGCCGAAGAAGCAGACAACTGCACCATCTATAGGGATGCCAAGTTCACGGCCGAAAAGGACGAGTATCTGCCCATCCCCGCCTCTCAAATCGCCGCTTCCAACGGCCACTATACTCAGAATATCGGCAATTGGTGATCATCAATGACGCATACCATGAAACACAAATTATTCTATATCGCAGCCGCATTGCTTTGCCTGGCAGGCTGCACCAAAAAAACAGTAAGCGACCTCAAACTGGATGGTGACTGTCTCATCCAGACCATCTCCCTGGACAATTTCGAGGGAACCATCGACCTGGCCGCCCGCAGCATCGTGGTCCGTCTTCCGGAAGTCTATGCCACTTCTTCGATGGAAATCACGGAACTGACCCTGTCCAACGGCGCCACCTGCAATGTTGTTAAGGGCCAGAAACTGAACATGGACGCCGCAAAAGGCATCCACGTGAGCAACGGAGACGCCTCCATCGACTGGACGCTGAGCGTCCTTCATGACGAGGCCCGCATCCTGCACTTTGTGCTGAACGACATCTACACCGGCACCATCGACCAGGAAGCCAAGACCATATCGGCCTTCGTTCCCAAATCGGAAGGCATCAATGCCCTGGTACCCACCATCGTCATCAGCCAGAACGCCACCATTTCCCCGCTTTCCGGCGTACCTCAGGACTTCACCGAGCCCGTACAGTATACCGTAACCAACAACTCCGCCAAGAGCGTCTATACGGTGAACGTGACGGCCATCGACAAGCCCAAGGCCCTGTTCATCGGCGAGCCCGCCAACATGAACGACTTGGATCCTGAGGCCGGCGCAGCCTGCCAGTGGATGCTTTCCAACGTGCCCGGCGCCCTGTACACCAGTTTTGCAGACTTTGCAGCCGGTACCGTGGAACTGGATGAATGCCAGATTATCTGGTGGCACTTCCACATGGACGGCGGTGTGGACGGTCACGACAACTTTGTGGCCAAGGCCCCTTACGCCCTGGAAGCCGTGAACCAACTCCGTGCCTACTATGAGAACGGCGGAGCCTTCTTCCTCACCCGTTATGCCACCAACCTGCCTTCCTTCATCGGCGCCACCGGTGACGACGAGTGGACCACCCCGAACAACTGCTGGGGCCAGAACGAAGACGGCGCAGAGCGCTGCTGGGGTCCTTGGGACTTCAACATCTTCAGTGGTCAGAACGAGCATCCGCTGTATGGCGGCCTCATCGCCGGCGATGACCCCAACAAGGTTTACTGCACCGACAACGGTTACCACATCACCAACTCCACGGCCCAGTACCACATCGGTACCGACTGGGGCGGCTACGATGACCACGCTGCCTGGGAAGCCCGTACCGGCGCCAAGATCCTGGGCGTAGGAGGAGACGGAGCTGTCGTGGCCTGGGAATATCCTGCCAAGGACGGCAAGGGCGGCATCATCTGCATCGGCTCCGGCTGCTATGACTGGTATTCCTACATGTTCGAACCCGAATATGAGGAGCACTTCCACAAGAACATCGCCACGATGACGAAGAACGCTATTAACTATCTGACCAAGTAGAAGTTATGAAAACATTTTTCCAATACATCACTTTAGCCGGCGTGGCCCTGGCGGCCACCCTGGCCTGCACCAAGGAAAACTATGGTGATGCGCCCAAACCCTGGGACGAGACCGCCAATTACTTCGCATCGGCCGATGAAAAAGGCTTCAGCACCTACTATACCCCGGCGATCGGCCGAGTGGGTGACCCCATGCCTTTCTACGACGGCAAGGCCGGCGAATTCAAGGTACTGTACCTGCAGGAGTACGACAACAATGCCACCTATAACTTCCATCCCATCTGGGGCGTAAGCACCAAGGACGGCGCTTCCTATGCCTCCCTCGGAGAAGTCATCCCTGTGGGAGCCTCCATCCTGGAGCAGGACGCAGCCATCGGCACCGGCTGCTGCGTTTACAACGCGGCTGACGGTCTGTACTACATCTATTACACCGGCCACAACGGCAACTGCACCAACCGTGAGGTTATCCTGCGGGCCACATCCCCGGATTTCACCACCTGGACCAAAGACCTCCTTTGGGCCATGAAGGGCGATGATTTCGGCTATTCCAAGGAAGACTTCCGCGACCCCCAGGTGTTCAAGGCCGATGACGGCAAATGGCACATGGTGATTTCCAGCAACCTCAAGTTCGCCGACTTCGTGTCCGACGACCTCAAAACCTGGTCTCACGTGGGTTCCTTCAACATGGTCTGGGACCGTATGTGCGAATGCCCGGACGTGTTCAAGATGGGCGACTGGTGGTACTTCATCTACTCGGAAGGCTACCGCGCTCCCTGGAGCCGCAAGGTCAAATACATGATGGCCGATTCCTGGCAGGGGCTGAAAGACTGCTTCGGCGATCCGGGCGCCCACTGGCCGCAGGACATGCACGAGGGTGTGCTGGACAGCCGCGCCTTCTATGCCGGTAAAACCGCTTCCAACGGAACTGAGCGTTACATCTGGGGTTGGTGCCCCACCCGCACCGGCGCCACCATCTTTGACCGCAACGTCAACGTGGGTGCCTCCAGCGAGCCCAACTGGTCCGGAGCTCTGGTCTGTCACAAGATTCTCCAGAAGGCCGACGGTACCCTCACCCTGGGTGAAGTGCCGGCCATGGCTGCGAAATACAACCAGAGCAAGACCGTGAAGGTGATGGCTTCCAACGGGGCCACCCTGAACGGGGTCAACGGAAGCCTGAAAGGAGACGATGCCTACATCCTCTACAACCGCCTGGATGCCCACAACCACCTTTCCTTCAAAGTAACCACCTCCAACAATTGGGACAAATTCGGCATCTCCCTGGTGCGCGGAACGGATTCCAAGAAATACTACACGATGGTGGTGAATCCCGAATGGGAAGACGGCCGGAAAGTGAACTTCGAAGAGGAAGGCGAAGAAGGCAAGCACTTCATTGAAGGAATAGACGGCTATAATTTCGCCCGACCCGCCAACAACGAGTACAAGATTGATATTTACACGGACAACTCCGTGGTGGTGATGTACATCAACGACGTATGTGCTTACACGCAGCGTATCTATGGAATACAGAAAAACTGCTGGAGCATCAACAATTACGGAGGAAGCATCACCGTTTCCGATCTGGCTGTAACCCTGTATTAAAAGTCTCGTTTTTTAGCTATATTTGAAGCATGAAACGACTTCTCACTCTTATGGCTCTGATGCTCCCGGTCCTTGCCGGGGCTCAGAGCCTTACTGTTACCCACCTGAGTGAAACGCACACGATGATCCAGGTGAACTGCAAAGACCGCTACGTAATGCTTCCCGTTCAGGAAACGGCCCAGGAAGCCACCGTGAAAGTGCTCTCCAACGGGCAGGCCGTCCTGAAGGCCAACGTTTCCCTGGCCATAGACAAGACGGATTACCTGGTCCCGCTGGATTTGGGGAAATGGGCCGGCAGCAGCATCCTGCTGGATATCAAGATGACCCAGGGACGCGGCGTCCGCCGGGACCCTTCCGACGATGTCTGCTGGAGTGAAATGGTCACTATGCCCGTCCTGGACCCTGCCAACAGGGAAAAGCTTTACCGTCCCACCTATCATTTCTCCCCCCAGTGGGGCTGGATGAACGACCCCAACGGCATGGTCTATAAGGACGGTGAATGGCACCTGTTCTATCAGTATAACCCTTACGGCAGTTTCTGGGGCAATATGCACTGGGGACACGCCGTTTCCAAGGACCTCGTGAACTGGGAACACCTGGATGTTGCCCTGGCCCCGGACGATCTGGGCGCCATCTTCAGCGGCAGCGCCGTGGTGGATGAGAACAATACCGCCGGTTTCGGCCGGGGCGCCATCGTTGCGATGTATACTTCCGACGGAGACAACCAGACCCAGAGCATCGCCTACAGCAACGATGGCGGACGCACTTTCACCAAATATGCCGGCAACCCGGTGATTGTGGCGGAAGACACGCCCGATTTCCGCGACCCCAAGCTGTTCTGGGACAACCAGACCCGCCAGTGGAAGGTGGTGCTGGCCGCCGGCCAGGAGGTGCAGTTCTACAGCTCCGACAACCTCAGGGACTGGACGTATGACAGCAGCTTCGGCCTGTCCTACGGCAACCACAACGGTGTGTGGGAGTGCCCGGACCTGATCCGTCTGCCCTTCGAGGGGAAAGACAAGTGGGTCCTTCTTCTGAACATCAACCCCGGCGGCCCCTTCGGCGGCAGCGCCACCCAGTACTTCGTGGGCAGCTACGACGGAAAGACGTTCAAATGTGATGACCTTCCCACCGTCACCCGCTGGATGGATTACGGCAAGGACCACTATGCCGCCGTCACCTGGAGCAACGCTCCCGAGGGCCGCACCGTGGCCATCGCCTGGATGAGCAACTGGCAGTATGCCAATTCCGTTCCCACCACCCAGTTCCGCAGTTCCAACTCCGTCCCGCGGGATCTCTCCCGCATCCGCAAGGGTAAGGAAGTGATCCTGAGGAGCACCCCGTCCCGGGAAGTGGAAGCCCTCCGCGGCAACCCGGTCCAGTACACGCTGTCTACGGCCCCCGTGGAGCTGTTTGAAACTCCAGCCAAGGCCTACGAACTGGTTCTGCGCTTCACCCTGCAGAAAAAGGAAGGCGCCACCTTCGTGCTTTCCAACGAGTCCGGAGAGCAGGTGGTCTTCTCCTATGAGCCGGAGTCCCAGACCTTCTCGATGGACCGTCGCGGAAGCGGAATGGTGAAGTTCTCCAAGAAGTTCGCCGCCGTCACCACCGCCCCCACCCGCGTGGGAGGCAGGATGGAGCTGCGCCTGCTGGTGGACAGCGCCAGCATAGAGGCCTTCGGTGAAGACTTCGCGATGACCAACCTCGTCTTCCCTTCGGCCCCCTACAACACGCTCAGGCTTTACGGCAACGCCAAGGCCGATGTAACACTTTATCCTATAGCCAAGTAATGAACAAAAAGATACAACTCATACCGGTGATGCTCTGCTTCTTTGCGATGGGGTTCGTAGACCTCGTGGGCATCGCCTCCAACTATGTCCAGGCAGACCTCAACCTGTCCGATTCGGCCGCCAACATCTTCCCCTCGCTGGTGTTCTTCTGGTTCCTGATCTTCTCCGTCCCCACGGGCATCCTGATGAACCGCATCGGCCGGAAGAATACCGTGCTCCTTTCCCTGGTAGTGACGGTGGTCTCCCTTATCCTTCCCATCTTCGGAGAAAGCTACGGCCTCATGCTGGCCGCCTTCTCCCTGCTGGGAATCGGTAACGCCCTGATGCAGACCTCCCTGAACCCCCTGATCACCAATATCATCAAGGGAGACAAGCTGGCCAGCACCATGACCTTCGGCCAGTT
>ODAI014419719.1_pt1 | contig 10422 bp, 6 predicted proteins | sample 1539321 | NCBI WGS metagenome assembly ODAI01 (sample SAMN02144231, study PRJEB22623) | gut metagenome | biome: sheep rumen | host: Ovis aries | place: New Zealand | reverse complement strand
ATTCTGCAGAGTCCATATGTCCATAAAGAGGACATAGCCTACACGCATGAGCATTCCAAGAAATATCACATAGAGAAGGCTCTTTTCCTGAGTCATCCTGCCCCTTAAAAGGCCGGATATGTATAAAGCCACAGCCAGAAATCCTATCAGGAAGATTATTGTTATCTGCGGTTGTCTGTTTGCGCCTGCTGCCACTGAAGTAAAATAGTTCCCCTGCAGGATCGCCGTAATAAGCGCCATCACTATGATCATCAAAGTCCCAACTCTATAAACCTTTTTATCCATCCCCAAATCACCTGCTCATAAACTTAATAATATTTGATGAAGTCACCTTTGCATAAGGAAGCCTTATGTACCTTCCGTTCTCAATGGTGTATTTATCCGAAAGATCCTCTATACTGCCACCCTTTGCCAGCACACAGGCAAGCTCAAACATGGCAGTCGCCTGTCCTTCTTTGTCATTGTAGACTGTTCCGACCATTTTGTCATCCCTGACAGCCTCAAGCCCTACATCCGTTCCGTCTATTCCAAGAATTGCCGGCCACTTATTCCTGGGAATCGCCATAGCCTCATACGCATCTATTGCTCCCAGAGCCATGTCATCATTGTTCGAAAGGACCAGCTCTATATCATCACCGTAGTCCTCGATAAACTGTGTTGTCTTGGTCTGTGCCTGGGCTCTGTTCCAGTTTGCAATGGCATACCCGAGCTTGTCAATCTCAATTCCCTGCTTCTTGAGGGTATTCACGGAGGCCTCGGTTCTCACAATGGCGTCCTGATGGCCTGCCTCTCCCTCCAGCACAACGAACTGGATCACTCCGTCTCCATTCCTGTCGAGCTCCTTATTTGTAATGCATGCCCATGCTGCCAGTTCGCCCTCCATGACTCCCGACTGCTCGGCATCTGCTCCTACGTAAAAGAGCTTATCCCACCTTCCGATGTCCCCCTCAACCAGCTCTCTGTTAAAGAAGATAACCGGCACATCAGCTTTTCTGGCTGCATCAATGACAGCCGTGGGGTCTGTTCTGTCCACAAGGTTTACGCAGATTACATCCATCCCGTCCTCGATCATCTTTCTGACCTGGGAATTCTGGGTCTGCTGGCTCTGCGCTGCGTTGTAGACTACAATCTCCACATCCTCGTTCTGAAAGCTCTGAAACTGCTCCAAGAGCTGCCCCAGAAATGTGTCGTACATGTCATAGGCTGAGACACCAATCTTTATCTTTGATTCACTTTTATTTACGCTTTGCTTACCGCAACCGGACAATACTGTTGTCAAAAGACATAATGCAGTAAGCAGCGTTACCAAAACTTTTTTCATATTTATTTTCCTAAAATACTTTAGTGGACCACAGGGAAAAGGATTCTTTGATTGTTCTCATCAAACAGATTGTCCCTGTTTACAACCCTGAAAGGTATCTTCTCATCTTCCATGGGAGTAAGCTTGTTATCAAGGCGCCGTGCAACGGCTGCCACTGACTGATAGCCCATGTAATACTCATTTGGAACCACCATGCTTGTGATCAGTCCGTCATCTAAATAGCTGACATTCTTAATTGAAATTCCAACGCCGAAGATTGCCGGAGCACTCTCCAGCTTCTGAGCATATTCAGCGGCGCATTCAAGCCCGTTGTTATCAAGAGCGACAATAATATCCGCCTCTGATTCATTCTGTCTTCTTACTACTCTGTCGGCCATGCTGACAGGATCATAGTCAGACCAGACAATCTCTGCTCCCGATGTTTCTATGTTTTCGGTAAATCCTTTAAACCTCTCCGCAAGGGCATTTTGCCTTAAATTACCTGTGATGATTCCAATCCTCTTGTCGTCAAGCTTGTTATCAAAGGCTATTCTTACTTCATTGGCCAGCGCTCTTCCAAGCTCTATGTTGTCCGCCTGTATGCAGGCAGATCTGCCCTCAACATCAACGTCTGTATCCGCACTGGTATCCACCAGAAGAAGTACTGCCTTGTTACTGATATCAGATATCAGATTCTCAGTTCCTCTGCTGCTGTTTACCTGATATACAATGCCATCGGCGCCACCTGATATTTCCTCGTTTATCAGCTTATATTGCTGACTAAGGCTTAAGTTTTTACCGGTGGTTACTACATTGAGTTTTATATTATTATCCTTGGCAGCCTGTTCAAGTCCCGAAATAAATGTAGTCCATCTTCCTGAGCCGGAATCATCTATGACTACAGACACTTCGGGAGAGTCCTCTCTCATTCCGCTGAGGATAAGAGCAGAGGTCGAAGCTGCAAATGTAATAAACAAAAGTATTGCCACCACAAGGATAAACAGATTTCTATTCTTCATCCGCTTTCTCCTTTCCTGCTTCAAGCATCTTCCGATTCTCCTCATTGTACGGAATAGCCGGAAGATGAATGGTCACAGTCGTGCCCTCATCCGGCTCACTCTCGATCTTAAGCCCGTACTGCTCTCCGAAACGAAGCTGAATTCTTCTCTGTACATTTATAAGTCCAACGCCGGAGCCCTTCTTTCTGACTCTTGTATCATCCGTCAAAAGAAGCTCTGTCTGGCTGCTGCTCATACCAAATCCGTTGTCGGATACAGTGATGTAAATATCTCCGTCATCACCCATGAAGCCCTTAACAACTATCTCGCCATCCTCCATGTCTTTTACACCATAATAGACAGCGTTCTCCAAAATAGGCTGAACGATAAGCTTGACGGTACAGTAATTCTTAATTTCTTCATCTATATCAAATTCTATGGAGAAGGCATCCTTAAATCTTACCTTCTGGATGTTCATGTAGTTGCCGGCGTGGCGGATTTCATCCCCGATGGGGATAATGGTCTTTCCGCCGGATAAGCTGACTCTGAACAAAGATGCCAGCTGCGTTATCATAAAGACCGCATCATTGTATTTCTCACCCTCGATCATCCACACAATGGAATCAAGCGTATTATACAAAAAGTGAGGGTTTATCTGGGACTGAAGGGCATCAAGCTCAGCTTTTCTCTTCTCTTCCTGAGAGGCAACCATGTCTCGCATCAGTTCATTTATCTGATCGTAACTGGCCCTGAGAGTCCTTCCCAAATGCTCTACTTCAGAAGGTCCGCCGATATAGACATCCGGATTGGCCTTACCCATCTCGATCTCTCTGATGGAATCATTGAGCTTTATAAGAGGCCTTGTTACTCGTCTTGCAACAAACCTGTTAAGTATCAGCATGGCAAGAAGCGTTATTGAGATTACCATCACAACGAAGTATCTGATATCCTTCATTCCCATGTAAGAATTACTTGTGGGAATGACACTTACCAGCTTCCAGCCCGTGTAGCTCATGGTATCAACGGTAACGATCCTCTCGTTTCCCTCAAAGATTTCCTTGTGGCTTCCATCGTCATACCCTGCTGCCCTCATATTATTTTCCTTAAAAAGACCTGCACTTATCTGCATCAGCATAGGATGGTAGATAAGGGATCCTTTATTATCCATAAGGTACACGTACTGCTCTGAAGGATTATTGTTGACAGACTCCATCATATCCTCGATGACAGCGTAGTTCATATCAACCAGAAGCACTCCCTGCTCGGGAACGCCACCGTTATTAAGTTCAACATTTCTGCTGAGGGACGTTACCCAGTAATACTTAAAAGTAGGGTCATCTACAAATATGTTCTGAACATGGGGAAGCGAAAAATGAAGGTTCTCCGGCTTGGAAAGAGCTGACTGAAACCACGACTGACTCGTAACATCCACTCTGTCCTTCTCAACACCTACGGGAGATGCGGCGATGAGAGTTCCGTCCTCCGAAAAAAGAGCGAGACTTATAAGGTAATCCTTGTGTGCCTCGTAAAGAAGGTTCATCTGAGTTATGGGAGTTTCTTTGCTGATGTCCTGATCCTTGACCACGTTGTAGTAGATGGCATCAGACATTCTGCGCATGCTTCGAAGATAGTCCTCAAGCGTGATAACACTCTGATCAAGAGTGAGCTCCGTTGAGTCCGTAAGCATCTTCTCCGACCTTACGGCAAATCTCTGATAAAGAGCCACTCCCATGGCAAGCATACAAACTAAGGCTACAATTGTGAATGAAACCGCAATTGTAACCTGAATGCTTCTCGTGGCTATTGGTCTCATGTATCTTGAGATCTGCCACTGCATTTTTAATTTATCAAACTTCCCCTTCAGTAACTTTTTCAAACCGGCTCCTATTTATTCTTTGCCGTTTTTGTACTTTGACGGCGAAACCCCGAATTGTTTTTTAAATACATAGCTGAAGTAATTCGGATCGGAATATCCGACTTCCTGGGCTATTATATAGGTCTTTTCATCCGTCTCAAGAAGCATCCTCTCTGCCTTCTCCATGCGGTAATCAGTCAGATACCCGACAAAGGTCTTGCCTGTCTCCTTCTTGAATACCGTTGAAAAGTACGCACTGCTGACCCCGAGGTAATTGCATATAAATTCAACGGACAGGTCCTGATCCGCATAGTGGTCTGCCACATACTCCTGTGCTCTTGTGACAAAAGACCTTGTGGTGTCATTTCTCTTGTAATCGATGAGCTCGTGCATCTTAAGACATACATCGCCAAACCATGTAGTCAGTTCTCCCGGCTCCATCTGCTGTACCACCGAATAGACATCGCTGCTCATATCAAAAACTTCGCCAAGCTCAAGCTGGTTGCTCCTTGCAAATTTGTAGAGCTCACTTACCAGCTCCATGATAAAGAACCTGTAGTTCTGAATCGTTGCCTGGGCCTTGGTGCTGTTCTCGATGTATTTTTCGGCTGCCTTTCTGACCTCATCAGGTCCTGCCATTTTCATCTTCTTAAAGACATCCAGCAGAGAATCGCCTTCCTGAGACTGCGAATCGTCTTTTTCCATGGGGGATATCTCGGAAATATTTATAGCCTTGGTATGTCCGTACAAAACTCTGTATGACACGGCATCTCTTGCGCCCTGGTAGGACATGTCAAGCTCTGAGAGGCTCTCTGTCGTTCCTCCCACACCAATCGTGACATTTGCCTTACAGATGCTCTCGGCAAGTCTGCAGAGTCTGTCACAGTCATCGGTAAATGCTGATGCATCCTTATGGCTGGGGAGCTGTGCTACCATTACGGTACTTCCCTGATAGGAAAAGAACTTACAGCCCCACTTTTCGTCCATCCTCTCCTCAAGGAGCTTGCGCACCGACACTGATAAAAGCACCGGATTCATGCCCTCCGGGATATTGGACTTGCTGACATGGACAATTGCTACCAAATATACAGGTCCCGTCAGCTCAATCCTGTAATCACTCTTAAGCTTCTCGATCCTGTCATCTTCTATTCTGCCCTCCACAAGGGATGCAAAGAAATCCTCCTGCAAAAGAGGAAGTGAATCCATGTAGTAATTCTCAAGTTTTGCCACGTTGATCTTCTCGTCAATATCGCGGTCAAGAGCCTCGTGGACTCTCCTGAAAACTGCCTTTAATTCATCGGCATCGATGGGCTTTAGTATGTATTCCTCTGCCTCAAGTCTTATGGCCTCCTTGGCATACTCAAACTCATCAAAGCCCGAAAAGAAAATGATCCTTATATTGGGATAGAGGCGCTTTAGATTCCTTGCAAGCTCCATTCCATCCATATAAGGCATCTTAATGTCAGACATAACAATATCCGGCCTCAGCTCTTCAGCAAACTCAAGAGCTTCAAGGCCGTTATGCGCGTATCTGGGAGTCTCAAATCCCATTTCCTCCCAGTTTAGTTTCTTCATGATTGCCTGTGCTACATCTTCCTCATCGTCCACAAGCATGACTTTATATCTGTTCATCATTCACCGTATTTTTCATGCATAAACTTCCACATGATCCCCATGGCAACAACAGCCACAACAATGACAACAAGTGCAGCCACCTGGTTGAAGAAGGAAACTATTCCCATCGCTATGGCGGAAACGCCAAGGAAGATTATTATGAGTCCCGCGTAAAAAGTGTACTCATTGGGATGCTTTATGCTCTCAGGATTCTCCTTTTTTAATATCTTAACATCTCTGGTTATTATAAGTCTGATGCCAAAAAACATGCATACTGCAAATGCCAGAATTTCAATTCCCATCTGATTAACTATTGTCTGTATGTCCATTATTATGCTCCTGTATTATTTCTCTCATAAGGTCTTCTACCCTGCTAAGTACTATATTAATATCTTTCGTCCCATACAAACAATACACTGAAGAAACATTTGCTTCAATAGCATTTTCTTTAAAAATCTTTTTGGCCCTTTCTACATCGCTCTCAAACAAGCCTTCCTCGCCCTCAAAACCAAAGGCCATAAACTGTGTTCCGCTGACCCTGAAGACATTTGCTTCACCAAAGATTTCAAGAAGAACCCTGGCAGTGATCACGATCATCTGATCTCCGACTTCATATCCATCGGCAATATTGATCTCATTGAGTTTGAGCAGATCGCAGCGCATACATCCAAAGGATGAGGAAAGATCAAGCTCCTGCTCGATAAATTTTTTAAAGGCAGTGTAATTACCTGTTCCCGAGAGATTGTCTTTAAAGCTGTAATGCTCAGCTCTGGCCTGTTCTTCTCTCTCCATGACCAGCTGTGCCAGGAAATACGAGATCAGATTTATGATCTCAGAGATAGAGTCAAGCTTCTTCTGAGGAGCACCTACCACGCCAAGAACACCAAATAAGTGGCCACCGGCTTCCAGGGGACCTATTATCATATTGGCTACCTTATAGGTTTTTAGCATATTGTAAAATCCCGGAATGGAATTTCTGAAGATCTCCGGATCTCTTACGATCAGCCTGTGATCGTTCTTGTTGAACTCATCATATATCTTGTCAATGACATCTTCTGATGACAGATACATCATTTCAAGGTCAAAAGACTCTGTTCCTTCCCTGTACCATTCATAAGTGCCTCTGTACTTTCCGTTTTTCTGGTCCTCGAAAATAAAAAGACGCTTTGCCTCAAGCTCTTTTCCCAAAAAAGCAAGAATTGACCTGATGTTTGCATCCGGCGAATTGGATGAGAGCGCATACTGGAGTGCCCTGTTGATAAAACGGTCTCTCTCCACGGCAGCATTGTCCTTCATCCACCATCTCAGAAAAGCAAGCAGCATAAGTGCCGCATAAATAACAGCTCCAAGCCTGACAAAGATTCCATGATTATCGGTTATCCGTCCTGCCATAATAAACTGTATCAGGTCCAGAATACCGCATAATACAAATATACCTCCCCCTACATAGTGGTATAAGAGCTTGTTTTTCTTGCCGGTCATATTGCAGTAAAGGGTGTTTTCAGCGGACATGACGGCAATAACGGCAAGTGCCGCTACCGCATAAGCAATAAAGAATTTAAGGAAAGAGTCCAGCATGTCTATCTTACATGCATAGCGCAGCGTAATAATTCCAAATACTGACACTGCGGTTATAAAAAATCCAACATAATTGTAAACCCGGCGCTTTTTCTCTGTTGCAGAGTTAAGCAAGACTATGCTGGGATAAGCCAGCATAAACGGCAATGTTCTGCTGATATCCCTGCACACATATATATGCCCTGTGATCAGCTGGAAAATATTGGTATCGATAAGGAGCCAGATGCCCATCAGTATTGCACAGCATCCCGTTGAAAGAATATCAAAGGGAAATGTCGACCTGTTGGATGCACCCGTATAAGCGATGATAAATACAACTCCAAGGAAAATAACAAGGACACACAATATGACAGATAACAGATTATTCCTGATTATCATCTGGACAAAGTCGGTGACGGAGCACAGATAAATGTCATAAACCCGTCCCTTCTTCTGTCCCTCATATATCTGTTCAAACTCAAGCCTTATGGTCTTTCCGGCGTCATTCTTGCCGATTCCCACCTCGTGATATGTGATGCCGTAGCACTTACCTGTCAGGTTAGGATTACTGTAAAACCTGTAAACCTGTCTTCCGCCTATGAACACTCTGATATTGGTGTTTTCGGATTTAAAGCACAGGGCATCCTTATCCGTAATGCCGTTGGAGAGCTTTTTTTCCAGAGCAACTCTTCCCTCGAAATCAGCGATATCCATGTCATCTGCGCAGACCTTTGTGCCATCTGCAAGAGTCCACCCTTCAGAGAAGCCGTCTATCTTCTCATGGACTGTGATCAGCTTGTCAGTGGACATAGGTATCCCAACCAGGATCGACAAGATCATAAGTCCAAATGCGATGCTGATTATTAAGTTTATCGCAGAGTGCCTACTCTTCATAAGTTTCCTTCCGTGATATCCGTAAGGGCCTTTATACCATCATAGTCCTGATCTTCCAGACATTTCTTTACCCGGTCCATTCTCTCAAGATGTTCTGTCGGAATTTCAAACTCCGCCAGGTCATTTAAGGTCATTTTGATCATCCTGTCATCTTTTGTTTCAGCTGCCTTTCTCAGAGTCTCATAGGCGCTCTTTAACAGGATCTTGTCGTAGTTTACTTCCCTTTCTTTTACCTCAGCAAAGAAAGGTGCAAGGTTTTCTTTATACTCCTTCAGACTCTTTAACAGCTCTTCGTTGTGACTGTTTATATATTCGATATTATCTTCCTTCCCTGCCATCTCAAGCTTCTCGGCAGCATCTCCGAGACTCATTGCACCAACAAGCCTAGCCGAGCTCTTAAGAGCATGAACCTTAATGGTATAATCCTTCCACTGCTCTTTAAGATACAGGCCCTTGATCTCATCGCTCTTTTGGTCTATGGATTCATAGAAGATCTTAAGTACCGCTCTGAAGGCATCCTCAGATCCGCTGTTTTCAATAGCCTTTGCAGGATCGATTCCCGGTATTTCCTCATACCACTCCCTGCTCTTTACTTCTGTTTCCCCGGGAATGCTCTCCTTTGTATATTCAGGCACGGCTCCATCGTCCGGTGCAGTATACAGGACATTTGAGAGCATCTGGCTAAGTCCGTAGGGCTGATCCTTCTTGGTCATATACATGATTCCCAGCGCGCCCCTTCCGCAGTTAAAAGACATGACGGAAGAAACCTTCTGGAACAGAACATACTCAAAGTTAAACTTACTTCTGATGGTCTGTTCTATAAGCTCTCTCTCCTCTTCGGACAAAGAAATATAATCAACTATCACAAGTTCAAGATCCGGATTGGCATTCTTTGGAAGAGCAAAATCAAGGTACTTCATATAGCACTCATCCATCTCTCCCGTGAATATCCTTCCTATGGTGACCTTTCCGCCTTTTATGTCGATGACAGGCCTTAGTCCAAAGGTGTTAATAAAGCCAAAGGTTGACTTTCTCATTCCTCCGCGCCTCATCAGAAACTCCGCGTCGCCCGTCACAAAACTGCATCTCAGATCTTTTTTGATCTTCTCAAGATCACTGATTATCCTTTCAAACTGCCTGCCCTGGATAGTCATCTTATATGCCATAAGAACCAGCATTCCAAGAGCACCGGAATTTACTCCGGAGTCTATGACAGATACGTTTCCGTACGCCCTTGCTGCCTCTTTGGCATTTTTGTATTCCTCGCTTATACCTGCGGAAACCGTTATGTATATGATCTGGTGTGCCTTTTTGACTTCTTTTGCAAAAAACCTCTCGAACTCCTCTACTGTAGGAGGCGATGAAGTAAAGGTAGCTCCCTCTGCCACATAGCGCATAACTTCATCTGCACTTGCTTCATCATAGTCATAGAAGGCTCTTTTATCCGACATGATAGAGAACGGGATAACATCTATCTGATAGCTCCATAAAACCTTCCTCGGAAGATCACACATGCTGCTGGTGGCAATAATAACCGGCACCTTTTTGGAATAATTCCTGGAGGACATAAGATTTGCCCTGGCGAGGTCGGATTCGGAATTCCTGATTATCTTCGTCTCAGAGAGGTGATTTAAGATCATCTCTTCAAGCAGATCACCGGATATAGGTTTTACCAGGTATCCGTCAAACCCGCTTCTGTCATAGAGTTCTCTGCTCTCGCTGTCGGCGTTGGCCGTAAGTGCAATGACAGGAGTATGATTATTCCTGCCTCCCATCTGCTTTCTGATATTCTGCAGACACTCAATTCCGTCCATCTTAGGCATCAGATGGTCCATGAATATCAGATCGTAAGCCTCTTTATACGTCATGGTTATTGCTTCAAAGCCACTGACGGCCGTATCAACAACTATATCCGTACCATCAAGGAGTTTCCTCTCAACTTCCAGATTCATCTCATTGTCATCGACGATGAGCACTCTCGCCTCAGGCGCCTTAAATCCCGGCATATACCTTCCGCCGGACTCTCTCATCTTAAAGCTCTCTATGCTGATATCACCTATCGGATCTCTCCTGGTTACCTTTTGTTTTAGAGAGACAATAAAGGTTGAACCTTCAGTATAGGTACTGTTTACTGTGATCTTGCCATCCATCAGCTCAACAAGCTGCTTAACAATGGACAGTCCAAGGCCCGTTCCCTCGATCTT
>ODAI012039929.1_pt1 | contig 10422 bp, 7 predicted proteins | sample 1539321 | NCBI WGS metagenome assembly ODAI01 (sample SAMN02144231, study PRJEB22623) | gut metagenome | biome: sheep rumen | host: Ovis aries | place: New Zealand | reverse complement strand
GTAAGCTATGTCGACCACAATACGCTCCAGACAGACTTCAAGAACCAGGATGACCACCGCTACCTGCAGTCCATTGCGGCAAAATACGGTCTGTATTTCTCGCGCCCCGGCAACGGCGTATGCCATCAGGTGCACATCGAGCACTTCGGGAAACCGGGCAAGACGCTGCTCGGCTCAGACAGCCACACTCCCACCGGCGGCGGCATCGGTATGATAGCAATCGGCGCAGGCGGCATTGACGTCGCGGTCGCCATGGGCGGCGGGGCATTCCACCTTGCCATGCCAAAAGTATTCGGCGTAAAGCTCACCGGCGCCCTCCGCAAGGGAGTAAGCGCAAAAGACATCATCCTTGAGGTACTCCGCCGTGAAAGCGTAAAAGGCGGCGTCGGTGCCGTCTATGAGTATTTTGGCGAAGGAGTCGCATCCCTGACGGTTCCGCAGCGCGCCACCGTCACCAACATGGGCGCCGAACTGGGAGCCACCTGCTCGCTGTTCCCCTCGGACGAGACGACAAAGCGCTTCCTTGAGAGCATGGGTCGCCCGCAGGACTGGACGGAACAGAAAGCGGACGATGATGCCACCTATGACAAAGTCATCGAGATAAACCTTTCGGAGCTTGAGCCGCTCGCCGCCTGCCCCAATTCGCCGGACGCAGTCAAGACGGTGCGCGAGCTGCAGGAAACCGCAGTCACACAGGTAGCAATCGGAAGCTGCACGAATTCCTCGCTCGACGACCTTGCGGCAGTTGCAGCCATCGTACGTGGCAAACACATCGCACCGGGCGTGGAAGCCGGCATCGCACCGGGAAGCCGCACTACGCTGCTTATGGCGGACAAGGCCGGCATTCTCGGTGACCTCATCCGCGCAGGATTCCGCATCCTTGAAAGCGCCTGCGGACCGTGCATCGGCATGGGCTTTGCACCCAACTCACAGGGCGTATCCCTGCGCACATTCAACCGCAACTTCAAGGGAAGAAGCGGCACTGCCGACGCCGGAATCTATCTGGTAAGCCCTGAGACTGCGGCAGCCAGCGCCATCACCGGCCACATCACCGACGCAAGCACGCTCAGCTACGATGACCCGTCCTACAAGGGCGGAAGCAAGCTGTCAATGCTTGAAGGCAAAGATTCCCGCCTTTCCGCGGAAGAAATCAGGGCAGACGCGCAGGACGAAGGCATGCTCATCGCGCCGCTGGACGAAAAGGCTGCAGCCCAGGTGGAGATTCTCCGCGGGCCGAATATCAAACCATGCCCGCCGTGCAAGCCCTGCGAGGACAAGCTCGTGCTGCCGGTGCTGCTCAAGGCGGGGAACAACGTGTCCACCGACGACATCATGCCGGCCGGAACAAAAGTGTTGCCATTCCGCAGCAATATCCCCGAAATATCAAAGTTCACCTATGAGCGCATCGACGCTGACTTCTACAAGAAAGCCGAGGCCATCAAGTTCTCCGGCTGCTTTGTTGTGGGCGCAGAGAATTTCGGGCAGGGCTCAAGCCGCGAGCATGCGGCGCTCGGCCCGATGTACCTTGGGGTGCGCGCAGTGCTCACCAAGAGCTTTGCCCGTATCCACAAGGCAAACCTCATCAATTACGGCATCATTCCCATCACGTTCAAGAACCCGGACGACTATGACAAAATCGAAGCCGGCGACACGATGGAAATCAGCGGTATCTTCGAGAGCCTGAAGGCGGCAAAGCCATTCTCCATCACAGTGCACGGCAAGAACGGCGACGTCCGCATAGAAGGCGTGAACGACCTTGCCGAGCGCAGCAGGAACATACTGCTCGCAGGCGGGCTTGCCGCATACACCCGCAGCGGCGGGCAGGGATGGGGAACAGCTCTTTCCGGGGCAGCACGCTTACGAAGCTGCCTGTTTGCAAAGCGGCAGCCTGAAAAATGCAAGGTCAGTCCGGAAACATCCAGTTTTCCGGACTGGCCTGTTCAGCAAGCCGGCAAAACTACCGACAATAAAGGCATTATGGAAAACGAAGAGCTAAGAATACACAATCAGGAACCAGGCTGGATTGACTTCATCCAGTACTACCAGAAGCTTGAAAAACTAAGGGCATCAGCCGATACGGACACGCACAGCCTTGTCGTATACACAAAATACTGCCATGACTACATCAGGAGCCTGACAGATTACGAATACCAATATGCATGCAGCATTCCGTCCTTTGCGGAACGCTTTGAGCGGGTGGAGGCGCTATACGCAAGAATCGAAGGCATCATCAAAGAGGCCATCGATTCAATAATAGGAAGCAAAGAAGACCACCAGCAGGAAGCGTAAGGCGGCAAAGGCGCAGAGGCAGATGCCAGCCGCTCCGTACATAAGCACATCCGAACGGGGGATATCCTGCGCCTCAACCGGCCGGAGGGCATCGCCGAGCAGCGGCTTGTGCTCCACCACGCCCTTGTACGAGGCATCCCCGGCAAGCTGTACCCGCAGCGCGCCGGCACAGGCGCTTTCCGTCTGGGCAGCATTGGGGCTCTCGTGCTTGTATCTGTCCCGAAGGAACACCTTCCACGCGTTTTTCCCGTCAAAGCAGAACAAAAATGCCGCCGCTATCATGGCAAGGGCACAGAGCCGGGCAGGCACAAAACCCGCCGCATCGTCACAGCGAGCCGCTACCGTACCAAAGAAGCGGTAGCGCCGGTTCTTATACGCAATCATCGAATCCATCGTATTGATGGCCTTGTAGACCATGCCGCACACCGGGCCGCCCAGCAGCAGATAGAAGAGCGGCGCGACCACGCCATCGTTCGCATTTTCGGCCACAGTCTCCACGGCAGCTTTCGTGATTCCCTGCGCGGACAGAGTGGCGGTATCGCGCCCCACAATCATCGATACGGCCGTGCGGGCAGCAGGAATATCGCCGTCCCTGAGGGCACGGAACACCTTCATGCTCGCGTCCATGAGGTTCCGGGCGGCAATGCACTGGGCACACATCAGGCTCTCCACGGCGATGCCCGCAAGCACGTGGACACGGAACGCCGCAGAGACGGCAAGCGCAGACAGGCCGGCAGTCGCGCCGCAGACACAAAGCACAAGAAGCGCTCCCTTTGCCCGTTGCTTCCGGGGGGAATCGGCGTAACGGTGCAGGCGCACATCCAGCGCGGAGATAAGCGTCCCCATCCATCTGACAGGATGCGGCAGTTTCTCCGGGTCGCCGACAATGCAGTCCACGGCAAAGCCAATGAGCACGCTCAGCAGGATGTGATGCCTCAGCAGCAGAGCCATGAGATTCCCCCTGCGGCAACGGTGCCCCACAGCTCGCACGTGCAGACAAACCAGCCCGCAAGGTCGCCGCTAATCCCCCCGAACTGCCTGCGGGACATCAGCAGGTAGCGGACAAAACAGACAAGGCTCAGCACAACGATACATCCTCCGTATAACGGCGACAGCATGCACATCGCCCCCGCGCAGAGCAGCGCTTCCGCCACAAGGATACAGCGGACCTGCAGCCGGGCCGCCCCTTGCGCAAAGGTATACAGGACGCCCTCTTTCTTGGCGGCAGGGAAAGTAACGACCGCAATGCCGCTGAGCGATCGGGCAAGGACAAAAAGCAGCGTCCATGCGGCGGCAGGGCGGCAGATTCCCCCGGAGAGACACGGACTTTGCGCAGGGGGAACGACAGGCGGCAGAACGAGCGCCCCGGCAAGAAAGAGCAGCACAAAGCCAAGCAGGCGGATGACCGCGAACGCACCGATATGGGAATCCTTCAATATGGCAAGCTTCTCTTCTTTTCCGCGGAAGGAAGCGAGGGCATCGCTCGTATCCATAAAGCCGTCAAGATGTATGCCCCCCGTCACGGCAAGCGGAATGCACAAAAGCACCAGCGGGCGCAGCATACCGTCCGCCCCCCGCAGCCCGCAGAGCCAAAGCCACGCGTACGAGAGCACGGCAATGACGGCACCGACCGCCGGAAAAAAACAAAGCGCATAGCGCATATCGCGTTCCTGCCATACAAAATGCGGCACAGGAATACGGGAATACATCGAAAATGCAATGAAAAAAGCCCGCAATACAGTCATACGTACGCTCCTTCCCCGCTGCGGGCAGCAGGAATGCCGCGGTACGAGCATGCCCCGCCGCAAAACTCAAGCTCGTAGCCGCAGCCAAAATCCGGCTGCCATTCATAAAGATTTCTCTTCTCCGAAGGAAAAAGCTCCTGCATGATTGCCGCAACAGGACCGCCATGAACGAACAAAGCTATATCGCTCCCCGGCAGCGCAAGCAGCTCATGGAAGGCAGCAAGCACCCTCCGCTGCATCTGCGAGCCGCTCTCTCCGCAGGGGCACGCATCCGCCATCGTGTCGCCGCCAATCCAGCGGCGGTAATCGGCGCGCTCCTTCAGCTCCCCGTAGGAAAATCCCTCAAAGCTGCCGAAATGCATCTCCTGCAGGCGGGAATCCGCGCTATGCGGCAGCGCGCCGTAGAGCAGGGAGAGCGTCTCCTCCGTGCGCCGCATGCCGCTCGTCACAATGCGGCAGGAGGAGATATCGGGATAGAGGAATTCCGATTTGTTTTGCAGCAGCAGGCGCCTTCCCAGCCCGGACAGCGGGACATCGGTCGCCCCGCAGTAGCAGCGGCGCTCATTCATCCCGGTCATGCCATGGCGGAACAGATAGCAGCGCCGTATCACTGCAAGTCCTCCCCGATACCGCAGAAAATCCGGGTCACGTGGGCGCGCGCGGCCAGCTCCTGCAGGAAGCGCCCTGTCCGCTCCCGCCATGCCCGCTCAAAGGCATCGACGGGAACAATCCCGCAGAAAATATCGTCGCACACAAGCACCGTCCCCGGAGGAAAGGCGCTGTCCGGCTCCATGCCGTGCGCAAGGCAATAGGAGACGTAATTTTCAAGATGCACGATACAGCGGCGGCTAAAATCCGGCGGGGCATTGCGGGAACAGCAGGAAATGTCGGCGTCCTCCAGCCGGAAACGTTTTTTTGCGTACGAGGTCTTCCCCTGCCCCGCACCTCCGATAAGCAGATAGAAATCCATGGCATGCTCCTTCTGCGGTGGCAACAAAGGCCGCATGGCGGCAGCCCCCGCATGAACGACGGGAATCCCCGCGCAAAGTTCGGCGACTCCGTCACAGCGACTTGCGACGGCTTGTTCCAGGGCGGCAAGCGCAGAACGATAGCCCTCGGTCAGTGCATCATATGCCCCGGAATCACAAAAAATACCGTCGCTGACAAACACACCGTCCGCTACGGAATCCGACAGCAGGGCAAGCTCCTCGGAGAGCGCAGCTCCCGCGTCCAGCACCGGCTTTCCGCCGGGCGGGAACATGGCATGGGCAAGCAGCGCCGTCAGGCTGTCCAGCAGGAACACGGCATCATGCGGAAGCTGCCTCCAACCCGCCGCAAAATCCTCGCCGCATTCTATTGTCCTAAAGCAAAGCCCCGCGCGCTCAGCCACATGGCGGCGTATGCGCTCCCAGTCCTCCTCATCCTGCGGAACCATTGTGGCCAGGTAATAAAGCTGCCGCCCACGGGAAAGCCTTGCCGCAAGATGCTGCGCAAGACGAGACTTGCCGCTTTTGCAGCCTCCGGTCAAAAGGATTTTCACCGGCGCCTCCCCGTATCGCGAAGCGCATCAAGGTAGGCGTCGTCTATATCCGCCTGGCTGAAGCTTGCCATCCCCGTCATCAGGGCGCAGGAGGCCTCCACAATACGGAACATGAGCGGGCAGCCGCTGCCTTCCCCAAGACGCATCCGCAGCATGAGCGGGGGCTGCATGCGCAGCGCCCGCATGGCATAGGCATAGCCGGGCTCCTCGGAGCAGTGCGAAGGAATACAGAAGCCCCGCGAGAGAGGCGCAAGGCGGAAGGCGCAGAGCGCGGCAACCGCCGATATATACCCGTCTATGACGGCAGGAATGCGGCAGAGCGCGGCGCCAAGGAAAACGCCGCACATGGCGGCGATATCAAGCCCGCCAAGCTTGGAAAGCACATCCAGCACATCGTCCGGGCAGGCCGCGTTGCGGCGCAGTGCCTGCGCTACAATCTCTTTCTTGTGGGCAAACGCGGCATCGGTCAGCCCGCTGCCCCGCCCCGTCACTGCCTCAGGCTCCAGTCCCTCCAACGCAGAGAGAACGGCCGCGCTCGTGGTGGTGTTCCCGATACCCATCTCGCCGACACCCAGAAAGCGGACATGCTCCCCGGCAGCCTGCTCCGCAAGCTGCATTCCGGTCAGCACGGCACGCACAGCCTCCGCACGTGTCATGGCCGGTCCCAGCGCGATATCCGCAGTGCCATGCGCCCGTATCTTCCTCCTGAGAATTCCGGCTACGGAACTTTCGCCGTTTATGCCGACATCGACGACCTGAACCTCATCCCCAAAACGCTCCGCAAGGCAGGACATTCCTGTTACCCGGCGGATCATATTCTCGGCCTGCTTCAGAGTGACGGACTGCGGCGTAGAGGCAACCCCTTCGGCAACAACGCCGTTATCCGCGCACAGCACGATGACCCGCTTCTTTCCATCCGGATATGCGCAGCTGCCGCCGATGCCCGCAAGCTGCACGGCAAGCTCCTGCAAAAAACCCATGCTACCGGGGGGCATGGCGAGGCCGTCCTGATACGCACGGGCAGCAGCTTGGGCGTCAGCATCGAGGGGGCGAATCCGTGCGATGCGGGAACGGAGCTCTTCTTCTTCAGCAAGCACCGAGCGCCTCCCTGACGGCCACGACGAGCCGCTGGTTTTCAGGAGCCGGGCGGACTGCGATGCGGTAGTCGCAGGCACCAAGCCCGCGGAATCCTGCGCAGCTCCGCACGCATACATCTGCACGCCGCAGCTGCTCCGCGATGTTCCGGGGAGCAGTCCACAAAAGGAAATTTGCCTGCCCCGGATACACCGTGCAGGACAGTTTTCCGAGCTCCTCCGCAAGGAAATTCCTGCCCGCCTCCACAGCGGCAAGCGTCATTCCGAGGTAGGATTCATCCTGCAGCGCGGCAAGCCCCGCAAGCTGCGCGGCCTCAGACACGCTCCATTCAGGCTGGAGCTGCCGCATGCGAGCCAGGAGCATATCGCTGCCAAAGCCCCAGCCCAGGCGTATGCCGGGAATCGCATAGAGCTTTGTGGCGGCATCGATGACAAGTACATGCCTATATGATGCCAGCAGCTTCCGCGCAGACAGCCGCTCAGCCCCGCGCACAAAGCCGAGGAAGCATTCGTCCACGACAAGGAATGTCCCCTGCTGCTCGCAGCGGCGCGCTATCTCATGCAGCAGCTCCGGCTCCATGCACGTGCCGGTCGGATTATTCGGCTGGCAGAGGAATACCATATCGGGCTGCTTCTGGAGCAGCGCAAAGAATTCCGTGGCAAAGCGCCCGCCAAAAGAAAATTGCTCCTCGCGACGCAGCGGGCAAAAGGCAAGCTCCGTGTGCCGGGCGGCAAGCGCGCGCTCATAACCGGAAAAAGTCGGCGCAAGCAGCAGCGCGGTGCGGGGCTCAATCGCCGCGACGGCAAGCGCGATGAGCTCAGAAGCCCCATTCCCCACGCATATCATACCGGAAGGAAGCCCGTAGCGCCGGGAAAGCGCGGCGCGCAAAGCGGCGCAGTGATAGTCAGGATAGCAGCTGCCGCGTTCCGCAAGGCCTGCAAGCGCGGCGCGGACAGTCCCAGGCATTCCAAGAGGGTTCACGCTCACGGAAAAATCAAGGGAATCAGCCCCTCCTGTTCCGCCATGAAGCGGTTCTGGGATGGGAGCGGCTCCGGAAGCCGACGGCTTCAAAAGCCGCATAATCCGCTCATAGTTTTCCGGGCGGTGCGGGAACGTACAGCCGGTGCATTTTTTTATCACCGTCCCGTCCGGCTTCCTCACAAATTCAGGGGTTCCCGGACAGGGAATACGCCCGTACAGCGGGCAATAGCAGAAAAGACAGTTAAAGTCAGAGAGCCCTTCGTGGCAAGGAAAATAGCGGCATGCCCTGTTCTCAAAAAAACGATATGAATCTTCCACAGTTGGTCTCCTCACGGAATTCCTGCGTACAAGCGGCACTGAGCGGCAAAGGCAATCGCAAGCGCAGGCTCAGAATAGTAATACAGATGCGGAAAGCCCGCCAGCATGGTGGAGCCAGCCTTCATGCAGTGCCATGACACGCCGCTCACCGGCTTGCGGGCGCTAAAGGCATCGCCGTTATCCGTGCTGTCAAAATAATGGAATTCATGCCCGCGCACACAAAGCGTTTTTGGGCACGCAAAAGCCATACCAGAAAATTCCGCATAGCCGAAGCGCACGAGCTTTCCCTGATTGCTGCCTGCACCGGGCAGCGCCCCGACCATCGCACAGGCCGCGCCGTCGCCGGCGTACAGCGTCTCCTGCAAGTACAAGAAGCCACCGCATTCCGCCAGCACCGGCATTCCGCCTGCAATAGCCGCCTTCACGGACTGCCGGAACGCTGTATTGCGCGAAAGCTCCTGCGCGTGGAGCTCCGGATAGCCTCCCCCGAACACAAGCCCGTCAAGTGGCGGCAATGCGGTATCATGGAGCGGAGAAAACGGCAGAAGCTCGGCTCCGAGCTTGGCCAGCAGGCGAAGGTTGTCTTCGTAGTAAAAGCAAAAGGCCTCGTCCTGCGCAATACCCACGCGGAATTTTTTCCCTGTGGCGGCAGGAAGCCCCGCGCAGGATTCAGGTGTGGCGGCATGAAGCACAGGGGCATCCCTTGCCAGCTCAAGCAGGGCGGGAACATCGACGGTCGTCTCAAGGACTGCGGCGGCAGCATCAAGCTGCTCCCTGAACGACGCTATCTCCCCCGGAAGCAGCAGGCCGAGATGGCGGCTCTGCCACATAAATTCAGGACGCTTTGGCAGATAGCCATACACGCTGACGGGGGCAGCGGCCTCAATGGCGGCCTTGATGCGCGGATAGGCAGCGGCGGAAACACGGTTCAGGATAACGCCCCTGATATGGGCATGCTCCTCGTAGCTGCAGAATCCCTGCACGAGCGCCGCCACGGATTTCCCCATGCCTTCCGCAGAGACGACGAGCACCACCGGCACGTCAAGCGCATCCGCCAAATCGGCGCTTGAACCGGCAGCATCGATTCCCCCTGCGCCATCAAAGTAGCCCATCACCCCCTCTATGAGGCTCAGGTCGGCAGCTGCCGCATGCTCTGCAAAGAGCGCGGCCGTCAGCTCCCTGCCGGTAAAGAAGGTATCAAGGTTGACAGAGGGAAGCCCCAACACCTGCCGGTGAAAGAGCGGATCGATGTAATCGGGGCCGCATTTGAAGGCCTGCACGCGCAGCTGCATGCGCTGCAGCAGACGGAGCAGCGCGCAGGTCACCAGCGTCTTGCCGCTAGCGCTCGCAGGTGCCGCGAGCATCAGGCGCGGAGCCGCACAGGAGCAGTTCGCCGTCATAGCCAGGCCTCCGCAGGCATATCAGTCCCGCAAAGTCCGTCGTCCGCAATGCCGCGCCCGTCCCCCGTGCAGGAGACAAGGAATACCGGGGACTGGGCTTTCAGGGCATGATAGCTTCCGAGCGGCTCAACCCGGCTGACAGAAACTTGCACGGCACTCACGTCCGTAAGCGGCAGCTGATGCAACAATTGTTGCATCAGAATAGCATTTTCAACAGTTATTGCAGAAAACACAATCCGTACCGAAGGATTCTTCGCGAGCACCGCGCGCACAATCTCCTTCAGTTTTCCGTCGCTTCCCCCGACAAACACGTGGCTGGGCGCCGGAAGCTCATCAAGTCCGTCCGGGGCCAGAGCCTGCACAAGCCGCACATTGTCAAGCGCAAAGTGCCCGATATTCTGCCGGATAAGGGCGCACGCGTCTGGATTCCGCTCCCCCGCGTACACCATGCCCCCGGTACAGAGCCGTGCAGCCTCCACTGAAACGGAGCCTGTGCCAGCCCCGATATCGTAGAGCACGGCGTGTTCTGTCAAACGGAGCGCACAGAGTATCAGCGCACGCGTCTCGCTTTTTGTCATGGGAATATGCGCCTGCCTGAGGAAAAGCCCGTCCGGAAGCCCCGGCACCAGAGGCTGCTGCCCGGCTGCGGCGTGCTCCAGAAGCAGCACGTAGAGACCATCGGCCTGCATGCTGCACAGCGCTTCGGGGCTGCAGCGCATTGTCTGCTCATCGGGAAGGCCGAGCTGGAAGCCGACATGGACGCGAAGCTCCCCAAGCACGCTGTTCTGGCGGGCGGCACAGAGCTTTCTGCCAAGCAACCTGACATCCCGGCAATCAGAGACAAGCAGGAAGCAAGAGCGCTTAAGGCGGAGTGTGCCCACAACATTGCAAAAACGTCCGTGGCTGCTCAGCAGCGTCCAGTCCTGATAGGGAATCCCGATGCGCGAAGAAAAATACGAGATAGTGGAGATTCCGCACAAGACCCGCAGCTTCCAGCCAGAGCGAAGGAACGCAGCCTTTTCTTTTTCCGCAAGAAAAGAAGCGGCACCGCTAT
>ODAI010002046.1_pt1 | contig 10422 bp, 8 predicted proteins | sample 1539321 | NCBI WGS metagenome assembly ODAI01 (sample SAMN02144231, study PRJEB22623) | gut metagenome | biome: sheep rumen | host: Ovis aries | place: New Zealand | reverse complement strand
GCCGCTTCCATCATGGTATCTACATCCTGACAGGTTCCCATATTTCCGAAATAAGAAACAATAAACTGGTTTTCTTTATATCCAAAGTGTTCGTACGCTTTGCGAGACACTTCACTTTCTTTTTCATGAGCCCAGTTTGCAATCGTAGTCACTCGATCCCCAGTTAATTCCGGACGATTCATTAGCAAAAATTCTTTCATCTCGTCCGTTAGTGAAACAACGCAATCTACGGATTCATAAAGTCGATGATTGATCCATTTCATAACTCTACTAATCACACTATCCGGCGTAAGCGTCTTTGACGCATATGCAACTTCCGGATATATATCATAGGCAACAAACACAAATTTCGTGCCATATTTTTTCTTTGCCAAAATAGGAACAATAGGAAGAATCGGTGGATTCGAGTATACCACTACGATTCTATAATCCTTAAGATATGAACGTTTTAAAAAAGCCCTGAATGTAAAAGAAAAATAGTTTATCAAACGGCCAAGCACACCTACTCTTTTAAGTTGCAGATACTTGATTCTTTTAATGTGTACTCCGTCAATTGTTTCTTCCGTCGGAAGATTCTTATCAATGCTATACTCCTTTGGATAACCCACGAGCGCACCGACACTATATCCTTGAGACGCCAAAAACTTTGCCGTGTCAAACGGCAAAGTCGCAGAAGAATTGTATTCGGGATAAAAAAATTGGCACAAGAACAAAATATCCTTTTTTTTTCTACTCACTATCTATTCTTCCTCTTGAAGCTCCAACTTTATGGATCAAAACAACGCTTTTCTATTCACATTACTTCTGTAAATAATGTCAATGTCATTATCCAAAATATAAAGCTATAAAAAGTGCGATTGCAAGCCCCACAATACTTATCATCAACACTTTATCATTTAGTATAACAGAAACCGGATCCCCGTCATTTTCACCCGACATTATATCCATCAAATATCGAAAAACAATAAAGACAATAACCGGAACGCTCCACAAAAGATCTATCCCTCTTTTTGCCACAATCGTGTTTTGCTCTGCACACATCATGGAATAAAACACTATAGACAAAGCACAAGAAATTGTAACGCTTTGGTTCAAAAAAGATTCCGTATATGACTTAAGAGACACTCTTCCATCACTTCCGGATGAGACCAATTCCCCTCGTCGCTTACCAAATCCCATAAACAGTGCTGCAGATATCATTGTTAAAAACATCCATGTTGAAACTCCTGTATCAGCTATCGCCCCCCCATAAAATAGGCGCAAAATATAGCCACTGCTCAGTATCGCCACATCTATTATCGGATAATTCTTTAACCCCATGCTATAAAACACATTAATAAGCAAATATACCAACGGCACTAATAGCATCTCCCAAAAGTTCCCTGAAATATATGCTATCCATATACTTAAACATATTAGCACTATGATTGAGCACTTTGCAGCTCTAATACTAACAGCTCCCGAAGCTAGTGGTCTATTCTTTTTCATATGATGTCGCCTATCCGACTCTATATCCCGCATATCATTAATGATATAGATTACCGAAGAAACAAAAGAAAAAACTAAAAATCCTAAGACTAATCTAAGATCCAAACGGTAATCAAATAGTCCCCCTGTAATAAATGCCGGCAAAAAAATCAAAAAGTTTTTAATATAATGCTTTACTCGAAACAATTTAATGTACTTCATTTGGCTTCCTCTTTATATAATTATTTTCAAAAGAATCCGGCTTCACTCCAGTTTCTCTGTATATTTCATCCATATCCCCCGCCAAATCGGAGTCAATATGATATATTTGTTCTAAAGAAATCGGCATTCTCAAATGAATCTTTTCCGCCACCTTTACAGAGAATTCAAATGGAAAAACGGGAAGATGAACCAGCCACGGTTTGATTCCTATAAGTTCACCAATTTTTAGGCACAATTCATTATACGTAAATTTTTCATTTCCTAAAATATTAATAATTCGACCATCACATATATTATTGACAATATAATATGCCATTATACTTGAACACTCTTCAACAAAAACCGGTTGTTCCAATTTTTTTCCGTCGCCAAATATAGGGACCATTCTAATTTTCCGGATACATTTTTCTATTACACCCAATCCAAGTTCCTGACCATATCCATAGATTAGTGCTGGTCTGAATATCATGCAATCTAATCCGGAGTTGCATATATACTTTTCAGCTTTAATTTTACTTTCAGCATATACTCCTGTCTTTTGAAGTGTGGCATTTATAGAACTTGTAAAATACAGTTGATTTATATGGTTTTTTTTGCAAAACGCAACTACATTCTCTGTACCTACATAATTCGTATGATAAGTTTCCTCTATGGTGTATCCTCTACCATTCGTTATTCCCGCCATAGAAATACACGCATCTATGCGATCTTCAATTATTAAATCGCCAATAGTATTTACATCACCAACAATTTGTTCCACACGTGAGTCATCTACCTGTATTCTATTTCGGTGAATCAAACAATAAATCTTTTCTATTGACTCATTCAAAAGAAGTTCTTGTAATAACGATTTACCTAGAAAACCGGAGGCTCCAACAATAAACAGTTTCATGATTTGTCACCTTAAAAGAAATTTCCATAACGTCTCATCTGCGATACAATCGACGGAATTTTTGCTACCAGTCTCCATTTTTTCCTCCACAAAAATCCAATCTCTCTTGCATCATTATAAAAACACGGTGTAGAACAATTACAACAATTTAGTATGTCTTTATAACGTTTTTTATCTTCTTTAAAAGTTGTTAAATCAACTGCCTTGTCTGGGAATTCTATACACGGCGCAATTTCGCCGGTTTCTTTCATCAAGAAAGAATAGTTAAGCGCATCACATTCAGGCATCCTTTTACCCTTAATATAATTAATATGTTCCTCGTAAATCAACGCTGCAAAAATGTTCTCTTTATATGCTCTCTTTAACATATATTCAAAAAAAGCCAGTACGTCCTCCTGCTCATATACCAAAGTTTCATCTTCTCGCCCCGCAGTACCGGATACAGTAATATACGGTCGAATAGCATACATAAACCCATTATCATATGCGTAATTCATAATATCCAGCATGTCATCCATCTTGGTTTTAGCGGTAACCGTTGTCGTTATTGACCAATTACCCTTATGATTTTTTTTGAGATGCTGAATATCAGCAATATTGCTTTTTACTTTTTCAAGAACATCTACTCCACGCAGTTCTTTGTATCGCTCCCTATCCATTGAATCTATGGAAATAGCTAAGTTACATGGTCTCTCCGCTATTTGTTCGGCTAGTTCTCTCTTTAATCTTATTCCATTAGTAATTATGGTAGGACGTATTCCATTCTTTATGAATATATCCACTATTTCTATAATATCATTTCTCATAAGGGGATCGCCCCCCTGTAAAAAAACGTATCCTATCCCAAATTTTGCCAACTCTTTAGCCTTCTCTTCAATTTGGTTCAAATCCATATCATTAGACTGTGTTTTCCAAATATTGCACATAGGGCATCGCTCATTACATAATTTTGTAACGTCAAAAATGGTAAGGATAGGATGTTTAATAATCACATTTCTCGCCACTCTGATTTTTTGTAAAAACAATTTACTCATGAATAATACCTCGCTTGTTGTTCCTATTAGAAAATATTATTTACAATCCCCACTTTCAATCTCCATGCACTGAATAGTCAGGCATGTGTCAGCAGATTCAAAAACATTTATTGAAATCGAATTCAAATCATCTTTTGTGGAAAACCCAAGTATTACATCTTGCTCATCCAAGAATTCAGTATATGCAAGAGTTTCGCCAGATGTTAAATCTATAATTTCAAGTCTTCCGCCCTTTCCAAAACTATGCGTCATTTCTGACATCTTTAAAGTAATTGTATAATCCCCCCGCTTTACATTGTCATACACTGAGCTCCATACAACACCTTCCTTGCCACTTGTCATTAAACTCCCATTTTCCTGTATTTTTGCGGATTCATCTACCTTTACTCCAGGGCTATAAGCAAAATCACGCACTCGATTACTTGTAGATGCCCCCGTAACATTTACAGGAAGTGTTTTCATCTCATACTTGACATACGGAAAACAAGAAGAAAAATCTAGCCTATTATTTGTTATCTTCCACAAATCATAACCATACCCAGATTGAAGGTATTCTAACTCTCCTTTTCCGCGAAACTCTGTCATCTCTGCCCCCTCCGGAATCAGAACTAAAACCCTTTCTCCCATATTATAATTATCAAATTTTTTATAGGATTTACCCCATGTCACAGCGATTAATCCTTCTCGTAAGTCAATATACTCCCGAGAAACATCCATAACTCCTAGTCTTCGTGACAAAAGATAGTCATTATAGCAAATCACAGTATTGTCATCATACGAATCTAACATGGAAAGAATAGCCGCATCTCTATCATATTGTTGAGCATTTAAAGATTTCATCCAATTATGGTATATTCCCACTCCAGCTATTGAAAGAATAATATATATACTTGCCATAAACACACATTTTATATCTGCTCTAGTTAATATCTCAAGAGCAACTCTATGTTTATTGCATATACATATTTTCAAAAAAGCATCTATCATATGAATAAATAGGATAAAAACCGGCGCCAGTGTAAAAATATGATATCTATAGCTCATAATAAACCCAACAGACTCGTTTACTGTCAGGCAGAGAATCCCCATATTAGTGTAAAACATCAGCGTCAATAAAATAACAAAAAAATCAGGTTTCCCTTTAAATAAACTTTTTACGCTTACAAATGTGCCATAACAAACTGCAAAAACAAGAAATAATAGTATCAAAATCTTTGTAAGCAAAAAAAATTCCAGTCCTTGTACCAGTTCCGTCGGATTAATGGGAATTCCAAGCAAGCACACCATTCCCAACAGCACTTTTTTTATGTTACTATATAAATTTTGTGGTTGAACGAATTCTATACCTGCAGTATACTGACCAAAGTCTACGATGTTTGCATATATATAACCCGCGATAGACATAATCGGGACTAATGCCAACGCCACGTTGGATTTTGAAATTAGATTATCTCCTCTATTTTGGTGATTCCATACTATATAAGCAAATAACACCACAGTAAAAGGTAACACACAAGTCACTGCCCCATGCAATCCAGAAGACAGTACTGACAAGAACGTCATAACATACAAAGACAAAAGTTTCCAATTACACTTTTTTTTACATTTATACGACAAAAAAACATCCATAACAAGGAACATGTAAAAAAAACGTACCAAATAGCATCCTGAGTCAGTAGTTAAGCAAAACCCCCATCCTAGCACACTAAAATCATAAGGAAAAAGCAAACATAACATTCCAAGTGCTTCCCCTAGAATAGATGCCTGTAATTTTCTCGAAATACTATGTACAAGTAATAGCAGCAAACATATTATCACGCAAACAGAAATCCCTTGGGCCAGCATAACGTTCCCAACCATTCCTGTAAAAATGGCAGTAAGCGGCTCTGGTGAATCAACTAACATAACAGATTGATAACCCCAGTCATTTAAAAAGAGTCGCCTTTGGCGAAACATTTCTACCGCCGTCCCAATAATAGATGCTGTATCAAATTCAAGATATAACGTCTTGTATTTAATAATATTTCCAATACAAAGATAAATGAGAAATATTGCTACAGAAGTAAATGTAAATATTTGTTTAATCTCGGGCTTATCCTTGCAATGTTCGATACGATTTTTCACGCCTTTTGAGTCCTTCCATGTTTTTCGCTTATCATTTATAAATTATTTACCCTTTATTTATCCGTTCTCGATTATTCATGTCCAAAAAAAGCTTTTACTGCAGAAATCACACATTTTTTATCTTCATCAGTCATACCATAATACATTGGCAAGCGAACTAGTCTTTCACTCTCAGATGTGGTACACTCATCCTCGCCATTAAATCGACCATACTTCAAACCGGCAGGTGCCGAATGCAGTGGAACATAATGAAATACCGTAAGGATATCCTTTTCTTTCATAAAAGAAATAAATGCGGTACGTTCCTCTAAATCTTTACACTTAATGTAGTACATATGTGCATTGTGAACGCATTCCTTTGGAATTGTTGGCAGTTCAAATCTTCCTCTTTCTTCTAGCGGACGAAAAGCCTTATCATAGGCATCCCACGTTGCTAGGCGATTATTATTAATTTCATCGGCCTTTTCCAACTGTGCCCAAAGGTAAGCAGCATTCAAATCGCTTTGAAGATAGCTGTCACCAAAGTCAACCCAGGTATACTTATCAACTTGGCCCCTATAAAATCTTGATCGATTCGTACCTTTCTCACGAAGAATCTCAGCGCGTTCGATATAAACCTCGTTATTAATAAGAATTGCTCCGCCTTCACCCATAGAATAGTTCTTCGTCTCATGGAAAGAAAAGCATCCAAAATCTCCGATGGTTCCGCACGCCTTACCTTTGTAGGTACTCATTACAGCCTGGGCCGCATCCTCCACAACCATAAGATTGTGTCTACGTGCAATATCCATAATGGTATCCATTTCGCATGCTACCCCTGCATAATGAACCGGAACTATTACTCGAGTTTTATCTGTAATGGCCGCTTCAATTTTTGTTTCGTCGATATTCATGGTGTCCGGACGAATATCTACAAATACAAGTGTTGCTCCCGCTAAAACGAACGAATTCGCCGTAGATGAGAATGTAAAACTCGGAAGAATCACCTCATCTCCCGGCTTTAAATCACACAAAAGCGCCGCCATATCTAACGCTGTCGATCCACTCGTGGTAAGCATCGCCTTTGGCGTATGAAATCGCTCTTCCATCCACGAATCACACTTTTTTGTAAAAGGACCATCACCGCATATTTTTTGATTATCCACCGCTTCTTTCATGTAGGCAAACTCATTACCAACAAAAGGTGGCACGTTAAAAGGAATCATACTCTTTACCTTTCAGCTTATCTTTCTATCTCACGCTATTTTACTACTTTTTTTCCATCGTAACTGGTAAACTCTGGTGTTTTTCCAAACACCTTCTTTCCATATTCTAGCACAATATTTACGAGCACGTACCAACATAGGACGGGATGAAGCAAATATATAGGATTCTTTCTTGTAATAGCAAAATAAGCCCCATGAAGCAAACAAACCGGTATCAGTATTGTATAAGGTACAAACCAGTATTTTTTACATTTACTGTATGACGTATATTTCTGCCGTCCGTTAAAACCGCTTTCACCCTTGTCTGAAAAGTGAATATTATTTTTAATTCTCCATTTTAGCTTAGGGAAATATGCTTTTAATGAATCCGCACTATAATGCACAAGAGGATCGTTTTTCAACAGAATCATTTCGGGACATCCCTTAGATAGCATAATATAAAACATATGCACCATATTTTGCGGATTTTCAAGAATATCCGCATGGGCTCTAAACCACTCCAAATTCGTAATCGTAGCAAGGCAGCACAATTCAAAAATTGGGATATTTTTTGTTTTAGCAAAGGAGCATCTCAAAAAGGTTTCATCATCATCCAGCACTTCGCATATCCTACGAAGGCCCTTTTCTTGAAATCCAACACCTTTTGAAAAATTATAGACAAACAAAGAAAACGGATCGCCAAACTCCGAAATATATTCATTCAAAAGCGAGTAATTCGCCGGACGTTTATACCCCGAGCATAAAGCAACCTTTGTGGATGGATATTTCTCCAATAATTCAATTCTATTTTTAACACTATCCGGATTTACAAGCACCTCATCATGGTCTAAAACCATTAAATATTTTCCGGACGCATTTTGTATTCCAAGCATTTTTGCATGGACCGGTTCCGTTTCCGGATTATCTATCACTAAACAACCATATTTTTTTGCAATGCTTAATGTGTCATCCGTAGATCCTCCGTCCACTATCAGAATCTCCATCCGGTCCCTTGGATACGACTGATTCACTAAGGCATCTAACGTCCTTGGCAACAATTTGGAAGAATTAAATGTTGCTATTACTATTGTTAAAAACGGATTTTCCACGTTCTTGTTTTCCATTTTTTATACTACCTTATTTTATTTCCTAGTCATCGCCATAAACACGACATTTTTATACCGATTATCAAGATATACCATATCATGAAAAAGACCTTCCTTTTGAAAACCGGCAGACAAATAGCTTCTACACGCTATTTCATTTTCTTCAATTACTCTTAATTGAATTCTATGCAATCCAAGCTTTTCAAATCCAAACTGTGTAAAATGTATGGCAACATCCTTACCATACCCTTTTCCAATCGCATCATCCTCGCCAATAAAAATCCCATATTCCGCTGAGCGAAAGTTTTGATCTATATCGCGAAAATATACGGATCCGATTGGCCTGTCATTCACTTTTTCTACGATAATATACTGAATCACTTCACCGGATGCAACTTTCGTCTTCATCCAATTTTCATGAATTTCTTTTGTAAACGGGTCCTGAAATATGAAATTCTTTCTAACGCTTTCATTATTTCGCCATTTTACAATTAAATCTGTGTCATCTAGATTAATCGGTCTCAAATAGCAGTTATTGCATTCAACAATTGGTAATTTACACATATTTTTCACCATTTCCACTATAGTAATAAAAAATCATCTAATAGTCTTTAACGCTTGTCTTATCGTAATCTTCCAAAGTCTCATTTCATCATTTCTGCAATATATTATCAGAAAATATATAAAAGAAACAACAGAAGCCAAAACAATTCTGCACGCAAGCGCAAAAAGCCCATACTCCGAAACAAATCGATTTGCAATATAATAACTGGCAGACCACAGGATAACGGTTGCCATTACATATTTCACTATTATCAGTAAATACTCTGACAACCTCTTATGAAAGTATTCCTTAAACAAAACCATTGCTTCCCAAGGAAGTTCTATGAATCCCGCGCAAATTACTGTGGCCAGTATCGCACCTTTTACTCCGCAGGTTTTTATCAAAATCGCATCTAATATCAGATCAGCAACTACAGCAACATACGGGCGAAGTTTATCCCTTTGCCATAAACCTGCCGCATTTTTAAACACTTTTGTCGTTTGTCTTATTTGAACAATAAACGCATAGATAGTCATCAGTAGCACTATCTCAAATGGAAGGAGACTTCCGGGCATCCAAATTCTCATAAACGTCTGATAAGCAACCAACATACAACTGCCGGCCCATCCTCCCATCAATCCGCTTAAAAATAGAGTCGCCTTGTATCGTGTGTAATTCTCCTCCGCCGGCTCAACAGCCATAGCATTACCAATTCCGGCTGTTATGGAACCATATACAGTATTTAATAGCATAGACACAGCCGATACGACATAAAAATAGTTTCCATAATGAGCGACAGCTACTAGTCCAAAAAGTGTTGAGATAAACAAATTATCAACACACTCCAGCATTTTTTCATCCAGCTGCTGTCCAAAAACGGATGCTACGTCTCGCTTTATTTCTTTCTTTTTTTCAACGTCTAATTTCCCACACGGATATACGGAAGGAAAATATCTTTTTCTAACACGCAAATGCAATAATGCAGTCAGAAATGTCTGAAGCAATATTGCAAGTATATATCCCGTGTATGACCGAAAAACAACAATAGCAATTATTTGTAACACATAAGCTACTATGTGACCGATCAAAGAAATACAATATTCCCAATCCACTCGTTGGTATGCCGTAAGAATCGAGGTTACCTCGGGCCATAGTATGTATTGAAGTATAACCGACGAGGAATAACATAAAAACAATATTCTTATATTTCCTTGGATGTCCGTCGCATCTCCGCCAACAAATATGTCCAAAAAAGGGATAACAATCACGGTTATAACTGACATACAAAGGGCTATAACAAGATATACTTTTCTTATCTCGCCCAAAAGCGCATTCACAAGGGGTATATCCTCTTCGCTTGCCGGTCGATACAAATAGTAAACGATTACCGACGCGAATCCCATCTCCATTATGTTCATCATCGATACGATAGACCCATAAACACCGGTTAATCCAATATAGCTTTTCCCTAAAAATCGAAGCATCAAGGTTCTGATAATAAACGGGAATACCGATATTACGATATTAAACAAGAGTAAGCGCTTCATAGCGCGTACCATTTCTTAACATAGCCGCACCGAAGTGCGGCGTACTAATTACTTCTTTGTTTGTTTCTTACATTCCTCAGGAATCTTTTCGGACCAGGGAAGTAAGTCATTAATAAAACTATAATCTGTATCTTCCATATGTTCCGGAAGAACAGAAAGGACGTGATTTATGTATTCATAAACTTTAAGATTATTCGCTTTTGCTGTTTCAACAATTGAATAAATAATGGCACTGGACTTTGCGCCGGATAACGTATCGCAAAAGAGCCAGTTCTTCTTTCCTACACAGAAGTTTTTAATGG
>ODAI012133711.1_pt1 | contig 10423 bp, 13 predicted proteins | sample 1539321 | NCBI WGS metagenome assembly ODAI01 (sample SAMN02144231, study PRJEB22623) | gut metagenome | biome: sheep rumen | host: Ovis aries | place: New Zealand | reverse complement strand
TTTCGGTTCGTCTGGACTAACAGTTGAAATCTGTCCCGTATATGAACCCCAAGTTCCTCCGAGACTCCAACTCTCGCTACGCATATATCTGGCGTCCTGTGGCTTTCCCGGACGTTCCATCTTAATCTGCCACTCTTCTGGAACAGCAACCTTGTGATTCACAAGTTCAACACTAGCGAACTTAAGACCCAACTCGGTGACCAGACTCTGCAACTCTTCTACAGAACCGAATGGTTCGTAGGGAGCGTTGACAATCGTATAAGATGCCTTGTTCTCACGGTCACGAAGCAAGTCGTTATCGAGACACTGGTCTCTGTTCTCTTCCCACTGGTCGATGATGATATGATATTCTCCAGCATAAGGACAAGGGAATCCGTCCTGAGAAACCTCATACAGACCCTTGAGATATTCCTTGACTGTCTCTCTGCTCAAGCAAAGAGAATCGATGCAGATGATCCGCTTCTTATCGCTACAAGAAAGAGACGTAGCATAGTTGAACAACTTCTCGAAACTGAGCTTGCCGCCAATCGTGACGTAGCTGAACCCGCTTCCACGACCCTTCATCATTATGCTATCTAAATCGATAGTCGTCTTATAGACACCTTCCTTTGTGACTACTCCGTGTTCGGGAGCAATCGTCTGAAGATATGTGGTCTTGCCGCTTCCTGGTAAACCCATTCCGATGTGAATCTCTATCTGCTTTGGAGCATCAATTCTGTAGTCTCTTGTCTTCATATACTTTATGCTTTAATGTTTCTGCGACAAAGGTACGAAATCTTTTTCAATCTCGCAAGCGTTCACAAGAAAAAGTTCAATATTTTTGCATTCTTTAACATTTCATCAACGAAATGAACAATAAATAGTTCTGTTTCTAATAGAAAATTATAGAAACTCGTTTAAAATTTCTAAACGATTTTCGCGCTGACAGGCACGTCCGTATATGCAATACAATTATGCGAATCAGAAGAGATGACTATCTCTTCACGCTTACTGCTTCTTGTTAGTTTCGAACCCTGCGCTGTCGGGCGTACCCGACAGTGTCTTACAGTTTCTCCACAGTCTTTCGCTGGAGAATGCCAGCCGGATTGGATGAACTCGACCCTACCTCTCCCAGTCCGGTTGACTGGGAACATTTATCGTCAATCTGCGTTTTGAGAACGCAGATATGCGTCACAATATAGTCATCTCCGAGTTCTTCTCGGAGAATTCTTATGCCCTCTTCAAGTATGTTCCTTGATGCGTTATAGTCTCTTATGACTACTTTCCCGCAGTGTGGGCAAACCCACACTCTGTCAGACAACTTCAAATCGTCGTTCTTATGCCCGCAGTAATTGCATATCTTGGAAGATGCGAACCATCTTCCAGTCTTTATGCATTTCTTTCCGTAGAAAGCACACTTGTAGTCAATTTCACGATTGATTTCACCGATGCAAGCATCTTGCAATGCACGCGCAATCTTGTGATTGCGCATCATTCCGGCTACGTTGGTGTCTTCTCTGAAGATAATATCGTGTCTCATAACGAAATCGGTTGTCATCTTCTAAGTGTCGTTCTCCCTGACGTTAGCCATATGCTCGCAATGCTTTGCGAACTTGAGACGCGCTTTCTCGCGGTTCTTTCCTGCGTTCGGAGAATTCTTCGGAATTTCATACGGCTTCATGCCTTTGTAATCCTCGGAACGAGACTGCGTCTTTGACAGGCGACGCTGTAGCATCGCCTCACGCTTGTGCATCTTGTCGTAGACTCTCGGATTCTCGTAGACAGTTCCGTCGGAGCAGTATCCCTTCGTCTTGATGCCGGGGTCCATTCCCCCGGCTCTGAAAATCTTCACTTCTCCGGTCTGGGTGTCTGTCACTACGAGATAGTCTCCGACTTCTCTCTTGTCGTCAGTATAAAACACGTACTTTTCATTGTCGATGTTGACGTCAGATGCCATCTGACGCACATTGTCTGATATATAAGAGGTGCTCTTCGGATTGATACGCTTCTCTCTTACATCAATAAGGTTAAATGCAATAAAATAACGGTTTGACTTGGTTTTCGTCAAAGTCACTTTTTGAATCAAACCCTGGTTCTGATTAAGATATGAAGTGTCCTCCGGTGAGCACTTGAAGAGTATATTCTGTAGACCGCCTACAAGATTGAGGCGGTTTCCGCTTATCCCGCCGAATGCCTGCGAGTTGAACTCGCAGGAATCTTCATTAGAGTTCTTCTTCTTGAACTTCGGATGTCTCTTGTTCTTTTGCTTGGGATCGAAGAAGTCTCTGAATGCTTGGATGAGATGTCTTACAGATTGCTGTAAGACTTTCTGGTTGCATTCTCTCAGGAAAGAATATTCATCCATACCTTTGTATGCTTCAAAGACATCTGGAAGAATATTTATATTAGAATTCTCTTTAATACGCTTAATTTCTTCTTCAGAAACGGCACCAGGATGTTCCTCGTTTTTCTTCAGCGCTTCATTGTAAAGAGCGTACCAGTGATTGTTGTATCCGAGACACAAGTTGTATACAAGTCTTACGCAACCGAGCAATCGGTTGGCGAATGACTTCTCTTCGTCACTCAGGAACAACTCAGCGACTATACCGAAGAGCTTGCTGCCCTTCGGTGCTTGAACGTGCTTGTGCTTGCGCACTTTCAAACGCTTGTTGCTCTTCTTATGATGACGCTTGTATCTCATACTACTTTATTTATCTAAGAATGAAAACATCAAAATTCCATTTTCTTCCATTCTATTTATTCTTCAATTTCCTGAAGTTCTTTTATGAGTTTCTCAGTTCTTCTGTGATTGCGTCTTTGACCATAAAGACGCGCACAGAATGATGTTATGATAGATACGAAGTCTTGCATTAAGTCTTCTCTATCGTCAACGACTTCGTTGACAATCTCTATGCGCCTTCCATCCATTTCGAGCAGTTTCTTTATATAATTCAACCCGAAACGGGAAAACCTGTCCTTATGCTCAACAACGATGACTTTTATCGAACGATCCATCAACAAGTCTTCTAACTTCTTTCTGTTATCATTGAGACCGGAACCGATCTCTTTGACTACTTTAGAGACTCTATATCCACGAGCGTTGCAATATGACACCAGGCGTTCTGCCTGGGTGTCTAGATTGATTTTGTTTTCTGATGAAGGCACACGTGCATAAACAGCAACTTTAATGTCGTCTTCTCTGACGAAATGTTTCATCGGAAGATATATTCTTCCTTGTTCATCTATGTGTGCGTCTGGAAAATCTCCTCTCTTGTATCTGTTCCATGCAGTTCTGTAGCATATGCCAAGACGCTTGGCATATTCCGATAACTTAATGTAATACTCCATAATGTTTCTTCTCTTAACTTGATTTGAATTATTTATCTAAATTAAAAACTATTTCCGGAATGTTCCGTATAATCAGTGAAGAAATGAAATACACAAACGAAATGCGAATTTCATATATAATTTATATGTTGACAAAGAATTTAAAATACTTAAGAGAAGAAAGCGGTCTCAGCACAAAGACAATCGCTGAGTTAATCGGCGTAACTGAAGAGACATACATTGATTATGAATCTGGAAGCACCGATGAACGTATGAGCATCAACGCATTAGAAACACTGTCTGATTTATATAATGTAGAAGAGTATGATTTATTGACAGCAGATTTTGAAAAGTGTGACAAACTTCAACTCATACGTTTCAAGAAAGAAAACAGAGAAAGCGATGCAGCGATGATGCATAGAGGTGGGCTCGAAATTCCAGCAAGCGACTTGAAAGAAATCGCACATTTTCATAAAATCGTCAAGAACTACGAAAAGATGGACAGGTTGCTCAAATCTGAAGAATAACTCATTCTACAAGCGGCGATAAATATTTTATGAGATTCAAGAATATGAACATCGGGAAATTATTCGAGGGTTATGTCCGAGATGACAACGGAGAACTCTGGGTCAATGACGAACAAGATGAAGCATTGACACAAGAGTACCGTATGAAATCGCTCAACTATCTCGACAAACGTGAGGAAGAGTTCTTGTATCATTCTTTCTTCGCTGAGATGGGTCTCCAGAATAAATTTGAGCCTGGCGTAGCGAGAATCGTAAGCGATATGCAATTCGGAGAATCGATGAAGCATATGCCTGAAATTATGAATCTCCGTCGTATCATCATTATTCTAAATGATATTCAAAGCGAATGTGAAAAGTACGACGAAGACTTGAATGGACGTTCATACGAAGAACTTGCGAAACTCTACGAGACTTCTCTTATGATCCAACAGATGCGTATGGACAGAAGAATCATCACTCGTGACTATGAGCGCAACCCACAGTTTGTAAAAGTAGAAGTCAGTTCATATGCTCAAGCAAGAACATTCAACAAGTACTTCAAGAAACCTTGGGAACTCACGGAAAGCGAAGAGAAGTTTGATGACTATTCACAAGACGGAGAGAACACGATATTCTTCATACTAAACAAAGACTATAAGGACATCGACTACCCAGGATATAACGAGAAGCGTCAGTGGTCGCCAGTCGTCGATTACAGCGTCCTAGAGATGGAAGATGAAGAAGAGCGTCTGCCGAACTACGATAACTACGGACTGAGTATGATTCTCGTTATCATCGACAGAGACGGACGTCTGCTCCGTTGTACCGGACGTTACGACAGTGAATTCAAGTACGAGAACTACCTTGATTACTTAGATGAAGAAGAACTGAGTCTGATTCTAGGAGTGAACTTTTATGATTTCTTTATATGAAAAATGTCCAAGTAGATATTTCTGCTTGGACATTATATTAAATTAGAAGATTTCAATCATCTAATGAGAATTTCTCGATATATTTCATGAATTTGATATGTTCTTCATATTTCATCATATCTCCGCGTTCTTCGAGATTAAGTTTAGTTCTTTTGATTTTCTCATAAATTTGTTTGCAAACTTTGATGTAATTGAGTTCATCTTCAGTCATCTCTGACGAACTGACAAATTCATAAATAACTGACTGACGCAAATCGCCTAATATCTCGCTAAGTTCGTCTATAGCGGCATTTTCTAAATAATGTTTGAAGAAAACGTGTCCAATGCTACCTTCATTCCAAATTTCATCTCTACTCTTCAGATAATCATTAAAGAGCACATTTGTTGAATTCTATAGAAAGAACTCTACTCTTGTGCGACTCTGATCTTAGCCTCTGACGTGCCGCTTGCGGCAAGTTTCGAAGCTTCGTTCGGTATCTGCGTGAAAAATCACCCGAACGTTTTTCGAGTGATTTCCCGAACTTGTAGGCAAGTACCCAACTACAGCCGATCTTATCTCTCAAATCACGTTCCGTATATCCCATCTTGGAATACACAGACGCCAGTGTCTCGAAATCTCTTGCTGTCATTGTAGGAAGTATTGAACTTCCTTTGACGTACTTGTATAGACCTCTCCGGCCTATCTCAATCGCTGCATTCGCAGGATCGACTAACTCATGTTGAATGTTTCCGATGAAGGATGAAAGGTACGGATTCACCATACGCAGTTCAATTCCTTTCTCGTGGCAGTGCTTCTTGACACCGTCCATTATCAGTGTGCGATGCCAGACGTTTCTCGTCTGACGACGCACTTCTCTCATCATTTCAGACTGAACTTTATCTTTCGTCTTGAAATCAAGGTCTTCGCATACGAAGATTGAGCACTTGTAGTGCATTACCTTTCTGAATATCTTGACGAGAAGTTTCTGTATTTCGTATTTTCTCTTGTTGTTCTGACTCTTCTAAGCATCAGATGAAGAAGCCTTTCCGAGTTTCTTTGAAAGATTACTCAAGTCATACATTCCGGAAGCGATTACTATGTATCCGCCTTGACCGTCCGGCTCAAGCACAGCCCATCTGATGAACTGTGGATTCAAGTCGATAGTAAAGACTCTGTTCTCTATCTTCCCGACAAGCATACGCTCGCGTTGCTCGTCGTAGTATTTCAAAGTGATGCGCTTGATTGCTGAATTCTCTAAATCTTCTGGTAGATTCAAAGATTTCACATCAGCATACTCTTTCTTACGTGCTTTCGTATCAACGGCATATCCGTTGAGAATCTCTTCATCATAAGCGATATAGATATGATGTGAACTGACTCTGACTGTTATTGGAATAAGACAAGCAGCAGCCATTTCTCTTAACGTAATCAGATCTTCCTCATACTTGTACGCTCCGTAGAATTTGATTTCAATACTCTTTCCTTTATATGGCTTATAAATGATGATTCCCTTTTCTAGTTCGGAAAAATCAAAATTCATATTACCCTCATCTGTAACAGAACCGACATAATATGCACCGGAATAGCGGCTTTGATATATCTCTTTTCTGATAGATGAAATCTTTTCTTCATTTCTGTTTTCTTTTGAACATTCTTTAGAGAGACATCTCATATTATCAAGCCCGCCCCACGTGCGGTCTCTCTTGACAGACTATGATAATTGTGCAATCTTGCGGAAAGCATTGAAACGTTCTTGAGGTGTCGATTTCTCATCATTCAGTTCGAAAGTATAGTCTTCTATCCTTTCTGTCAACTGTTCTTTGCGCTTCTCTTCCGCCTCAAGAGAACCCTTGACGTCTACGGTCAGATAGCAGTATTCTCTCGCATTCATACTGAAATCAGACATCAGTTTCTTGATGAAGTTCTTGTCAACGCTCTCTTCAAATCTTGTATAAAGACGCAAGAACGCATTGCCGTAGTTCTCTGCTTTCTTGTCAACGAAAGCAGAATCCTCACATTTCTTTACAGCAAGTTTAAGCGTCTTCATATGTTTAAATTCTCATTTACTTTATTTATCTTATTTCAGAAATAAGAAAATTAAATTTCCGTTCTATATTATTTATCTTTGTTTTTGAAAGTCAAAATCAATTATTCTCAACTGACTCGTCTCTTATTGCCTGCTCAGCGTTATGAAGACGTTTTCTCATTGAATAAGACTTCACTGAATAATAATGGATGATACTCGTCAAGTCGTCGGTCAGTTCTTTCTCATATGATTTGTTCTCAGCATTGCTGATAACGATGACTTTCGTTCCGAGACTTTCAAGAACTTGTTCAATGAGTTCAAACCCGAACCGTGACAGTCTGTCTCTGTTTTCGACAATCACAGCAGACAACTCTCTGTTGACTGCCATCCGCATCAACTTAGAGAATGATTTTCTTTCCTTGAAAGACATTCCGGATTTTATGTCAGACAGTTCTTCATCTACCTTGTATCCGTTTGAAATAGCCCAGTCGTATATTCTCTTTTTCTGTGTTTCGAGATCATTCTTCTGAGTTCTCTGGCTTACACGAGCGTAAGTCACTACTTTTCTCTCGACTTTTCCCTTTCCCAATATAGCATAGACTTCATCCTCATCATATTCATAGTGATGACTATTTATTATATACGGATGAAGTTTTCCGGTCTTAATGTAAGAGTTGATTGTCTTCTACGTCACATGTAGGATTTTCTTTACTTCGCTTGCTTTCATCTTTAGTTAAATTATAGTTAAATTTTATTCACTTTGATTATTTATTTGAACTAAACTGATAATTATGAGTACAATATTTACTAAAGAGAATAATTGTGATGATTAAATATGTTCACGTCAATATTTCCGAGTTCCGGGATGATTTGTTCACAGACCTTTACGATTTCTTTATTGTTGTCCCAAGTTGCTTTATCTCTTAATGCTCTTGCAACTTCTAATGAACGTTTATAGTCTTTATCTATATATCAAATAATTTTCATTTATAAATTATACATTTCTGTTAGTGTTTAGTTTATTCAATATGGTCCGAAAGTTAGACTTCCAATTTTAAGAGTAGTTTCTGTAAATAGTTCTTTATTCAAATCTTGAATCATTTCAATTAGATAATCGCAATGATTTGTTTTATTTTGCTGTTCTCTAACCATCTTCCTATAATCTAAGAACTCGCCGTTTCTCACAGATTCTATGATTTCTGTTGTCATATTGTGTATTTTTTCTGACTCTTTATAGAAATCAATCGTTTCATTAAGATAACTGCATTTATATGATGGACGTTTTCTTTCATACATAACTATATCCCCGACTTTATATTTCTTGCAAGCAGATTCTATTTCTTTATACATTACTTTGATATAATTATCGAGTTTTCCAGCCAAAAATTCAGCAGCCTGATTCATTTTATTTGCAATATTATGAGATATAACAAATTTATTGTCTTGGATTAAAACGCACTGTTTATAATTCTCGAAATCTTTATCTCTCGTATCATCTATAAATTTCATATCAACCAATATAGACGTAAAAAGACATAATACTTTTATCGAAAGTTCTTCTCTTTCATCTTTCAATTCCAGAATTCTAGACATTAATTTAGTTGCAAAAGGGAAAGAAGTTGTAATATGCGGACAAGCTTTGACTAGAAAATCCATTACATAATTCTTTGAATTTATTGAATTTGAAGTAATAACATTTTCTAATGCATATTGTCTGATATAATTATCGATTTCTTCCTGACGTGCTTCTATCTCTGTAGCACTAATTAAATATAACGTATGAAAAATAGTACCTAATATTCTTTCGCTGACGAAATCTTCTTCTAATCCCTTAGACTTCAAATAATCAAAATTATGAAACTCTCTATATGCAGTATTTTGCGTAGACATCTTACCTTTTCCATCATACCACATCTGAAGCAAATGAACGAGTTCGTGAACAATCCCGTTCTCTAAAGCTGAATCCGAAACATTCTCGTTTTTTATGACGTCAATATTAGCATTGATGTATATCTTATCATCTTCAGAGTCATAATCTTCTCTCTCATCTATAGAAACGGGATGATTCTTCATTCCAGAATTCAAATGATAAACAAGATATATCGGATGTCCATTTGTTTCATCAGTTGTTTTAATCACTTCAGAAACGTCCGAATTGAAACACCAGCCAGTATAGAATACATTATAGGACGTTTCAAAATCAATAGCATCGTTATACTCAGGATTATATTCACTTGAGTGTTCTGCTGCTGTTCTAATCATCTTGACGCAGTCGAATATAACTGAATCAAATATGTCTTTAATATGTCTTGACTCGGTTAGATAATACTCTCTAAGGTATTTGAAAACACAAAATGTCGGGTTATCCTCTGGAAATAGTTTCATTATTATTCATTTTTTTTTTTTAATTTTGTTTAATTCCTTCTCTCGAATCCACTTTTCACTCATTTTCTCTTCACGAAGTATGATTCTTGAGCATTCAAACCAGAGTTCTTTTATTCCTCTTGGATTATCTCTGAAAGTGAACATATCGTACTCATGTTCGTCATCAGTAACAAGAGTCTGACGTTTTCTCAAACGAATTATATCTGGATAGACTCTATCCATATAATCATACTCTTGTTCTATTTCGGTAACATAGATAGCAGTTTCTTTCGTAAGTCCGTCGCCTGTACTTTTCAGAGCATCAATTATCAATTTCTCTTGTAATGTTGGAACAACATAATCATCTTTAACATGGAAGTCTGTGTTATTTGAATTTTCTCTCCACCATCTAGGAAGAGTTTCGTCACATTCCTCTCCTTCATCAAGATACATAGAAGTTGTTGCATATCCGTATATAAACTTACGGACATCTTCAATATCCGTGAGCGTTCCGTCAGAAAATCGTTGAATCATATCATCTTGATATACTCCATTATATTCATCATAATTGACTGGACGTATTTCCATATTACAATATTTTTCTTTATACATTATACTAATATATTTATTTTTAGTTTGCTGGAAACGGCTTAGACAAATAACAAAAAATCAAGTACAATATTCAAAGAAATAATTCGACAATGGAAAGATTAATCAAAAACATCGAGAATCTATTAGAAGAGTTTTATCAGATGCGACTCGCTACTGACAAGAGATTCACAGGAAGTGAACGCAGAGAACAAATTTCTACTGTAGATAAGCATTATGCATGGAAGATTGAAGAAGTTGTAAGACAGTTTGCTATCGACCAACAGAAAGAAACTAGAGAAGAATTAATGTCTTTCCTCGACGAACTTAAGAAAGATAACGAAGAACGTCAAAATGAGTTAGACAGATTAGAGAAAGATATAAATCATCTAAGCGATTCTGTTATTGGGAAGAAACTCACTGACGAAGAACTTCTAGCGAAGATTGACGATTGGATGGAAAACTATGACACGTGTTCTGAAAATCCGAATGATTATTTCGAAACATTGCGAGATTACATTCCTTTGCCAAAAGAAGATGACTATTTGGACCCTCGTAATTACTACTTAGATGATATTTATATGATTGATGGTATTCGTTCTAATGATACATCAAAATCTTAAGAGAAATAATGTTTTGGCGTTATTGAAGCGTCTATATCATTCAATCTTGTTAATTTATGTTAAAATCTGAATCATTTTAGAAGAAACTCTTGCATGAT
>ODAI011975469.1_pt1 | contig 10423 bp, 10 predicted proteins | sample 1539321 | NCBI WGS metagenome assembly ODAI01 (sample SAMN02144231, study PRJEB22623) | gut metagenome | biome: sheep rumen | host: Ovis aries | place: New Zealand | reverse complement strand
GGAACCGATATGGATAATGCCAGAGATTATCGTGAAGGCATTTATGATGTTCCTGTTGCGCTGGTGATTGGAAACGAGGGTAAAGGCATATCCTCTTTGGTCAAGAAGCAGTGCGATTATATGGTAAAGCTTCCGATGGTCGGAACCATCTCATCATTAAATGCCAGTGTGGCATGTGCCGTTGTTTTATATCAAATATTTGATCAAAGATCTAAACTGTAATATCTTTTTGCTTCAAAGGAGCAAAAAAATGAATATAAATGAATATATATACCTTTTCTTCCAAAAGGATGAAGAGGCAATCCAATTATTAATTGATTATTTCCGTCCCATGCTGGGGGCAATCTGCACCGCAAAAGGGATTCGCGATAACACCAATATTGTAAGCAGGGCTGATATTTTCAGTGAAGCAGATGCCCTGCTGATCAAATGTCTCTATCAATATCGACCGGATATGGCAATGGGATTTAATACCTACTACCGCCATTCGGTCAGCAATCTAATCACCGATTTATTCCGTTATTGGTCACGTCATGCGATCGACTATATGAATGATACGATCAGCCTGGATTCCCGCATCAGTGAAGCTCATGATCACTATCTGGGCGATTTTACAGAGGTGTTAGACTATGATGTACACCATGAGGTGATGATCAAACTGGAGTGGGAAAGATGTTTGTCTAAAGCGGCATCTTTACTCTCACCGATCGAAAGAACGATATTGGATAAGAAAATTGCCGGCTGGAGCAGTGCTGAAATCGCTGAGTCCTACGGCGTTACGATGAAAAAAGTGCAGTATACGATGAGGAAAGTCAAAAAATTTCATTTGATTGATTGACTATAGAAAATATTGATGTTAAATTGAATTAGTTATGAAAGGCGTGATGGAATGGCAGATAAAATCATTTTAACGTGTTCTGAATGTCTATCAAGAAATTACGTTACAGAAAAGAACAAGAAGACAAACGCACAGCGTTTAGAAATTAAAAAATACTGCCCAAAATGCGGCAAACATACGATACACAAAGAGACAAAGTGAGGTATTTTTATGGCGAAAGAAAAAAAGGAAAAGAAAGAACGTACATATTCCCCAAAAGGAATTATTTCGGAGATTCGCGCGGTTAAATGGCCGACCGCAAAAGAATTGTTTTCCAATAGTGGAAGAGTAATTATTTTCACGTTACTGTTTGGTCTGTATTTCTTCATTTGTGAACTGGCAGCCAGCGGATTAATCAGCTGGATCGTAGGAGCGTAGGCAAATGGCAGAGTTAAAAAAAGAATGGTATGTGGTTAACACATATGCCGGACAGGAAAATCGTGTAAAAGAAAACTTAGAGCGCCGTATTAAGACCATGGGTTTAGAAGATACCTTGTTTCAGGTTGTTGTAGCGGAAGAAACAGTCGTTGAGTATAAGAACAACAAGCCTGTTGAAAAGACTCGTAACCTCTTTTCAGGATATTTATTGGTACAGATGATCATGACCGATGAAGCATGGTATGTTGTACGTAATACTCCGGGTGTAACCGGATTTATCGGATCCAGCGGTAAGGGTGCTAAACCATTCCCTGTAGCTCAGGAAGAAGTGGATGCGGTACTTCGCCGTTTAGGCCGCAGCGACATTAATGTTCAGGTTAATTATGAAGTAGGTGACCGTGTTCTTATCATGCGCAGCAATGCTTATCAGGATTTGGAAGGTGTTGTAATTGCGATGGATGATGAAAAACAGGAAGCAACTGTTCGATTGATCTTGATGGGACGCGAGATTCATACCGAATTACCTTATATTGATTTAAAGAAAGTCGACTAGACTTTCTTTTTTGCAGGTGGAATATGAAAACTTTGATACTCGATCTGGACGGTACGATGTATCGCGGTACAGAAATCATTGAAAGCGCAAAATCATTTGTCGACTATTGCCTCTCACATAAGATTCCTTTTCTGTTTATGAGCAATAACTCCATGCGTACACCTACAGAAAATGCTGACCATATGCTGAATATGGGATATGAAGGAATTGTTCCGGAAATGTTTTATAACAGCGCAATGGCTTCGGCAGAATATGTGCGCCAGAACTATGAGGGAAATAAGGCGTGGTATATCGGACAAAACGGATTAGTTGAGGCGTTAAAGGAAAACGGTTTTGAAATCACCGATGATCATCCGGATTTTCTGTTTGTCGGTTTAGATAAGGATGCCGATTATATGTCCTATTCAAAGGCTTTGACCTGCCTGCTGGATGGTGCAAAGCTGATCGGAACCAATAAGGACAGGATACTGGCAAAACCGGGAGGATTTGAATTAGGAAACGGCAGCATTGTTGCCTTATTTGAATATGCGGTAAATCAAAAATCACCGGATATCGCCAAGCCGAGTCCGATTATTCTGGAATTGTGTTTAAAACACTACGGATTAAAAAAAGAAGATGTTGTCTTAATCGGTGATAATCTGGAAACAGATATATTATTAGGTGTTCGCGCAGGGGTAGAAACAATCTTTGTCGAGACCGGAATTCATACCCGAAAGGATATAGAACGGATGGGTGTTTATCCAAATCGGATAGTTAAAGAGTTGACAGAACTAGAAAAATGATAATTTTCTAGAATTGTAAATAATTTATGCTATAATGACATAGTCTTAGGAAGAAGTGAAAATATGAAAGATATATTAAATGTTATATTAATGTGTGTTAGCGGTATTATTATCATTTTAGTTCTGCTTCAAAGCGGTAAGTCCGATGGCTTATCGGCTGCCTTTACCGGAAGCGGTGACTTGAATTTGTTTGCGGTACAAAAGGAAAGAGGACCGGAAAAGATCATCAGTCGTCTGACGTTGTTTTTTGGTATTTTATTCTTTGCGCTTGTAATCGCGTTACAGATTATTTGATAAGAAAGGCCGAAAGGCCTTTTTTTGTGGAAGGAGGTACTATGGAACAAAGATTATTAGAATTATTTCAAAAGAAAAACAAGTGGAACCAAAAAGATCTTGAAAAAGAATTACATCTTAAAAATTCAGCTGAATTTATCGCCTTTGTGAAGGCTTTAAACGCTCTAGAAGATGAGAAAATCATCTGTAATGATCATACATCGTATTATCTGATTGATCAGAAGGAATATTTTACCGGAAAAATCAAGGATATCTCCAAATTTGAATATGCCGTGGTAAACGGAGATCAAAAGATCTATGTATCAAAGAATCATGCCAAAGATGCCTTTGATGGCGATGAGGTATTGGTACATGTAGATCCAAAGAAAAATGAAGTGATTCATATTTATCGCAGAGGAATCCGTAAGATTGCCGGTACCTTCTATAAGCGAAGAAAAGATTTTATCTTTTACAGCGATGTCGATCTGCATCGTTCATTCCATATCAAAAATATAGATAAGTATACGATTCATAATCAGGACCGTGCAGTGCTTTCCATTATTAAGTATTCCAATCCAATGGAATGTAAAATTGAAAAAATACTGGGAAGCGAAGAAGAACCGGGCATGGATATCACATCCATCCTGTATGCGAAGGATGTACGCACGGAATTTTCAAATCGGGTAAGAAAAGAAGTCAAAGACATTGACCAGGTGGTAACCGATAAGGACCGTCAAAATCGGAAGGATCTTCGTGATTTATTTACGATTACGATTGACGGTGATGATGCCAGAGACTTTGATGATGCGATTTCTATTGAAAAGGCAAAGGATGGCTATACGCTTTATGTTCATATAGCGGATGTATCTCATTATGTAGAGGAAGGCTCTTCCATCGACAAGGAAGCCTATGCCAGAGCCACCAGCATCTACCTGTGTGACAGGGTAATTCCGATGCTGCCATTTGAATTGTCCAACGGAATCTGCTCATTAAATCCAAATGTAGAGCGCTGCACGATTACCTGTAAGATGAATATCAATTCCAAAGGTGAGATTAAAACCTTTGATGTATTCCCATCTTTGATTGAATCCAACAGACGCTGTACCTATCAAAAGGTAAATGCGCTCTTTGATGACCGGGACACAGAATATTTCGATATTCAAGAATCACTTCTTATGATGAAAGAGCTTGCGATCCTATTGAAGGAGCAGTCTGTAGAAAGAGGAAATATTGATTTTGAATCACCCGAAGCACGGATTGAATTGGATGACAGGGGTAAACCGATCGATGTGTATGTAAAGACAAGAGGCTTTGCCGAAGAGATGATCGAGCAGTTTATGATCTCAGCCAATGTATGTGTTGCCCATCTTTTAAACAGTGAAAAGATTCCGGGCATGTATCGTATTCACCAGAAACCGGACCCGGACCGTATTGAATCTTTGATGCGCATGGCCTATTTAATGCATATTATCTGGGATTTTGATCCGGAAAATATAACATCCAAAGAACTTCAGGAATTTTTGGATTCTATAGAAGATCCATATACCCGTGACGTGATGTCGATGATGACACTTCGTGCGATGCAGAAGGCTGTATATTCAGAAAAATGCCAGGGACATTTTGGATTAGGATTGGAAGAGTACTGTCACTTTACTTCACCGATCCGCCGCTATCCGGATTTGATTGTTCATAGAATGCTGAGACGATATGTTTTCGAAAAAAGCGATAAGAACCGCGATTTTGAAGTATCGAAAATCGAAAAACAGGCTTTACACGCATCAGCCAAGGAAAGAGATGCGATTACTGTGGAAAGAGCTGTAGATGACTACAAGAAGGCGCAATATATGGAAGACCATATCGGTGAGGTATTTGAAGGTATAATCACCGGTGTTGCAAAATTCGGTTTCTTTGTGATGTTGGAAAATACCGTGGAAGGTTTGGTTCCGGCAAGGATGCTGCAGGATGATTTTTATGCCTATGATGACCTTCATATGCGTTTGATTGGCGAAAATAACGGAAAAGAATATACCATCGGCAAACGTGTTAAGGTGGCATGTGTGGAAGCTGTGAAGGAAAAAGGCCAGGTAACATTCGAAGTTATCGGTTCCAAATATCGTTAATTTTATAGGACGGGTGGATTGATTGGTACGGTATCTGTCCAACTTGGTACTTGATTTGCAGAAATAAGAGGTTTTTATATAATTAGTCATGTCGAAGGGAGTGGTAGACATGACAAACGTTTTCACTGTTACAAACGAAAATAAATGTGTCGGCTCCTTTCATGCCGATTAAGCTGGGGTACGTGGCTGTATTCCGGCTTTTATGTTATTTCGATCAAAATAATAAGGAGGAAATAATATGGATCAAAATTTCAATAAGGTATTTTGGGATGCCTGTGCAAACGGCGACTTTCCGATGGTATGCGGACAGATTGCAGCCGGCGCTGACGTGAACTATCAAAATGGTGATGGACGTACTGCATTGATGCGTGCTGCAAAGCGCAACCGCAAAGATGTAGTTCAGGTATTGATTGACAATGGCGCTGATGTAAATGCAGTAGACAACAAGAATAAAACTGCATTGATGGGAGCAGCTAAAAAAGGTAACAGAACAATTTGTAAAGCTTTGATTAACTCCGGTGCAGATGTAAATGCGAAAGATGATAATGGACGTACTGCATTGATGCGTGCTGCACTGTTGGGACAGGATCGCTGTGTACAGCTTTTGCTGGATGCCGGTGCTGATATCAACGCTCAGGATGAAGTAGGACGTACTGCTTTAATGGAAGCCTGCATCGCATTTAAGCGTGATACAATTTCACTGCTTTTGGAAAGAAACGCCAACGTTAACTTATTCGATAATAATGGCTGCACTGCATTAATGAGAGCAGCTTACGGCGGATATCCAAGTTTAGTAGAAAAATTACTTGCTTATGGAGCTGATAAAGATATGGTTGATAAGCAGGGACATGTCGCATTGGATTACGTGCGCGAACATTGCCGCGCTCAATTAGAGCCAATTTTAAAATAATACAGGAGGGAATACACTATGCGAGATTATTTAAGTTCAGAGGTACGCAACGTATCGGTCATCGGGCATAGCGGTGCAGGTAAAACATCTGTGCTGGAGGCTATGCTGTACTATACAAAAGCTACAGATCGTTTCGGTAGAACTAGTGATGGAAGCTCATTAATCGACTTCGATCAGGAAGAAATCCGCCGTGGTTTATCTGTATATACTTCTATCGTTCCAATTGAATGGAATGACTGCAAAATCAACTTTATCGACACACCGGGTTATCTGGATTTCGTAGGCGAAAAGCAGGCCGGTTTCGCTGTTAGTGAAAGCTGCCTGATCGTTGCCAATGCGAAAAACGTTTTGGAATCCGGTACAAAGTTAGCTTATAAGCAGGCTCGTGAAGCCGGCAAGCCGACAATCTTCTTTATCAACAAATTAGATGAAGAACATACAAGCTTTGCAGATGCTTATGGCAAATTACACGAAGAATTCGGTAAGAGCATTATTCCGTTCGAAGTACCAATCGTTGAAAACGGAGAATGCATCGGTTCTGTAAACATCTTATCCAACAAGGCTTGGTATTATAAAGGCCCTAAGGCTAACAGCGAAACTCCACAGCCTGTTCCTGAAGATATGCAGGATGATGTTGCTCTGTATAAAGATCAGATTGCTGAAGCAGTTGCGATGAGTGATGATGATTTGATGGAAAAATTCTTCGAAGGTGAAGAATTTACAGATGCTGAACTTACTAAGGGTGTAAGAATCGGCGTTAGAAGCGGTGAAATCTGCCCGGTATTCTCCGGAAGCGCTATCCAGTCTATCGGTATTCAGCGTTTAATGTCATTAATCGTTAAATACTTCCCAACATATTCTGAAAAGGGTATCTACACGGCAACTACAACGAAGGGTGAAAAAGTAGAACTCTTAACCAATGAAAACGAAGTATTGACAGCTCAGGTATTCAAGACAATCGCTGACCAGTTCGGTAAGATTTCTTACATCAAGGTTCTTAGCGGTGTATTAAGTTCTGATTCTGTTATCGTTAATGCCAACAACGGAAAACCGGAAAAGATTTCTGATGTTTATACTATCCGTGGTAAGCACCAGACTAAGTGCGGTAAATTGTTTACCGGCGATATCGGCGCTTTGATCAAGCTTGCTAATACCGGAACTAATGACACATTATGCGAAAAAGGTAAACTTGTCATTGCTGATCCGATCGTATTTGACGAACCGATGTACGGACAGGCTGTAATGCCTAAATCTAAGAACGATGAAGATAAGATGTCTAACGGTCTTGCCCGCTTATCTGAAGAAGATCCTACATTCAAGGTTGTTGTAAATCCGGAAACAAGAGAAACCGTTATCTATGGTATCGGTGACCAGCATCTGGATGTTATTCTGTCAAAATTAAAGAATAAATATAAAGCTGAAGTTCTTACTCAGGATCCGAAGATCATGTATCGTGAGACAATCACTAAGAAGGTTCTTGTAGAAGGTCGTCATAAGAAACAGTCCGGTGGACATGGTCAGTTCGGTCATGTATTTGTTGAATTCGAACCAAATCCGGGTGTTGAAGAGATGGAATTCGATGAACGCGTATTCGGTGGTGCTGTACCTAAACAGTACTTCCCAGCTGTTGAAGCCGGTTTAAGAGAATGCTGCAACGAAGGTTACCTTGCCGGCTATAAGATGGTTAATATCAAGGCTACTTTGACCGATGGTAAATATCATGATGTAGACTCTTCCGAAATGGCATTTAAACTTGCTGCAAGACTGGCATTTAAGGCCGGTATGGAAAAAGCGCATCCGATTTTATTAGAGCCGATTATGGATATCACAGTTGTAGTACCGGATGAATATACCGGAACTGTTATCGGTGATTTGAACAAGCGCCGTGGTGCTATCATGGGTATGACTCCAAGTGAAGGCAACCAGATTATTGAAGCACAGGTACCGATGGCTGAAATCGCACGTTATTCTATTGAATTACGTTCTATGGCTCAAGGTTTAGGAACTTATTCCATTAAGATGAACCGTTATGATCCGGTACCGGAACCAAACGCAAGCCGTGTAATCGCTGCCTCTAAAAAAGCTGATTAATTCAATGAAGGGAATCCTTTAAAAGCAGGATTCCTTTTTTTATAATGATATAAGAAGAATAAAAACAGGAGGAAGAAATATGAATTCTAAACGGTTTCCGGAAGGATTTTTATGGGGAGGCGCAACAGCGGACTTCCAGTTTGAAGGTGGTTTTGGAGAAGGCGGCCGTGGTATTAACAGCCAGGACTTTGTGACCGACGGAAGTGTTGACAGAGCCCGTCAGATCACACTAAGAATGCCTGATGGCACGAAGGGATATGTTAATTCTTTAGATTCAATTCCGGAAGGAGCTGTACCGGAAATATTTGATGATGAATATTATCCAAGCCATAAAGCGGTTGACTTTTATCACCATTATAAAGAAGATATCGCCCTGATGGGGGAGCTTGGCTTTAAGGTATTCCGTTTCGGTGTAACCTGGTCAAGAATCTATCCGACCGGTGATGAAGAAATGCCAAATGAAGAAGGATTACGCTTTTATGAGGATGTGTTAACAGAGTTAGAGAAATACAATATTGCACCGCTCATCACCATCTGTCATGATGAAATGCCAAATTACCTGGCAGAAAAATACGATGGCTGGAATTCCCGTCATTTGATCGATGCCTATGTAAAGTATGCACGCACCTTATTAGAACGCTTTAAAGGACGCTGTAAATTATGGCTTACTTTCAATGAACTGAATGCGATTTACGGATATTCTAAGATTGGTGTACATACCATGGATGGTCAGACATATTACCAGGCTAACCATAATATGGCAGTCGCATCTTCTATGGCAATCAAAATTGCGCATGAGATCAATCCGGAAAATAAGATGGGTGCTATGTTTGCCTTATCAGAAATGTATCCGGCAACCTGTGATCCAAGAGATGTCTTTGCCGCCTATTCCAAACGCCGTGAAAATTTATATTTTGCGGATGTTATGGCACGGGGTAAATACCCGAACTTCTCAAGGGAGATCTGGGACCGTAAGGGTGTTACCGAAATTAAGATGGAACCGGGTGACTTAGAACTAATTGAAAAGTATACTTTGGATTATGTTTCCTTCAGCTATTACCGCTCTACTACGATTGCCCACGATAAGCCGTTTAAGACCAACTCTGTAGTTGCCTTGATGGGTGGCGAATCCAATCCGTATCTGGAATCTACACCTTGGGGCTGGCCAATTGATCCGCTGGGACTGCGTTATTGTTTAAATGAGCTCTATGACCGCTATCAAAAGCCGTTGTTTGTGATTGAAAACGGATTGGGTGCTGTGGATGTCGTTGAAGAAGATGGCTCCATTCATGACCCGTACCGCATGAAATATTTAAAGGATCACTTTGAACAGATGCGTGATGCCATTTTAATTGACGGTGTGGATTGTTTCGGATATACGATGTGGGGAAGCACCGATCTGGTATCCCTGTCTACCGGTGAGATGAAAAAGCGCTATGGATTCATCTATGTTGATATGGATGATAAAGGAAACGGTACTTTGAAACGCTCTAAGAAGGATTCTTTTGAGTGGATGAAAAAGGTCATTGCCACCAACGGCGAAGATATGGAAATTCTTTAAGCAAATAATAATAGATTGAGAATTATTTCACTATTGAAAAATGGATTTGTTTCGATTATAATGCATCTGTGCTGGGATATAGATCGATTCGACTATAATCCTATAAGGCATTTCTAGATTTATTTACGTCGTATTCGTTAGAAACGACAGTAGGAGGAAACGTAAAAATGAACAAATCCAGAAACCAGATTCATGATTTGACAATGATGGCATTATTTCTGGCCATTGAAATTGTCTTGTTTGTGACTCCGTTTGGCTATTTGCGCTTTGGTCCGTTGAGTGCAACATTGATGCACATCCCGGTGATTGTATGCGCAAGTGTGATGTCTACCCAATATGGAGCATTTCTCGGTCTCGTATTTGGAATCAGCAGTGTGATCAATGCCACAATGACACCGACCGTAACCAGCTTTGTGTTTAGTCCGTTTGTGACAGTAGCCGGCATGTCCGGTGGTTTCCAGAGTTTGATTATTGCGATTGTTCCGCGTGTATTATTAGGTGTGATTGCCGGAACTATTTATCATAAGATGCTGGAAAAAGGAAAGGGAAAGGTGAGCAGTGCTGCTGCAGCTGCACTTGTTGCGACCTTATGCCATACCTTCATGGTGTTAGGCTTAATTGTTTTATTCTATGGAGCTCAATATTCCGAAGCATTAGGAATTGCGCAATCAGCTTTGATGGGCTTTATGGGAACGGTTATCTTGACAAACTGCCTGCCGGAAACCGCATTAGCTGTAGCGGTTAACAGTGCACTCGCAAAGGCATTACCGAATCAATAATGATATGCAGAAGTGTAAAAGCTTCTGCATTTTTTTATGATAAGTCGGAATCAGCGAAAAATAGTTAATCATTATTGACAAAATAGAGTTATAATGTTC
>ODAI011830073.1_pt1 | contig 10423 bp, 8 predicted proteins | sample 1539321 | NCBI WGS metagenome assembly ODAI01 (sample SAMN02144231, study PRJEB22623) | gut metagenome | biome: sheep rumen | host: Ovis aries | place: New Zealand | reverse complement strand
TTTAATTCTTTAATTGACAAAGACCTTTCTGAAGCAATTCCGAAAACAAAGCATTATGAACCGGCTCCTGTGATTTACGAACCGGAAGAAATTGAAATGATGGCCAGTTCAATAAATCGCAGAAGTGAAAGCGGAATAAGAGATTACGCTATATTTACCCTGATAAGAACCTACGCTTTAAGAGCTAGCGATATTGTGAATCTCAGAGTGAGCGATGTCGACTTTAAACACAAAAGGATTTCTTTGGTTCAGGATAAGACCAATGAATATATTCAATTCAAACTAACCGATGATGTATCACAAGCCCTTGATGATTATATTCGTAATGTCAGATACGGCTTGGATGATCATCTTTTTTTATCCGTTTATAAGCCTATTAAGCCCTTACTGGCAGATTCAGTAAACTCAATAATCTCGGATATCATCATGACTTCAGGTGTTGACATCAAAGGAAGAAAACACGGCCCGCACTCAATCAGGGCATCAAGAGCCACGGAATTATTGGAGCTTGGTGCTTCACTTCCGGAAATATCGGCATATTTGGGCCATAGAAGCAGCGTCAGTGCTGTTCATTATCTGAAGATGAGCCCGGATATCTTGAGAAAATGCGCTTTACCTGTTCCAGAAATCGCAACTGCATCAATGAAATCCTTTCTTAACGGAGGTGCATTATGAAAAAACAGTATGTTTTCAAAAGCATTCTCGCAAGCAAGATGAAAAATTATCTTACTTTCAGAAGAAAACAGGGATACAAAACAGAGGAACTGAACAGAGTTTTGTTCAACCTCGATGAATATCTCGTTTCTCAGAATATCGATTCCTTTCCGATCGGATATGAAACGATTGAAAACTGGGTCAATCAGAATGCGGAAAGAATCTCGAATAGATCTCTCTGCGCCTATATTTCGCACTATAAAGGCTTCAGAGATTACTTGTCCTTGTATAATATCGATCTCATTGATATTGAAGCACCGCTGTTTAAAAGCAATTACGAAGCTTATGTGTTTTCCGAAGAAGAAATCAATTCACTGATCGACACAGCCGAAGCTCTTTACTGCGAGACAAAGAAGGATTATTGGGCGATCTTCGCGATTCTGATCAGACTTTTATACTGCACCGGACTTCGAATTTCCGAAGCACTGAATCTGACTGTAGATGATGTGGATCTTGAGAAAAACATCATTACAGTTCAATCCTCCAAAGACGATAAAGGAAGGATCGTTCCTTTTGAAAGCAGTCTTGGAGAGATTCTTCAGCTTTACATTTCAAATTGCCTGAAATCCGAATGGCTTTTTTCAGCAAGAAAAAACAAGCCTTATTCGCCCAGGCGTGCACAGCAGTTATTTGAGCAGCTTTTAAAAACATCCGGGATTAAAGAAAATATGCCTGAAAGCAACTCCCCGAAAGGGTACAGTGTGCACTGTTTAAGACACACATTCGCAGTTCATTCATTTCGCAGAATGACCAATAGTGGAATGGATATGTATGATCAGATGCCTGTTTTATCGGTTTATATGGGCCATAAAAACATTTTAGGTACGGAGCTCTATATTCACAGCGCTCAGGCAAGTGATGATGACATTATGAAACTCATGAACGATTTCAATCAGGGGTTATTCCCGGAGGTTTAAGAAATGAAAACTACACAGTTTAATAATCAGTTGAGTAAATACTTTGCGGAATTTCTCCCTCAGATCAGGCAATGTTCACCCAAAACAATAGAAAGCTACAGTGATTCCTTTATATCTTTATTCTCGTTTTTTGACGAAAAGAAAGGAATAAAATTCAACAATGTCGATTACAAGGACATTAATCCAAAAAACTTGGATGATTATATTCTGTATCTTAGGAAAGAGAAAGGAAACAGTAATTCGACGATCGGAGTGCGTATCAGTGCTTTGGCATCGTTTCTGAAGTATTCTTCTAAAAGGGATATGAAGGCATTATCCACTTTGAATTCAGTAATTAATTTGAAGCTACCGGCACGAACAAACAAAGAAATCGCATACTTTACAAAGGAAGAGATGTCGCTGCTGCTAAGAATCCCGGATATCCGGAAAGATGTCGGATTCAGGAACAGGGTCTTACTCAGCTTCTTATATGACTCAGGAGCAAGAGCACAGGAAATCTGCGATATCTGCATCAAGGATGTTGTCTCGCTTAATGGAAGAAACCCAAAAGCGAGGCTTAAAGGGAAAGGAAATAAAATTAGAGAGGTTCCGGTCAGTCCTGAAGTAGCAAATCTGTTAAGACACTATCTTAATGATCGAAAAGCGTCTTCCTTTGACGAACCTCTGTTTTTATCTACAAGCAAGGATAAAATGACGACCAAACTGATTTCTCATTTAGTGGATAAAACTGTTAAGGAAGCAAAAGAAGAAAGACCGGATCTATTTGCGTGCGATAAATATTCACCACACAGTTTCAGACATTCGAAAGCAGTACATCTTCTCGAAGCAGGGGTACCATTGATCTATATCAGAAACTTCCTTGGACACGAATCAATTCAGACAACAGAAATTTATGCAAAAGTAACTCAAGGAAACCTCAACCGTATTTTGTCTGAGAAAAAAGCAAACATTTCTATTCCAGCAGAAGAAAAACCACAAAAGGTTAATAAATTTCCGGATTTCTTAGACGATATCAAATAATATAATCGGACATAAAACAAGGGAAATAGTAGTAAACAAAGGCTTTTTTAAGCACTCTATTTTTATTCATAAAATTGTCGCATAACATACATTATGCGAAATATAATATATAATAAAATTAAAACGCCATCCTGTAATGAATGGCGTCTTTTTCTTTCAATTTGAATCTGATTATTTAACGGATTCCTTTAAAGCCTTTGCCGGTCTGAATGCCGGAGACTTGCTGGCAGCGATCGTGATCTTGTCGCCAGTTGCAGGATTGATACCGGTTCTTTCTTTTCTTGTCTTAACGACGAATTTACCGAAACCAGTGATGTCAGTCGTAACGCCGTTTTCTAAACCAGCGGTGATCTCGTCAAATACAGTAGTCAGAACTTCATTTGCTTCTTTTTTAGTGTAGCCGTACTTTTCAACTAACTTTTCGGCTAAGTCTTTTTTAGTGATTTTTTCCATAGTGTTTTTTTACAACCTCCGATGTATATTATATAACTATAAGTACCTTTAATCAACAAAAAAAGCCTTATTTTAAAGGCTTTTTTCATATTTTGTACTATATGGTTGAAGATTCAACATTATATGGTACTGTCTTGTTTTTCCGCCAGCAAATAAAGGATCTTGTACATCTCATTGAGGTCCTTTTTTGTCAGTTTTTTGGCTGCTGCAGCGTTCTTGTGACCGCCGCCGCCATAATGAGCACAGATCTCGTTGATGGTATATCCCCTTCTCGAGCGAACCGATACGTCGTACAGACCTTCATTTTCAGTCGCAATGGACCAGATATTGAATTCTTTGATCTTACCGATCTCATCGATATTGATCTTTGCCTCCATATTGGTGACGCCGATCTTATCGAGCTGCTCTTTGGATAGCACGATATAACCGAAATGGCCCTTTACTTTAAGCTTGCTGCGGATCTTGGTCGAATGTTTAAAATAAGCGAGGTCCTTATCCATGACATATTCCACAACCGAAGCGACATCCAGGTTTCCTTTTTTAACCAGTTTTGAAGCAATGCTGAGTGTTTTTGCGCTCGTATTGGTCGTACGGAAATTGATGGTGTCGGCTATGATTCCGGCATACAGATAACGACAGGTATCTTGTGAAATGATCATCCCTTTAAAAGCCGGAGATAGAAACATTTCAGCGATGATCTCGGCGCAGGCTGCCGCTTTCGGATCCACATAATTGATATTGCCGTATTTATCTTCAATCGGATGATGATCGATCTTGATGACAAAAGGCGCGCTGAGACTTCTTGTGTCGTCGATGCGGTCATGACTCGATGTATCGACGACGATAGCGAGCGAATTTCTTATGTAGGAATCAGACAGCTTATCGTTGCGCTGAAAGACATCGTAAGTATCTTCACCGGCGATCTTGACTTGTTTTTTCGGAAAATTATCGTGAATAAAACTTTCCAGTGCAATCGCCGAAAACATGCAGTCACCATCCGGTCTGACATGTCTGAAGATGCTGATCTTGTCGTATTCCTGAATTACGGAAAGGATCTCCTTAAACATCTTATAAACCTAAGATTCTGACAGTATCCTTTACGATAGCGAGTTCTTCGTTTGTTGGAACGACGTAAACCTTGACTTTGGAATCAGGCAAAGAGAGTTCTGCTTCGGAATGGCACTTGGAGTTGAGTTCATAATTGATCTTGAGGCCAAGACCTTCTTCCAGTTTCTTGCAGATCATTTCTCTGACTAAAGTAGCATGCTCACCCAAGCCGGCTGTGAATGTTAAGGCATCGACATGACCTAACTGCATGACATATCCGCCAACGACATTGATGACTCTGTTGACGTAGAGGTCATACGTGAGTTTTGCACGTTCATTGCCTTCCTTCATTGCATTTTCAACATCTCTTGAATCGGAAGAAACGCCGGAAACACCAGCCATACCGGACTTCTTGTTCAGATAAGTTTCCATCTCATCCGGTGTGCAGTTGAGTTTCTTAGCCATGAAGTAAACAACGGTCGGGTCAATATCACCACATCTGGTACCCATCATGATGCCGCCTAACGGAGAAAGGCCCATGGAAGTGTTGATACACTTGCCGCCCTTGATTGCGGTAATTGAAGCACCGGAGCCTAAGTGTAAAGTGATCAGGTTAAGATCCTTGATATCTTTGCCCATGATCTCGGCAGTTCTGTTGGCAACAAACTTATGAGAGGTACCGTGAGCACCATATCTTCTTACCTTGTAATCGGTATACCATTCATAAGGTACCGGGAACAGGAAGGAATCCGGTTCCATGGTCTGATGGAAGGCTGTATCGAAGACGAAGACATGTTCGATGTTAGGAAGAGCTTTCTTGAAAGCTTCGTAACAAGTCAAATGTGCAGCATTGTGTAACGGTGCGATATCGATCAGTTCGCGAACTCTGGAAACAACATAATCGTCAACTTTGACAGAATCATTGAAGTACGGTCCGCCCTGGACGATACGATGTCCGGCAGCCTTGATCTCATCAAGAGATTCAACGATTCCATAGTTGATCAATGCATCCAGAAGCAAGTCAACAGCGACCTGGTGGTTTGGTACCGGTACATCTTTGGAAATTCTTTCACCATTTACGTTGATTCCGAAAATGCCCATCGGTAAGCCGATTCTTTCAACGTTGCCGCTTGTGAGCACTTTGCCTTCAGGCATTTCAAACAACTGGAATTTGAGTGATGAACTGCCTGAGTTTACAGCCATGATTTTTGTCATAATGTTCTCCCTATCTTATTTTTTCTATTTTTTTGACAAATGAATCTAGTAATTCATTGTTTTCCTTTTTCATGTCTTCGATGATCTGATCGAGCTTCTTGTCTTTTTCGATCAGCTTCAAGACTTTTTCATAATCCTTTAACTGTACCAGAGAACGTTTGATCAGATCCTGGACAGCGCTCTTGGAAATCAAATAGTTTTCGGCGATCTCATTCATGGAAAGATCTTCGTTGTAGTATTCATCGAGAATCTCCTGCTGATGCTTAGTCAGCAGTTCGCCGTAATAGTCCAACAAAAGGCCATTGTATTCGCGATCACTTGGCATGACGCAATTCTCCTATGATGGAATCCAGATACATGTCGAAATCGAAGTCCTGCAGATCATCGATCCCCTCGCCTACTGTGATGAATCTTACCGGGACACCGGTAATATTCTTGATGGCGATGATGATACCGCCCTTGGATGTGCCATCCATCTTGGTCAGGATGATGCCGTTGAGATCGGTAATCTCATTGAACAGCTCGGCTTGTGAAAGACCGTTTTGTCCGGTATTGGCATCAAGGACCAGCCACGTATTATGCGGTGCACCCTTGATTTCCTTGCCGATGACCCGATGCATCTTTTCCAGTTCGGCCATCAGATTGACTTTGTTCTGAAGGCGGCCGGCCGTATCACAGATCAGATAGTCAATATTGTTGGCTTTGGCATATCTGCATCCTTCAACCAAAACGGAGCTTGGATCCTGATTGTCTTTACCTGTGATGCAAGGAACATTCAGACGGTCTGCCCACTGTTTGAGCTGTTCGGTTGCTCCGGCACGGAAGGTATCAGCCGCAACCATGGCAACTGTTTTTCCTTCGGCCTGATATCTGGCAGCGAGCTTAGCGCAGGTTGAAGTCTTTCCCGAACCGTTGACACCGACCATCAGAATGACTGTCGGTCCGTCTTCATTGATGACGATCTCCTCATCCGGTTTTTCATAGTAGATCTCTTTAAATGTCTGGCCAATGAAATTCATGATGTCTTTGGCAAACAGATAGTAGTAATTCGAACAGATCTCAAAGAAACGGTCACAGATCTTTTCAGAAGTGCGGTAACCGATGTCCGCTTCAATCAGTGTGACCATCAATTGTTCCATGAAGTCTTCTTTGTTCTGCTTCTTGTTTTCCGTGACAAACTTCAGTTTCTTGCCTAATGAATCGTTTGTCTTGGCAAAGCCGTGAAGATACTTGTTTTTATCTTTTGAAAACAGTCCCATTATGCAACGGCACCTGCCTTTTCTTCCGGTTCCGCCATCTCGATCGCATCGACCAGTTTGACCTTTAACATCTGGGAAACTCCCCTCTTCTGCATGGTGACACCAAACAGAGAGTCACACTGTTCCATGGTGCCCGGTCTGTGGGTGATGATGATGAACTGGGAACGGTCCGCAAATTCTTTGCAGTATTTGGCGAAACGTTCAACGTTGGCAACATCCAGTGCCGATTCGATCTCATCGAAGACGATCAACGGCTGAGGCCTGATCTTCAAGATTGTGAACAATACACAGATCGCGATTAAAGATTTCTCACCGCCCGAGAACAAGCGGATCGATTTGACCGCTTTTCCAGGAGGCTGAACATCGATATCGATGCCGGTATTCAGAATATCGCTTGGATCTTCCAGAACCAGTCTGGCTTTGCCGCCGCCGAATAATTTGGCAAAGGTTGCCGGAAGTTCGGCATTGATCGCATTGAAAGTCGCTTCAAACTGTGTCTTCATGATCTCATCCATCTCATCAATGGCGGCCAGGATCTTATCTCTGGACTCGATGAGGTCATCGTAGTTCTTCTTTAAGAATTCGTAGCGTTCATTGACTTCTTCGAATTCTTCTGGTGCAGACATATTGACATTGCCCAGATCCTGGATGTCTCTTCTCAATGATGCAACTTCTTCCTTGGCGGTTTCATCAATTTCGATGTTGTTGTTTTCCAAGGCATATTCAAAGGTCATCTGGTATTCCGATGCCAGACGATTCAGATTGTTTTCTAATTTGGTTTCTAAAACAGCCTTGCTGGTATTGACGTTGGCAATGCCGTTTCTGGTTTCATCGAGCTGTCTGCGGATCTGACGGATCTGCTGTTCCTTACGATCGATCTCAGCAGAAAGCTTCATGCGCTCATCTCTTCTTAATTTCAAAGAAGTCGACAGTTCATCTTTTGCCGCATAGTTTTCCGACAGTTTGGCAATGACCGTATCGGTAATGCTTTCCTGATGATTCATCGGAGCGATCGATTCAAAGTCTGCTCTGAGCTTTTCATATTTGGCACGTTTGGTATCGACGATCGGCTCCAATGTTGCCATCGCAATACGCTTTTCCGTAATCTGCTTGTCAAAGGCTTCTTTCTGCGCACTTAAGAGATTGAAATTCTTAATTGCCAGATCATTGTCCGCCTTATAGGAAACCAGGTCGTTCTGGATGCGGTTAAGTTCGGACTGGGCGGTGATCAAAGAGATCTCGTTCTTGACCTTGCCACCGGTCATGGAACCGCCTTTGTGGACTACTTCGCCATCCAGCGTAACGATCTTGTAACCGTATTTCAATAATGCAGAAAGAGTATTGGCGTTTTCAAGGGTATCAGCTACCAGGACATTGCCTAATAATGATGCTTTGACAGGTTCAAATATATCTTCGCAGCTGCAGAAATCATAAGCTGTGCCCAGATATCCATTTGTATTGTCACAGATGACTTCATCTTCATAGCGGATCATGTGCGGCTTGCAGACGGTCAACGGCAGGAAGGTAGCTCTGCCTGAACGGTTGCGCTTTAAGAAGTCAATGGCCTTTCTGGCTGCTTCTTCGTCCTTGGTGATGATGTGATAAACACTGCCAGCTAAAGCAGTGGCAATCGCCTCTTCATAGCCTTCATCCGGATGGATTTCCTGACCGATGACGCCTAAAATGCCATAGAAGGAATTCTTATGCGCCATGATCGATTTGACACCGGACTGGTTTGCGGAAGAGAACGGATCGGAAATGACATTCTTAAGCACTTCCATACGGTTGTTCATACGGTTTAAAACGTTGGAAGTTTCATCCTTCTTCAAAGAGGCTTCCGCCAGATCCATGGCCGTATTTTCCAGATTCGTATTGAGCATCTCAATGTCGGCTTTTAATTTGTTGAGACGATCCAGACGGTCATCGTATTCAAATTTCGCTTCATTGATATAGGATTCCATCTCTTTCAGCTTCTCTTCAGAAGAACCCATCTCAATCGCGTATTTACGTTTTTCGTCGATCTCGATCTTTCTTGCTTCCAGAGTCTGGATCTCGTTGATGACCTGCATCAGCTTTTCCTGTGTGGAATTGATCTGACGGTCATATTCCTTTAAGCGGTTTTTGGACTCTAAGGTGGAATTCTCATGAACCTGAATGGTTGTTTCATGCATGGCCATCGCCGTTTCCAGATCAAAGAGGGACTTTTCCAGTTCGCTCTTCTGCAGATTGAGATTCTGAATATCGTTGACCAAAACAGCAACTTCGATCTGTTCGAGTCTTGCCTTCTTTTCCCTGTAGATCTCGGCTTTCTTGGCTTGCCTTCTTAACGGTGAGACCTGGCGTTCCAGTTCACTTAAAATGTCATAGGTACGATCCAGGTTTTCCTTGGTGCGTTCGAGCTTGTTTAAAGACTCGATCTTTCTTTTCTTGTATTTGGAAACACCGGCAGCATCTTCAAAAATCTCACGGCGGTCATATGGTTTTGCTTCAGCAAAACTCAAGACATTGCCCTGTGAGATCATCGACAATGAATTCTTGCCTAAACCGGTATCCATGATCAGATCGAGGATATCCTTGTAACGCACATTTTTCTTATTGATCAGGTATTCTGCATCCTGATCATCGTTATAGATTCTTCTGGTGAGCTCGATCTCGTCAAGATCGGAGTTCAGCATGTGTTGGGAATTATCAAAAACCAGCGTAACTTCCGCCATATTCATCGGTTTTCTCTCTTCCGTTCCGGCAAAGATGATATCGGTCATCTTTTCACCGCGAAGAGATTTGACGGACTGTTCGCCTAAGACCCAGCGGATGGCATCGGAAATATTGGATTTGCCGCATCCGTTCGGTCCGACGATTCCGGTAATCGGATCGTCAAAATTGATGACTATATTATCAGCAAAGGATTTAAACCCATGCATTTCTATCCGTTTAAGAAACATTAAATCTCCTTTTTTACTAAAACATTATAACAGATTTGACTAAGCCAAAAAAGCCGTAAAATCCGCCTGAAAACGCTTCTAATGGCAATTCCTAAAAGAGCTTGACCTGAAACGAAGAATAGGAAGGGTTTTCAGGATTTAAGGATACATTTTCTTCGATCAATTCTGTGATCCTGCCGTGTCTTCGAATGCGGTAAACATTCTTGTTTTCCTTCAGATAATAGGTCTTATCATCGTGGATGTAATCCTTGAACGGATCGGACTTCAGATACATCAAAACGCGATCCCCTGATGTAAAGACAAACGGACGGATCTCTTCGTTGTTTCTTTCTTTATAAGCGTTGATCAGATCGATGATCTGTTCTTCCTTGAGTTCGCTGGAAAGGATGATGTGATCAAAGCCAAGGTTCTTCAGGAATTCATAGGCATAGGAATTGGATGTATTCAACGTGTAATAGGCAATCTTATGATCATAGTCTTTCAAAAGACCGCCGAATTCACAAACCACCGCATTTTTGTTTTGAGTATATGAAGAATCCGTATTGATGACGTAGTTGATGTCATATGTCTCATCTTCCAAAACAATCTGATCAGAATGCTGTCGCATGAGGCAATGTTTTAAAAGATCGGCTTTGTGATTTGTCTCAGCAACAGGATAAATGGCTTTTCTGCTGAAACTGTTGAAACGATAGTCATCAAAGGCTTCAATAGCCTGACGGCGGACTTCGTTGAGCTGTTTGAGCGGCAGGAAGGCGTTATCAGTTATAACCTTTATCTCTTTCAAATCATAGACCGTGTCATTGAGTTTGGAAAACTGTTTGATGATCGAAGCTTCATCTAACGGCGCATTCTTTGC
>ODAI011716308.1_pt1 | contig 10424 bp, 10 predicted proteins | sample 1539321 | NCBI WGS metagenome assembly ODAI01 (sample SAMN02144231, study PRJEB22623) | gut metagenome | biome: sheep rumen | host: Ovis aries | place: New Zealand | reverse complement strand
TTGCCTGCCATTTTTCTGTACCTTTTTTCTTTATTAATAAGCGCATCTGCGCTGCTTCTAGCACATAAACATACATAGTAGATTATACTAAATAATCATCGCAAAATAAAGGAATCCACAGACCTATTTCAGATCTGCGGATTCCCTGATTTTCGTCACTTTGACTATCAGACGGCCTCAGTCATTGCCTTGAACATCTCATCTGCCGGATCAATTATCGGCAATGATGTCAGTTTTTCCAGCTCTTCTATTATATACGGGAAATGTGTACATCCGAGTACCAGAGCCTCTGCCCCACAGGCTTCAAAGTATTGCATCAGATGCGACAGTCCGCCTTTTTCCACGATTTCCTCAGGTGACAGTCCATCCTCTATGGCACGTACAATCGCCATGTTCCCTGAGCCTATCGCGTAGATGTCTGAATTTGAAGCCATCAGCGCCTCCTCGATCGCGTGAGCCGACAGATTGTTGGCAGCCATTACTCCTATGCGGCCGTAGTCGCCGCCAAGTTTTCTGTATATCTGGAGAGGGGTGTAGATCCTCACGTCATCTCCGAGCTCAATTGACTTGCGGACCGCGTAGAGATCGAAGTCGAAAGCTCCGGAAAGCGAGTTGCAATAGATGAAAAAATCCCTCGCGCCTTCGCTTATAGCCTGATCAAAGATGTTGTCCATGATAGCGCGCTTTTCGTCATTATCCGAGTACTGGAATTTGACCTGCTCATCGCAGTCAAGCGAAGCCGGGCAGTATAACGGCATAAAGCCGGTCTCATGGCCGGCTTCACGCGCTTTGTTTTCAATGAATTCGACACCCATCTGAGTATCTACAGGAGTTCCTGCTATTACTGCAATTTTGATAGTTTTGTTCATTTTACCTCTGTTTAGAACTTAGGCTGAACAGCTCCGTTGTACTTGTCGAGGATGAAGTCCTTAACAGCGTCTGTCTGGACAGCCTTAACGAGAGCCTGTGTCTTCTCGCTGTTCTCATTGCCTGCGTTAACAACGATTACGTTTACATAAGTCTCAGCAGCTTCTGAGTCAGCAGCCTCATATGCTACAGCATCATCTGTTGTGAGGCCTGCGCCGAGTGCGTAGTTTGCATTGATAACTCCGAATGCAAGATCAGGAAGTGCACTTGGGATTGTAGCTGCCTCGAGCTCAACGATCTCTACGTTCTTTGGGTTGTCTACGATATCGAGCTTTGTAGCCTCGAGTCCAACGCCGTCCTTGAGTGTGATAACTCCGTTTGCCGCGAGCAGCTGCAGAGCTCTTGCCTCGTTTGTTACGTCGTTAGGAACGCCGATCTTGTCGCCATCAGCGAGCTCATCGAAGCTCTTCTTTGTGCCCTTGTAAGCTCCCATAGCTTCGTAGTGGACATTTCCAACTGCTACGAGGTCTGTGCCGTTCTCATCATTGTACTGTTCGAGGTAAGGAACGTGCTGGAAGTAGTTGGCATCTACATCGCCGTCTGTTGTAGCTACGTTTGGCTGTACATAGTCATCGAACTCGACAACTTCGAGTGTCCATCCGTCCTCAGCAAGAGCTTCCGAGACGGAGTTGAGGATCTCTGCGTGTGGTGTAGGCGAAGCTGCTACCTTGATGGTCTTGTCTGCGGAGTCGCCGCTTCCGCCGCATGCTGAGAGAATTCCCAGTGAAAGTACAAGTACTGCTGCAAGAATGCTGAATTTCTTTAAGTTCTTCATAATAGTCCCCTTTCTTTTGCAGATCGTTCTTAGTTAAATAATCATTTTTATTTCTACCCTTTGCGGGTTTTAACTAGTTGATGCGATTGTCGTATTTGCTTACGACCTTTATGCCTATCTCCTGGAAAATCTGAACCATTATTACCAGCACAACTATGGTGATCCACATGATTGACGGCTGGAATCTGTAAAGGCCGAACCTTATGGCGATTTCTCCAAGTCCTCCGGCTCCGACTATACCGGCCATTGCCGTATAGCCCAGAATGTTGATGGTGGCAACCGCAGCTCCGTTAAGGAGTGACGGTCTTGCCTCAAGCAGCATTACCTTGCGGATTATCTGCATGTTGCTGGCTCCCATGGCCTGCGCCGCTTCTATAACACCAGGGTCGACTTCCAGCAGCGACTGCTCTACCAGCCTGGCTACGAAAGGTGCAGCTGCGACTATCAGTGCCGCTGTTGCGGCTTCCTTTCCTATACCCGTTCCGATGATCACGCGGATGTAAGGCATCAGGGCTATCATCAGTATAAGGAACGGCACGGATCTCAGGATGTTTACGATGAAGCCTACAACCTTGTTGTAGAATCCCAGCGGTCTTATTCCTCCCGGGGCTGTCACTACCAGCGATACACCGATCGGCAGGCCTATGAGGTATGAGACCAGAGTACATATTATGATCATGTACAGGGAGTCAAGAGTTCCCTGTCCGAGCAGGCTGAGCAACTCGTGTAAACTCATTATGCTTTCACCTCCTCTGCAATTTCGTCCTCTTCTATCTCTGTGAACTCAACACCTTTTGCCATCAGATACGCTTTCTGTTTGTCAGCTGTTTCCTTATCTGCCGCCAGACATATTACCATCTGGCCTTTCTGAGCTCCGCCAAGAACATCGAGGTTCGCATACAGGAAGTTCACAGGCGCTCCGAGTTCCATTATCATATTGGAGATTATCGGCTCTCCGGCCGTGGCCTCATCGAATACCAGTCTCACTCTGTTCCTGGTAGAAGTCTTTGTAAGCGGTTTCTCGCGGTATTCTTCATCAGGGAAAAACAGCTTGCGCGCCGCCTTTGTCTTAGGCTTTCTGAATATCTCCTGCACCTCGCCCCGCTCTACGATCTCACCGTTTTCGATTACAGCGACCTTGTTGCAGAGCTGCTTGATTACCTCCATCTCGTGAGTGATCACCACCAGGGTGATGCCCCTCTCCTCGTTGATCTGCTTGAGCAGGCTCAGTATGGAGCGTGTAGTCTTCGGATCGAGAGCTGATGTAGCCTCATCGCAGAGAATGACTTCCGGATCCGATGCGAGAGCCCTTGCTATGGCTACCCTCTGTTTCTGTCCGCCGGACAGCTGTGACGGGAACGAATGAGCCCTTTCTTCAAGATCCACCACTTTCAGAAGCTCTTCTGCCTTTTTCAGAGCCTCCTGCTTCGGCACTCCGGCGATCTCCATCGGGAAAAGCACATTTCCTATGGCATCCCTCTGCATCAGCAGATTGAACTGCTGGAATATCATTGAGATCTTGCGCCTGTGAAGATTGAGGTCTTTGCTGCGCAGGCCGGTAAGCACGTTTCCGTCAAAGAGCACCTTGCCTTCTGTCGGCTGCTCCAGCAGGTTTATCGTTCTAACGAGCGTGGATTTGCCGGCTCCCGACAGTCCGATGATTCCGTACGAGTCACCTCTTTCGATTTCCAGATCTATGTCCTTAAGCGCAACCACCTTGCCGCCTTTGGTGTCGAACTCCTTCGTGACTCCCTGAAGTTTTATAATGTGTTCTGCCATTGTCAACCTTTCTGATAATAAGATGGGGCAGGTCTTAACGACCTGCCCCGGCATCTCACACATGAGAATAATACACAGTATTGGATTCGTTACGACCTTATCCTATGCTATTCATCGGCTCTGCACATGCACATGCCCATCATTCCCATTTCCATCATCATGTTTCTTGCCATGTGAATGTGCTCCTTTCTGAGAATTTGTCCTGACGATTGCCGAGCGACAGCGACGGCAGAGTCATGGAAATTCCTATACGCAGTGCGCCTGCGATTGACGAGGCTTTGCCGATGTCAGAGCAGTTGCGCACGAGCCGTTATAGAATAAGTTCAGTTGCAACTATAGCAACCTTTATGTGCGATGTCAATCAAAATATTTCGTTTTTTTGTTGTTTCTCACAAAATACAGCTTACTTGCCGTCGTCTCCGGCCGTACCGCCGGCTTCTTTGATTTTCTCTCTTATAAGCTTATATGCGGCTTTCATCTCTGGCATTCCGTCAAATGCATGCAGCGGCACAGGCATGATCATGGTGTCGCTCATCCACACGTAAATGGCTTCTTCTGTTAGGTCAACAAGCTTTATATCCTTGTAGTTAAACTCCTGATGATCGTCTCCGGCATCAGTAGTTAGGACATCATCGCCGATAGTGACCACGTTCTCAACAGCATGCACTCTCTCGATGGTATCCGTGGAATTCTTTATTGCTTTATCCTGCTGCCTCAGAAGAATTCTCTCAGACATTAAAGGACCGCCGATACCGATTACCGCCGCAACTATATACGCAATCAGGGTAAAGTCATGGTCTGCGTGGAAAATAGTAAAAAGCAATGCAATAGCTACACCGCTTATGAAGTATGTAAGTCTCTGCCTGTTAACCAGCTTGCGCCCGCCCTCTGTGTAGAGGATACGGTAACGTCCGAATGCAGAATAGTCGTCATCTGTGAGTATAAATTTAATTACTCTTGGATTCTTTTTTGTTGCCATCTCAATCTCCTTTATAGCCGGCATTTTACGCCCGGCGCATTTACGGTTAACAGTATACCACATGAACAGCTGTCATGGTTTCAATTTCAGAGCAAAAACAGTATAATAACATGGCTGGATACAATAGAAACTATGTCTCGTATGCGTTTAACAGAGAAGGGATAAAAACATGAAGACAGTTGCATTTATCGGCGGAGGAAGCTTTGGCACTGCCCTCTCAACAGTGCTCGCAGGCAAAGGCTGCAGAATCAACATTTTCGACATTGATCAGGAACACCTTGCACGAATGGCTGCAGACAGGGAGAACAAGGATTACCTTCCGGGCGTAAAGCTTGAAGGCGATTATCACTTCTGCAAGACCAACGAAGAAGCTCTTAAAGATGCAGACTTCGTCATCTTTGCACTTCCGGCACAGCATGTAAGAAGCGCCATCAGCTCTGCTGCTCCTTTCATCCGTGGAGACGCTATAATCACCTGCATCTCCAAGGGTCTTGAGCAGAAAACGCACAAAAGAATGTCTGAGGTCATCAGCGAATACTTCGACATGGACAGATACGTATGCATCAGCGGTCCTTCACACGCAGAGGAAGTAGGAATCGGCGTTCCGACCGTAGTAGCGATGTCCTCAAAGAACGAAACTTCCGCAAGGGCCATGGCGGAGCTCTTCAGCACCAACAAATTCAGAGTCTATCTTAACGACGATATGATGGGCATGGAGTACGCAGCCTCACTCAAGAACGTACTTGCAGTTGGCTCCGGTATCGCAAACGGCGCAGGCTATGGAGACAACACACTCGCCGCACTGCTCACAATCGGCTGCGCAGAGGCAACAGATCTCGGTGTAATTATGGGCGCAAGGCCATCAACATTCTTCGGGCTAGCGGGCATCGGAGACATGATAGTAACATGCATGAGTGTTCACTCCAGAAACTTCCGCTGCGGCAGGCTGATAGGACAGGGTTACAAACCGGAAGATGCAATTAAAGAAATCGGCATGGTTTCTGAAGGAATGTACACTGCGGAGGTAGTGCACGAGCTGGCAGAGCAGACAGGAGTCGACATGCCAATCTTCAACGCTATCTATGATGTCATCAACGGCAGAATATCCGCAAAGGACGCCATGGATGAGCTCATGTGCAGACCGATCGGATACGAGAAAGACTATCTCTAGGCTAACCAGGCAACAGCCACGCAGCCCTGGACTGGTACGTCACAATCAAATATAATAAGAAACGCCGGGCAACAGCCCGGCGTACATATGCGCTCGTAGCTCAGTGGATAGAGTGTCTCACTCCGAATGAGAAGGCCGCGAGTTCGATCCTCGCCGGGCGCACCAAACAGACAGACCGGCTTCATGCCGGTCTGTTTGTTTGCGTTCGACTGGTGGGGTGAGAACTCGCGACGAGTTCGTTGAGACTTGTCCTGACGATCGGCGAGTCGTGAGACGAAGCCGGAGTCATGGAAAGTCCCATGCGCGGACTGCCCGCGACTGGCAAGCACGAAGTGTGTAGGCAGAGCGGCTGCAGTCGGCCGCTATCCTCGCCGGGCGCACCAGTCTCTTTTTTATTGGTGATAGAAATCGATCATTCTCCAGAAGGCAGGAACTGTCTTGAATTTCGCTCCTGCACTTGTTACAAAAACTTCATATTCAAGGAAGTATGGAGCTATAGCAAGGATCTCACTGTCTTCATTTACAGTAAGGGCATTGCATACAGCACATATAGCAGGTGCCGCACCGCAGGTAAAGAACAGATTCAACGCTGTATAACTCGTTCCGAATCTTTTGTTAAGATTATCTGCAACGGCCTTTCTTGCAGTCTCAAATCCTGCTGCCACAGAATAGCCATGCAGCTTGACCGAGTCAGAATTCATTGCTTCATCGCAAATGGTTTTATTGATCTTTTCAGGTGCCGGTATGCTCGGGTTGCCTATGGTGCTGTGCCAAGCGCATGAAATTTAGTGTTGAACATATTTTCCTCCTGTTCATAACCACCCCTATAAACTACAAAATCGGAACTTTTTCACAAGTTCCGATTCCATAGTTTAGCAAGGGGTATGTCTAAAAAATATATAATTAGTTTTATTGATGTATCTATGCCCACGCTGCCATTATGCCGGCGAATACAACAGATACCACTGATACGGATACCATTCCGGCTATGATCATCTTAGGGATGAGGTGCTTTTTGAGCATTTCAACTTCTGCTTCATTCTCACCAACTGCGTTGGCAACTTCTGTAGGAACGATGAGTGTTCCAGGGAATCCGAAGAGTGCGGTTACGCCAAGTGCGAATGACATGTACCAGCTCTCTCCGAGGAGTTTTCCTACAAGAATAGCAACGAGCGCGCAGATGCCGAGTCCTACAATGAAGATGATGATCAGCGGTACGATCATGGATACAAGCTGCGAAGGAGTTGTATTGGCGAGTGACGCGAAAACATTGGTCAATACACCACCGATAACAAATGTAAATCCATTGGCCTTGGTCAGGGATCCTTCATCAAGGAAGCCGACAGCGCGGAAGATAACTCCGAGGATCAGGCAGATAACCAGCATGTTGACTTTACCTGCTGTCAGTCCGGACATCCACTGAGCAATGCATGCAACGATAGCAAGCTTAGCGATCATAAAGTTCGGTCCGTTATATTTCTCAGGAATCTGAGGGATAAGGGTTTTCTTTGCGGATGTGCCTTCTGCAACTGTTGTGTCGTCAAGAGCGACCAGAGTTCCGTTTCTGAATGCTGTTCTGAGCCTCATAGCCTCCTTCTTGCAGAGGAATGAAGCGATAGGGAATCCGATAACGCCCTGCATTACAAGTACGATAGATCCGAACACTATGACGTTCTCACCTGCATCCTTGAGGGCTTCGGACATAACGAGGAACGCTACGACTCCGCCGCCTACGATCGGGGCAGCCATAAGCGCCATTGCCTTCTCAACGATCAGTCCGCCAATGAAGTAGACACCGAGGCAGATCGCAACAGTTGATGCGAGCACGAGTACTACTGTTTTCCACTCAGCAAGCAATTCCTTGACCTTGATGGTAGTTCCCATGTGTACCAGCAGGAGTCCTACGGTAACGCTTGCAAATGCCTGCAGCTGTGAATCAGCAAAAATGCTTCCCGGCAGTCCGTTCCAGAATCCGATGGCGAAAACCACTGATGCAACGAACAGCATCGATATGATGGCTTTGGTCCTGGTAGCAACCATATCACCTGCGGCGTAGACTACCATGATGATTGTAAGTGCGACTAATCCGTTCATGATACTTTCCTTTCTCTCATATTCTCTTTTTGCTAATGTAAACAGATAGTTATTTATGTAAACGGCCGTGTCAGGCCGCTCACAGCTTTGTTATTCGGTGCAGTGATTTCTCAGCCACTCTGTTGCCAGATGGCAGTGGGCTGCGACTCCATATGGCAGTCCGTTCTCATCGATCGTCATCTTAGGATTGTGCATCGAGTACTCATATCCATCAGATGTATCGCCGAATCCTATATTGGCCCAGAAGGTCGGCACATATTCGCAGATATTTGCGAAGTCCTCTGATCCTGAAACCGCCGGAACGATCTGCACTTTGTCCATGACGTCGAGAGCGTACTTATGCATTTCCGCAGCCAGCTCTTCGTTGTTATAAACCGGAGCTACACCGACAACGAACTCTGTCTCCGCCTCTGCTCTCCATGCGCTTGCTATTCCCGCTGCAAGTTCCGGAACTCTTTTACGCATGTATTCTCTTGCTTCAGAAGTGAACGCTCTGAAGCTCATGGTTATCGTTGCCTCATCAGGAACGATGTTGGCTCTTGCTCCGCCCTCGATCTTCCCTATGCACATGATGATGTCATCGTTGTATTTAGTCTCCATGATCGGCATCTGCTGGAGCGCGGCTACAATATTCGATGCTATCGCTACTGCATTTATCCCAAGATACGCAGCTGCTCCATGAGCGGACTTGCCCTTAACATGTATGTTTATCTCATCTGCAGAAGCCATCATCCTGCCGACCGCGTGATTCATCGTTCCCGCGTGATAGTCGAACGGTCCGAGAGGGCCGACATTGACATGAAATCCCATAGCAGCATCTACATGCGGATTTTCGAGGATCCCCTCTTCAATCATCCTTCTTGAACCGGCGAGAAGTTCCTCCGCAGGCTGGAACATGAATTTGACCGTTCCCTTCAGTTCATTCTCGTGCTGTTTGAGAAGCTTCGCCGCTCCAAGAAGCATCGTAGTGTGTGCGTCATGTCCGCACGAATGGCACATTCCGTCCTTCTCGCTGCTGAATGGAAGCCCCGTGTCTTCTTTCTGAGGCAGTGCGTCCATGTCGGCTCTGAGCATGATCACAGGGCTGCCGCTTCCAGCTGTGCAGGTGAGTCCACCGCCGAGCTTTTCAGGGCTGTATCCATAGGATTCAAGCTGAGTAGCAACGAACTCGATCGTCTCAGGAAGGTCGAATCCGAGTTCAGGTCTTCTGTGTATATGTCTTCTGTTGGCAATCAACTCATCTGTCATTGCCAGAGCTTCTTCAAGGTAATGGTTCATGTGAGCCTCCTCTTCATTAGCGGAACCCGTTGATTTCCAAGAGTTATTCTGTAATTTAACTTTATAAGTGACTGCTCCAATATGGAAATGCCTGCTCTTTATGCGGTTATAAACCAAACTAATAACCACCGGAAAAGAGAAATCCGGTGGTATGTCTTCTTTTATTTCATTTATAATATGAGTATCGGAAAACAACACTCTATTTCATTAAAGGGGATCCTCATTATGGAGATCAGGCAGGTTTATTACGTACTGGAAGTTGCAAAACAGAAGAGTTTCTCCGGTGCAGCGAAGGCTTTATATGTCACGCAGCCGGCGATATCCCACCAGATCAATGCGCTGGAAGAAGAACTCCAGGTAAAGCTATTCAATAGAGATACCCACAGCGTGTCGCTGACTTCAGACGGAGTAAAGTTCTGCGAATACGCGAAGAAGATAATCGAGTCTATAGATGACCTGTTTCAGGCATTCGACATGGAACGTTCTGATGAAAAGCCTGTCCTCAGAGTCGGCGTATATCCTTTTTATGGCAAGTCACCTCTCAGACGCATACTCTCGTCCTTTTTCGCTACAAACAGCAATGTAATGGGCAACATAAAAGTCACCGACAACTATGCCGCATACGACATGCTGCGTAAGGGGGACCTTGATTTTGCAATAATAAAATGCAGGCGCGACAATATGCCTGATTTTGAATACACAGAAATAGATAACGAAAGATTATATGCCGTGATTAGCCGAAAGATGTCCGGTATCAATTCCAACATAATGCAGGTTTCAGACCTTGGGAAGTTTCCGCTTCTCACAGGTGAGAAGGATTCCCATTTCTATGTAGAGATGGAAAAGCTGTACCGGGAAAACGGCATTCCTTTCAATGTTTCCTTCATGAACACATCCGAAACCAGCCTGATGCAGGACATGGTCCGTGATGGTGTAGGCATAATCCTTGCTACAGAAAGTACAGCAATGAGCCTGGAAGACGCAGAAATAGCTGCTCTTCCTATTGAGCCTAAACAGGATCTTGTAACCCTTATACTATATCCGGAAAAAAGGAAGCTCAGAGGAGCATACCTTGCATTCAGAAACTATATTTCAGATGCATACAAAAGAACTCCCGGACTTGATTCCGCTTTAGACTGACGACAATATCGTTCCTCGTTCCTACACTTGAAAGGATCTGTATTCCCCTGTGTGCATCATTCCGACTTTTGGCCGTCTTTTGCAAATCTTTGAAGCAGTTGAAATCACTGCGCCACAGCGATTTTATGGTTCAACCGGGCGCACCAGCTTAGATGTGCAGTTTCAACAAATCTTCGCACATCTTTTTTTTTACCTGAAAGCGTTGGAATTGCTTGCTTTGAAGGGACAAGGCCTCCTTGAAAGGCAGAAATGGCGCCAGATGGGAATTGTGAAAATCTCCA
>ODAI011502844.1_pt1 | contig 10424 bp, 8 predicted proteins | sample 1539321 | NCBI WGS metagenome assembly ODAI01 (sample SAMN02144231, study PRJEB22623) | gut metagenome | biome: sheep rumen | host: Ovis aries | place: New Zealand | reverse complement strand
CGGGTGTCAATCCGTCTTGAAAGAGGTGTTTGTGATGATTTGTGATTTTTGCCATGAGCGTGAAGCCGTCATCTTTCTTGAACAGGTTAATAACAATGGCCAAAAGCGCAAGATAAATATGTGTATGGAATGTGCAATTGAGCGCGGCATAAGCGATGATCCCAAAAGCATAGAATCCTCCATAGGGGAGCTTTTCAAGGAAATTTCACTTGCCACCCAGAGACTCCAGGCCGACAGCGCCCGTGCCTGCCCTGTATGCGGAACTTCAATAGGACAAATCCGTAAACGGGGCATTATCGGCTGCCCGGAGTGTTATTCCATTTTCAAGGCGGACATAAGAAAAATTCTTGAGCACAACGGAAGAAAATGCTCATACACGGGTTCTCTTCCCGAACGTCTTTCCACGGAACATTCTGCCTTGAGCGACCGGGTGAATCTGCAGAAGAAGATGGAGCATGCCGTTCAGAACGAGGATTATGAAAAGGCGGCCCTTTACCGTGATTTCATACGTGCCCTTGAGAATGTTGATATTCCAGACGAAAACCAGATTGTGTCCTCTGCGAAAAACGGGGAGGACTGTGATGCGTGATTCTCAGGATTTGAAATCAGATGCAACCGAATCGTGGTACACCAAGGACGGCCCTGAAAGCGATGTTGTTCTTTCCACAAAAATCAGGGTGGCACGCAATCTTGCGACTTTTCCCTTCCCCGACAGACTGCGTCCTCAAGACAAAGACAGGGTAAGGTCAATCGTCTTCAATGCATTCGGCCATCTGGAAGGGTGCGAGGATTATCAGGCGGTTGCTGTTCAGAATCTTGATCCTCTGGGACTGCGTATTCTTGAAGAAAGAGGCTCTTTTCCAAAAATCGACAATGCCGAATCTTTGGGGGTGATACTTCGCGGCGACGGAAAAATATCCTGCGTGGTAAATGTGATAGACCATATCCGCACCAGTGTGTATTCGTCGGGACTTGATGTGGAGGAAACCATGCATCTTTCGCAGAAGATAGACAGGGGACTTCAGTCAATGCTGCAGTTTGCGGCAAGCTACGATTTCGGTTATCTTACTGCATCTGTTTTAGATGCGGGAAGCGGCATGCGGATTTCGGTGAGGATGCATCTTCCGTCGCTTTCATACCAGGGGAAAATAAAATCGGTGATGGAATCGCTCAACGAGGACTCTGTAATGCTCAAGGCAAGTTTCGGTTCGGGCGGAGTAGACAACGTGAGTGGAACAGGAAACCGCGGAATGTCGCTGGGCTCTTTTTACGACATCTGCAACATCGACTGTTCGGGGGGATCGGAGATAGATCAGATGACTTCCATCCTTGCATCTGCAAAACGTCTTATGGAATTGGAACGGCAGGCCCGTGAGGAGTGTAAGGAAAATCTTCCTACAATAGTGTCGAATTATCTTTACCGTTCCATTTCACTTGCCAGATGGTCCTCCCTTGTTCCGCTCAGGGAAGCCGTTTCAATCATAAGCGGAGTGAAGTGGGGAAAAGACATGAATCTTCTGGTCGGCATAGACGATGCGGAACTTCATGCGTTATTATATAGAATTCAGGAAGGTCATCTGACCTTTGTTCAGAAAAACGGAGAGTTTCATTTCAAAAAGGACATTCAGGATGATGATGTGAAAAAGAATGAGAGGCTCAGGGCTCTTATTCTTCAGGAATCGTTTGAGAACATCAAACTGAACTTCTAGGGAGGTTGAAATGGAAAAGAGATATTCACCGCGGGTTAGGCGTCTGCTTTCGGTTCTGGGACCGGAGGAGGCATACAGTCTGGGCAGCAAACAGCTTGAAGTGGAGCATCTGCTTCTGGCTCTTTTGAAATCAGCCGACGGTTTGGGATATATTGCTCTTAAAGCCATGAAAATAAACGTGCTGATGCTGCAGACAACCATTGAGCAGAATCTTCCCGCGCGTCTTTTCAATCTTGAGCTTTATGATCTGCCGCAGTCGCAGAGGGTTATGAATATGCTGGAGAATGCATCTCTTGAATCAAGAATACTTCAGTGCGACTACATTGGAACCGAGCATATCCTTTTGGCATGCATGAGGGAAAATCCTTCGTTGCTCCAGTCGTTTTTCACGAAAGCCGGAATCCCGTTGAATCAGGCCAGGCAGTATGTTGCCGAAGTGGAACGCAAAGTGGTTTCATCCGCGAGAATGCAGAATCCTGATGATATGGCGTATTCAAATATGCCGGACGGGGAGCAGGGCAGAAGGTCAAAGCCGGGAAATCAGAGCATACTTGACCAGTTCGGTCACGATTTGACTCAGGCCGCTAAAGACGGGGAAGGCGATCTTGTCGTAGGACGCGGTGACGAAATCCGTCGTGTGATACAGACTTTGAGCCGCCGCACGAAAAACAATCCCATCCTTGTGGGGGATCCCGGTGTAGGAAAGACTGCCATTGTTGAGGGACTTGCCCAGCATATTGCCAAGGGGGATGTGCCGCACGGTCTTTCAAAAAAACACATCTATAGACTCGATCTTGCCGCAATGATTGCGGGAACGAAATACCGCGGTGAATTCGAAGAAAGGATGAAGCGTGTGATGAAAGAAGCCAGGGAAAATCCCGACGTGATTCTTTTCATTGATGAGATTCACACTTTGATTGGGGCGGGAGGTCCCGAAGGCACGATGGAGGCAAGCAATATGATAAAGCCTGCCTTGAGCCGCGGAGAAATACAGGTAATCGGTGCCACAACCACAAAGGAGTACCGCAACCGCATAGAGCGTGACGCCGCCCTTGCACGCCGCTTCCAGATGGTGAAGGTGAACGAGCCTAGCGATGAGGACACAATCAAAATGCTGAAGGAAAGCAAGTCTCACTACGAGTCGTATCATCATGTGACGTACAGCGATGAGGTTCTTTCCGCCATAGTCAAGTGCAGCCGGAGGTACATCACAGACAGATGTCTTCCCGACAAGGCATTCGACATACTTGACGAGGCAGGGGCCGCAAAAAAAATCCAGGGAGAAGTGAAACCGCCGCAGTTCTATGCCCTTGAAAAATCCATTGAAGAGCTTTCTCTTGAAAAAAGACGGCTTGTTGATTCCCAGGATTACGAGAGGGCCGCCTTGGTGCGTGACAAAGTGGGGCTTCTGCGCCGACAGCTGGATGAACTCAACAGTTCGTGGAAAGCGGATGAAAATGCAAAGGGACGTCCGGTTACTGTGGACGATGTGCTTTCAATCATCAGCGGACTCACGGGAATTCCTGCCGAACGACTTGACAGCGGTGAATCGAAGAAACTTCTTTCAATGGAAAAGATTCTTGGCTCGGAAGTTGTGGGACAGGATGAAGCTATTGCCGCAGTAAGTTCTGCAGTGCGCCGTCACAGGTCAGGGGTCTCTTCTCCAAAAAGACCGATCGGTTCGTTCTTCTTCCTTGGTCCTACAGGCGTGGGAAAAACCCAGCTTGCAAAATCACTTGCGAAATTCCTTTTCGGCACTGAGGATGCACTCATCAAATTCAATATGAGTGAATACAGCGACAGGGTTTCATCGACAGGTCTTACAGGAGCGTCCCCGGGATACATAGGATACGAAGACGGAGGCAAACTCACGAAAAAGGTGCTTGAGCATCCGTACTCCGTGGTTCTTTTCGATGAAATTGAAAAAGCCGACCCGAACATTTACAATCTTATGCTTCAGATTCTTGAGGAAGGTGAACTGACCGACGGGCAGGGAAGAAACGTGAGCTTCAAAAACACTGTGATCATTTTCACAAGCAACGCAGGATCGGGCAGAATCACTTCAGACGGAAGACTCGGATTTTCCACTGCGGAAGACGGACTTCTGCCTTATGAAGAGATGAAGGCCAGCGCAATGGAAGAATTGAAGCGCATCCTTTCACCTGAGCTTTTGAACCGCATTGACGATGTTGTCGTCTTCCATGCCCTTGACCGCAATCTGATTTCTTCCATAGTTGACATACAGATAAACGAACTTGAGTCGCGTCTTCTTGAACAGGATCTTTCCGTTTCGTTGAAACCGCGTGCAAGGGAATACATGGTGGAACACGGCTATGAACCTTCTATGGGTGCCCGTCCCATGCGGAGGCTCATACAGCATGACGTTGAGGATGCCCTTGCAAATCTTCTTTTGAGCGGAAAGCGCGGAGATTCAAAGGAAGTCGTGATAGACTCAGACGGAGAGAGTCTGAAGGTTTCGTTCAAAAAGACAAGGAAACGCATTGCAGAGGAAACCGGGGATGAGTCACTTGTGCCCGGCAGACTGCTGATTGAGAGCGAAAATTGATTCTGGAGGACTCTGATGTTTTCTGATTTTGGAAATAAACTCTGCGGAGAGTCAGGCATCTTAAAGCTTATGGAGGATTTGGGAAAGCCTCTTCCCGACGGTGTGAAGTCGTATGCGCTCGGCGGAGGAAACCCTGCGCAGATTCCCGAAGTGGAGCGTCTTTACAGAGCGGAGATGGAGCGCATTATGAAAGACGGACGTGTCTTCGAGGATTTGATCGGAAGATACGACGGCCCTCAGGGAAGGATTTCCTTCATCGAGGCGGTGGCGGAATATCTTTCAAAGACATACGGCTGGAAGATTGGTCCTGAAAACATTGCGGTCACAAACGGAAGTCAGAGTGCCTGCTTTTATCTGTTCAATCTTCTTTCCGGTACTTTTACTTCTCCGGAGGGAAAAAAACAAAAGCGCACGGTTCTCTTTCCTCTTGTGCCTGAGTACATCGGCTATGCTGACCAGTGCATTGAACCGGACACCTTCGTGAGCATAAAGGCGGGTTTCGAGGAATACAGCAACCACACATTCAAATATTTCGCCGACATTCCGCGTCTTGAGGACTATCTTTCAAAGCATCCTGAAGTCGCCGCCATGTGCGTGAGCCGTCCCACGAATCCCACGGGAAATGTGCTCAGCAATGCGGAAATAGAGAAGATGTCATTACTTGCGCATGAATACGGCATACCTCTTATTATCGACAATGCATACGGTCTTCCGTGGCCCCACATAATCTTCAACGATGAAGCGAAGCCGGTGTGGAACCCCGATATCATCCTGAGCATGAGTCTTTCTAAAATAGGGCTGCCGAGTCTGCGTACAGGAATAATCGTGGCGAAAAAGGAAATCGTTGCGGCACTGTCGAATCTCAATTCCATAATCGCTCTTGCTTCCGGGAGCGTGGGACAGGCAGTGGCGGAAAATCTCATAAAAAACGGAACCCTTGTGAAAGCTGCCGACGAATATGTGATGCCGTTTTACCATGAGAAAAATCTCAAGGCGCAGAACTGCATACACAAATATTTTGCAGGGGAAAATTATTCAATCCACAAAGGAGAAGGCTCAATCTTCCTGTGGCTTCTTTTGAAAGACCTGAAGATTTCCACGAAGGAGCTTTATGTGCGGCTGAAAAAACGGGGAGTGGTCGTGGTGCCGGGAGAATACTTTTTCTTCGGTGAAGGAAGCTCTGGACATCCGCATTATGATAAATGTCTGCGGCTGAATTATGCACGCCCGGATGAAGAACTTGACGGAGGACTTAAAATCCTTTCTGAAGTATATAAGGATTCGCTGCTTGGCCGGTGATGAAAGATTCTGCAGGAGATTGTATGAAGGAATTTTTACCCTATGAGACTGTCCGCAACAACGGACTGAAGCTTGCCCACAAAATTTACATGGAAGACGGATTTGTGCCCGATGTTATTTATGCTTCCCTGCGTGGAGGCGCATACATGGCCAATATCATCAGCGAGTATTACAAAGTTGCGCTCAAAAATCACAAGCCTGTGCTCTATGCTGCTGTAGTTGCCAGAAGCTACACTGACGTGAAACAGCAGTCTGCGGTCCGCATTGACGGATGGACTTATTCCCCCGACTATCTGCGGCAGGGAGACAAAATCCTTTTGGTTGACGACATCTACGATTCCGGGCGCACTTTGAATTATCTTGTGGGTGTGCTTCTGGAAAAGGGCGTTCCCCGCGAAAACATCAAGGTGGTCGTGCATGATTACAAAGTCTACTCATGGAAGGAAAAACTTCCCATTCAGCCTGATTACTGGTGCCGCCGCTTCGACATAAACAAGCCCGAAGAAAATCAGTGGATAAACTACAACAGCCACGAGCTTGTGGGACTCACCGAAGACGAACTTGAGGAAAATTTTTACAAACCGTATCCTGAACTGCGTGAAGTTCTTGAACCCATCTTCAAAGAAAGTAAATAGGAGTGCTTATGCCTTTTCTCTGGCTTGCAGGATTGGATGAGGCCGGGCGTGGACCTCTTGCGGGGCCTGTTACAGCAGGATGTGTGATTTTAAGTCCTGATTTTCCCGTGGAGATTTTGAATGACAGCAAAAAGCTTTCCGAAAAAAAACGTGAAGCCGCTCTTTCCGTCATAAAAGAAAAATGTCTCTGGGGATTCGCCCGCGTGGAGCATGATGAGATTGACAGAATCAACATTCTTCAGGCAAGCATGAAGGCAATGGCTCTTGCATACGAGGACATGAAATCAAAACTTCCCGAGTGGTGCCGCAAAATGGGCTTCGACCTTCCTGATGAAAGTGAAATTGAAGCTGTGGCTGACGGAAACAAAACCCCCGACATTCCGTGCAGGGTCAGAAGTCTTGTGAAGGCGGATGCCGTCTGTGCCCCTGTAATGGCTGCAAGCATAATCGCAAAAGTGGAAAGGGACCGCATCATGAAGGATTATGACAGGATTTATCCTGAATACGGTTATGCAAAACACAAGGGATATCCCACCGAGGCACACAGAAAAATCTGCCGTGAAAAAGGGCCTTCTCCGATTCAGCGTCTTTCGTTCAACTATTGAGGGCGGGAAAGTTGTGAAAGAACATTTCTGGAAGATTTCGACAAAAGAAAATCTGGTCTCGTTTTTGCAGAGGAAACTGCCTCTTCTGTTTGCGCCTGTTGCAGTCTCGAACTCGAAAATCCGAAGACTCATTGTGGCAGGCTCTGTTTTCGTGAACGGCAGGGTCTGCACTGTTCCATCCTTTTCGCTGCGGCCGGGTTCCGAGGTTTTCGTGCGCATAGACGAAGAAAGATTTTTTTACGAAAAGCAGCCGGATGACATTGACTTCACACTTGAAGACAAGGATGTGCTTTTTGAGGACGAGTCGGTTATCGTGGTGAACAAACCCGCTTTCCTTCCCACCGAAGAGACCATTGTAAAGGGCAGGGGAAACATGCATCAGGCCGTGGTGGATTATTTGTGGAAGAAAAATCCGGCTCTCAGAAATCCGCCTTATGCAGGAATCATGCACCGCCTTGACAGGGAGACTTCCGGCACGCTTCTTTTCACAAAGACAAGGACCGTGAATGCCGCCGTGCACGATATGTTCGAAAATCACACGGCAAAAAAATGTTATAGGGCAGTCTGTTTCATGCGCAAAAAAATTAAAGAAGGAAAATCTTTCTCCGTGGAAAACTTCATCGGGCGCATAAGTCCAAAATCAGCGCAGTGCAAAATGGGTCTTCTTCCTGCCTCAAAAGGAGGTCAGAAAGCCGTCACTGATTTCAAAGTGCTTTCCGTGGAAGGCTCCTATGCCAAAGTCTTCTGCACACTTCAAACGGGCCGCACCCACCAGATAAGGGTTCATCTTTCGCTTTCGGATCTTCCGATTGCGGGCGACACATTGTACGGAGGCCCCGAAGGCTTTCCCGAAAATAAAGGCCGCATAATGCTCCACGCCTGTTCGCTCGAATTTCCGCATCCGCTCACCGGAAAAAAGGTCAGAGTTGAGGCACCGCTTCCGCCGTTGTTCTGAATGAGCTCTTTCAAGGAAAACTAGTTTCGTCACGCTGAACGAGGCCATGTCATGCTGAAGGAAGTTGTGTCATGCTGAACGTGGTTGCATGCAACCGAATTCAGCATCTCTCGTACAAAGGAGATCCCGAAACAAGTTCGGGATGACAGCGGTTGCAGGGCCCGGGATGACGGTGGTTGCGTGGATTGAATGCTACGCCTGATTGGAAGGGCCGCTTCAGCGGTTCACGCCGGAGGCGGGAATGGAGGTAGCGAAGCGTACGGAACCCTGGAAAGCAGGATGCGCGGGGGACTGCGTATGCCGCTTGATTGGGCCTGTCGTCCAGATTTATATATTTTCCTTCAGGCTTAATGATGTTGAAAGTGTTTTTCCGAAAAAAAATTTGAGAATTTTTGAAAAAATTATGAAATATTTCATAATATCGTGTATAATGTAGGTATGAGAATTTTACTTGTAGAAGATGAAGTACGCCTTTCACAGGCATTGGTTGAAATCTTTCAGAAAAACCGCTACGGGGTGGATGCCGTATACTCCGGTCCCGATGGACTCCGTTATGCACAGAGCGGCATTTACGATGTGATTATTCTTGACATCATGCTGCCGGGTATGGACGGTCTTTCGGTTCTGCGGGCGCTGAGAGAAGAAAAAAATTCTGTTCCGGTGCTGATGCTTACCGCAAAGGATGAAATTCAGGACAAAGTGAACGGTCTTGATGATGGTGCTGATGACTACATGACGAAGCCTTTCAGTACGGATGAACTTTTGGCGCGTGTCCGTGCACTTTCAAGGCGCAAGGGTGAGGTGAAGGAGGATGTTGTCACATTCGGCGACCTGACCTTGAACAGAAGCACTTGTGAACTCCAGAAGGTCAACGGGGGTGCCGTCAAGTTGTCTTTGAAGGAACTCCAGATTATCGAGCTGCTTTACGAGAATCCTCACCAGATCATCAAAAAGGAACGCATAATCGAGAAGATTTGGGGCGGAGATTCTGATGCGGAGTACAACAACGTGGAAGTCTACATTTCTTTTATCCGCAAGAAGATGGAACAACTCGGCGTTACGACCCAGATCCGCACCGCACGTGGAATCGGATATTCCCTGGAGGAAGGTAAATAGCGTCTGCCATGGAAAAGCGGGATGTTTTTCTCAGGCTGCGTCTCAAGATGATGCTTGGAATTCTTTTGGTCCAGGTATGCATACTCGCAGTTCTTATGATTCTCCTCAATGTTTCGGTTTATTTTTCAAACCGTTCGGATGCGGATTCTTTTATGCGGCATCTGATTGAGAGAGGCGGAAGGATGGCGAGTTATACGCAGGGGTCGGAACTGAGGGATAAGATGGTCAGAGAAAGACTTTCCGAGCGCGGCATTCCCTTTGAAATTGCGAATGATATTCCCCGGCGTTTTGAATTCCTGAGCGAGGGGCCCGCTTTCCATGATTATTATTCGGTCCGTCTTGACACAAAAGGGCAGGTTGTGCGTGTCTATCATGCCCTTACTGATGATTCCACTTATAAATTCGGACAGAGTGTGGTCCGCAAGGCTCTTGCCTCGGGTAAGCTCGAAGGGGTTTCGGACGGCATGGGCTACATGATCCGTGAGACGCCGGAAAAGGACGGTTATATTGCGGTTGTGGTTGACTGTATAGCCGATCTGCGGCATCAGGTGCGTTTCTTTGTTTTTTCCCTTGTGATTTATGTGCTGAGTCTCGTTGTCACGGCTATTCTTTCGTGGCTTGTTTCAGCTGTGGTGGTTCATCCCGTCAAAGAGACCTTCGAAAGACAGAAGCAGTTCATTGCGGATGCTTCCCATGAGCTTAAGACGCCGATTGCCGTTATCTCTGCGAATGTTGCCGTTCTTGAACAGGAGATTCCCGACAACAAGTGGCTCGCTTACATAAAAACAGAAAATCTCCGGATGAGTTCGCTTGTGAAGGATATGCTGTATCTTGCCAAGGATGATGCGGGGCGTATGGAGTACAATATGCTTCCGTTCGATCTTGCCGAGGCCGCTGCATCCTGTGTCATGCCTTTCGAAAGTGTGGCCTACGAGCAGGGGAAGAAACTTGAGCTTGACATTCCAAAATCGGTGCTCCCGGTGATGGGGGATGAAACCAAAATCAGGCAGGTAATCATAATCCTTACGGACAATGCCATTAAGAATTCCGACAGGGATGCTCTTATCCGTGTGAGCGCAGGCATTGAGAATTCCAAGTGTTTCGTAAAAGTCTACAATACCGGCCGCGGTATTGCTCCGGAAGATATGGAAAAGATTTTCAACAGATTCTACAGGGCTGATTCTTCCCGCGACAGGGCAACCGGAGGTTACGGTTTGGGGCTTGCCATTGCCCAGTCCATCGCTGCGGGACACAGGGGCAGAATCTCCGTGCAGAGCAAAGTCGGTGCTTTTGCCGAATTCACTTTGACTCTTCCGCACTGGAAATAATCCGGCACTTGCAAAACCCGTCTTTTTTGGACGGGGTTTCAGCATGATATTAACTTTGTCTTAATATAGTCCAGTTTTTTTTAGAATAAATCTTTGCAAAGTGTTTTCCCTATAAAAAAGAACAGGGCTTCAGCATCAGTTCTGCTATTAGCGTTCAAAATGAGGCAGTGGGACGCAGGAAAAAAGCAAGGAGGGACCCTTCAGGGAGGAT
>ODAI010011122.1_pt1 | contig 10424 bp, 6 predicted proteins | sample 1539321 | NCBI WGS metagenome assembly ODAI01 (sample SAMN02144231, study PRJEB22623) | gut metagenome | biome: sheep rumen | host: Ovis aries | place: New Zealand | reverse complement strand
TTGATACCTGTCCAATCAGTACATTCAAATTTAACTTCAATCTTGTCACCGAAAATGCTCTTGTCGATATTGTTAAGATTCAATACAGCATTCTCTGCACCACCGAAGATTACGTTTGAAGATTTCTTGTTGCTGTCTACCGATGCGACACCATAGAACTGTGTCTGTGGAAGGCCAGATACATCGATGTTTACTGTCTCACCTGAAAGCTCACCATACCATTTGTACAACCACCATGCACCGTTTGGCTCATTGTTGTCTGCTGCCAAATCGCTAAGGTTGTTAGAGATGTGCCAGTATGCAAGGCAGGCTGTTACCTTTTCATCCTCGAAAAGACCAATCCATCTTGCAAGAGCACCTGGTACTCCAAGGTGTGTGAAATCGGCATATTCGTTGATAACGATTTCTCTTGGCTCTGTGATAAGCCCTGGCTCAAGCCAGTATTTCTTTTCAAGCTCTCTATAGTGAACTACATTATTATGGAAGTTATTGTACAAATCGTTGTTAAGCACATGCCATGAAATCTGATAAGGGATGCAATCATTTTCAGCACAGAACTGCATGTAAGTTTCTAACTGTCTAGCCTGATAGCAGCAGAAGTTCGGACCTGCCACCTTGGCATCCTTGTCAATTTCCTTTACGGCCTTATAAGCCTTGAGCCATGCTGCGTCAAATTTTGACATATCATTGCTCCAGATTTCGTTGAACCAGTTTCCTTCTGGCTCGTTGAATAGTACATATACTGCAGCGTCGCTAAGGCCAGCTTCCTTGGTCTGCTTAACCATAGTCTGAAGTTTTTCGCAATATTCATCCATTCCTTCATATTCGTATGGCCAGTTTGCATAGATATCTGGGCATGCGATTTGGATTGAATCGCCACCTGCCTCTAAGAAGGTGTCTGCCATGATAAGCACATCACCGTTTGGATGCTGTAAGCCCTCTGCTGGCTTCTGCTCACACATGTATGGCTTGATGGCAGTCTGGAGATTTACGCTAGGAACGTTATCCTCGCCTACTCCATAAAGATATCCTGTTGCACCGTGCTTTACAGGGCCTGTCTTTGCACTCATATCAATATCAAGTGTGCCACGTGATACAGGCTTTTTCATTTCTGGGAATGAGCTGTACAATTCCTTAACCTGGTCTTCTGTTAACGCCACATCATAAAACTCTACATCATCCATGTAGCCCTTAAAATCATTATCTGATGTGTAATATGATTTACCAAGGGATGCATATTTTAAAGTCTTAAGATATTCTGAATCAAGTAGCTTAGGTAGCACATCCACAACCTTTTTAGTGTTGTCAGCACCATCTGTATAGCCAAGGCTCTTACCGTTTAAATAAACCTTGTATTCATCCTCTTTAAATGTAACTGTAAGATACTGCCAAGCATCTCTTGTAAGCTGCTTATCAAATTTAACCTTTGTCTTTACATCTGTGCTTTCGTTTGGCTTACCTACATAAAGTGTCATATCGTAAGCGCCGCCACCTGCTGCAAATGCAAAATCAGGATCGTTCCACCAGTTTGCTCCTGAATTGGTTGCGCCGATTGGAGCGTTGCTCGCGTCAAATAGCTTAGAATAGTTCTGTGCATCTGATGAAGGATTAACCCAAAGTGACATTGTGAATTCACCGTTTTCACTATCTGCAATCTTTGCAAATAAATCCTCTGGCAAATCCATCGAGCCTTTTCCAGGAAGATATAATACACTGCTGTCCTTTTGCTCATCCTTTACAATCCTTGCATCATCGCGAAGCTTGTCCTTTACTGAATCCTCGCTCTCAAAATTGTAAGCATATACAGGACTTGGAATTTTATCATCTTCCTCTTTCAGCTTCTTCTTTTTCTTTTTATCCTTGTCCTCTTTATCTTCATCTTCCTCGGAATCCTCGTCCTCAGATTCTTCCTCAGATTCTTCTTTAACTTCCTCTTCTAAATCCTTTTCAGATTCAGCAGCTTCTTCCTTTTCATCCTTTTTGGAAGATTTCTCTTCTTTCTTTTCCTCAGACTTCTCTTCAGATTTTTCTTCGGATTCTTCCTCCTCAGTAGCCCCCTTCGCTACTTCTTCATCCTCGATTGTCTGCTCTTCGGCTTCCTTCACATCATCCACAGCCGCTGCTTGTACTGGCACCCCTGTTGCCACTACCTGCGATGCCAAAGCTAGGGCAATCGCTTTTTTCACCCACTTGTTTTTCATCACAACCTCCTCAATTATTATTCTCCTACATAATTTTCTGCTAGAGTTTTCCTCCAGATGTGGCTATACCTTCTATGAATTGCTTCTGGAAAATCACATAGATTACTATCATTGGCAGGCAAGCGATGAGAGCTGCCGCCATTAGCTCAGGATAGTTGGATGAGAACTGTCCCTGCATCTTTGATAGTGCGCTTGCCAGTGTGGTCTTGTTTGTATCAGGGCATACAATCATTGGCCACATCAAATCCTTATATGCAAATACCGCTGTGAAAATTCCCAGGGCAACCATTGATGATTTTGTAAGAGGCGCCATGATAAATAAGAATGTCTGGCCGATGTTGCAGCCATCTAATCTGGCAGCCTCCTCCAGCTCCTTAGGTAATCCCAAGTAAGCCTGTCTAAGCAAGAATGTTCCAAAAGCTGATACCATACCTGGGAACAGCAGGCCCAGTAGCGAATTGGTCCAGCCCAGCTTACTTACCATTACATACTGTGGAATAATGAAAATCTGTGATGGTATCATCATCTGAAACAATACCAGGGCAAACATCAAATCTCTACCTTTGAACTGAAGTCTTGCAAATGCATAGCCTGCTATTGTAGATGTAAGAACAGCGCAAAGCACGCGCAAGGCTATCATTGCAATTGTGTTAAAGTACAATCTTCCAAAATTGACGTTGTGGACTACCTTAACAAAGTTGTCTACCCTCCAATGTGACGGGAAGATTACAAATGGATCCATCTGTGTTGATTCGCCTACTGTTTTGAATGCTGTAAGCACCATCCATGCAAATGGAACCAGCATAATAAATGACATGATTATCAGTATGATATATATGATTACTTTGTTTTTATTTCTCATTTCATTCACCCCTTTTAGTTATAATGAACCCACTTCTTTTGGCCTATCATCTGTAGTACTGTAAAGAACATTATTACTACAAGAAGTACCACAACTACTGTGGCGCCATAGCCCTTATTACTCTGTGTGAATGAATATTTGTAGAACAAGCAAACCAGTGACTGTGTCTTCATAAGCGCCGGATTGTTGTTATCGATAACCATGTAGATAACATCGAATACCTGCATTGCCGCAATCACTCTTGTTACCAAAACAAAAAAGATTGTTGGTGAGATAAGAGGAATTGTAAGACTAAAAAACTGCTGCACTCCTGTTGCCCCGTCAATTGCTGCTGCCTCATAGTAATCCCTTGGTACCTCCTGAAGTCCTGCCAAAAACAGAACCATGTTGTAACCGATGATTGACCAGATACCGATGATTGCAATTGAATAGATTGCGATTTTTGGATTTGAAATCCAGTTTGTCTTGCCTGGTAATATATGATTCAAAAGGCCAAACTCAGAATTGTATAACCATCTCCAAACCATAGCGATAGCTGCTGGTGCTGCTACCATTGGAAGGAAGAAGATAGTTCTGAAGGTGCTCTTACCTTTTATTTTCCCATTTAAAAATACTGCTAAAACTAATGAAATGATTATAGAAATTGGAACCTCAACCACTGCATATTTAAGTGTATTCCATAGAGCCTGCCAAACCTCTGTGTCTGCAAAAACCTTTGCATAGTTGGCGCCGCCTACAAAGATATTTCCTTTTCCAAAATCTCCCGTTTTGAAAAAGCTCTGATATATTGTTTGAAAAATCGGAATGATATTTAGAACGATTAGACCTACCATAGTTGGCAGTATAAAAAGCCATCCCCAGATGAATTCGCTCCTCTGGCGATTAGTTATTTTCTTTTTGTTTCCCATAACATTATGTCTCCTGCTGTAGAAAAATAATCATCCTGTTACGGTCACAAGCATAATATTTCTCAGCTCAATTAATATTTTGCCTGAGAAACATTATAGCTTGTTACCTGCAGGATGAACCTTTATTTAACAAATATGAAGAAGAAAAAAAGTTACTCCTCGCTGAGAGTCTGATTCATGCTGTCGCAGATTTCCTTGCAAACAGTCTCAACATCCTTGTCACCTGTCCAAGCTTCCTTGAGCTTTTCTGTCTGCATATCCTCCCAAACTGTTGTGTACTTAGAATATGGTCTGAATACTAAATCTGCATCAAGCATCTTCATGTGACCGTTAAGATCAAATACGTCTGTGCAGTTTACCCAAAGGTCTGAGCAGCCTTCATAAGCTGACATTGTAACGCCAAGCTCTGCCTGCTTCTCCTGCATCTCCTTGCTACCAAGCCATTCGATAAGTGACCATGCAGCATCTGGATTCTTTGTGCTTGCTGAAGCAGCCCAACCTAAACCATTGTAGATAGATACTCTCTTGCCTGTCTTAGCATCCTTAGGAAGAACTGCAACATCACAGTTTGCTGCTGTGTATTCGTTATCCTTGAATGCTGCTACCATCCATGAGCCCTGAGTTACCATAGCAACCTTGCCTGACTCGAAGAGTACATCTGCACCTGATTCAGAGATTGTGTTAAGATCTGGACAAGAGCCATCCTGTACCATATCTACAAACATCTTGATTGCCTTAACTGTGTTTGGATTGTCATAGCCTGATGACTTCTTATCATCGCTGATGATTTCTCCACCCATAGAATATACTGCATTGTAGAATGAATCCTGGTTGTTAGATGGAGCAATTGCATATCCCCAGTGATCATCATTTGTAAGCTTTGCTGCTGCATCTACAAAATCATCCCATGTCCATGTGTCGTCTGGATAATCAACGCCCATCTCATCAAAGATTGTCTTGTTATACCAAAGTGCGATTGTATCGATGTCCTTTGGAACTGCGTACTGCTTACCGTTTAACTGATAAAGGTTTACGATACCTTCATAGTAGTTGCCCATGTCAATCTTATCGCTAGCTGCGATTTTGTCTGTTAAATCCATGAGCATATCGTTTTCCATATACTTCTGTGCCTGGTTTGAATGCATCCAGAATACATCAGGTAATTCTCCGCCAGAAGCACCTGCCTCTAGAAGTGTCCAATAATCATCCCAGCCTACAACCTGAATAGTAGCCTTTACCCCTGACTGTGCTGACCATTCATCAATGATTTCCTGTAGTCCTTTTCTCTGGTTTTCATCCCAGATTGAAACAGTAAGCTCTCCTTCAACGCTTCCCTTCATTGCCTCTGTTTCTGTAGCAGTAGAATCCGCTGTTTCTCCTGTCGATGTGGAATCTGCAGCACCGCCGCATGCCACCATTGACATTGCCATTACTGAGCTCAGTAATAGACTTGTTAATTTCTTCGCCTTCATGCTAAAAAACCTCCCTCTATAATATATTTAGCCTCTCTTCTCTGAAGATATTTTCATATTAACTTCCTTTTAAATCCGTTTGTATGGATTTCTGATACCAACAGATGTCAATTTGTGACTTATGCCTCCAATATATAAATTCGTGAAGAGTGGTCTCCATCACTTTCAAACCAGAATTTATTCTTCTCGCTCATAGATATTCCAGCTTCCATTAAATAGTCACCGTACATCTTGGCAGCGCCGTTGATTGTGTACTGGTAATCAGGATTAAGGCCTGCAAGCTTCACCTTTTCGATACCCATGTTAGGCACATTTTCCTTCTTGTATGTGGTAAGGATTGCCTTTTTCTTATCATCAGAAACAACCATCCATGATGCGATGTTATGGTCAAATGGAGACTGCAATCTGTAAATTGTACCGTACTGGAACAGTTCGCGATTCTCCTTCATGAACTCAATCTGCTTCTTTACCTCTTCAAAATCTTCATCACTGATTTCATTTAAATCTAATTCGTAGCCAAAGGTTCCAAAGTAAGCGATGTTGGCTCTGTCATTAATCTTCATGCTTCTGCCTGTCTGAAGATTTGGAGAAGCTGATACGTGAGAGCCCATTGATGCTATTGGATAGCCGAAGCTTGTGCCATACTGAATCTTGACACGCTCGTAGCCATCTGTATCATCTGAACACCAAGCCTGTGGTGCATAGTAAAGCATTCCTGCGTCAAATCTGGCTCCACCGCTGGCACATGATTCAAAAAGGATGTCAGGGAATGCTTCCTTTAATCTTTCGTAAAGGCTGTATACCCCTAAGATATATTTGTGATAAATGGTGCCCTGCTCCCTTGCATCATGATTCTGGCTAAAGCATTCTGTAATGGAACGGTTCATATCCCATTTGATATAATCGATACTTGCTGTAGATATCACCTTGTAAAGCTGGTCGTAAAGATTGTCCACAACCTCTGGCTTTGAATAATCAAGCACCATCTGGTGGCGGCCTAAGGTTCTCTTTCTGTTTGGAGCAGCCAGTACCCAATCAGGATGTGCTCTGTACATATCGGAATCCTCGTTCGTCATTTCTGGCTCAATCCAAAGACCAAACTTAAGGCCCATGTCATTAATCTTCTTAGACAATCCTGTGATTCCCTCTGGAAGCTTGTCAGTATTTACTACCCAGTCTCCAAGTCCTGCATAATCATCATTTCTTGCGCCAAACCAACCATCATCAAGGACAAAAAGCTCTACTCCAGCTTCCTTGCCCTTTCTTGCAATGTTAAGGATTTTCTCTTCTGTGAAATCCATCTCTGTTGCTTCCCAATTGTTTAGAAGGATTGGTCTTGGCTTGTTTTTATAGCAGCTTCTAACCAGGTTGTTGTTCATCAGCTTGTGAAGATTCTGGCTTAAATCATTTAATCCATCCTGAGTGTAAGTAATGATAACCTCTGGTGTATCAAAGCACTCCTGTGGAGCCAATGGCCAGCTAAACCACTTTGGGTTTATGCCCATGTTGAATCTAAGCTTTCCGAAGGTATCTGCCTGAGTCATGACAGTGAAATTGCCGCTGTACACAAGGCTGAAGCCCATAGCCTCGCCCTTAAATTCATCTGTATTCTTGCGCTTCATTATTACAAATGGATTGTAGTTCGCACTTGAATGACCTCGCATGCTTTCTACTGATGCGATACCATGGGATACGTCGCGCGTGATAGGTGTTCTTTCTCTACCCCAGGCTCCTTCAAAATGCATAAGCTCATAATTGATATCAGGAATATCAAGATTGCAGCTTAAGGCTTTTTCTATCTTAAATTCTTCTACTCCTACATTTTTGATTCTGGTATGGCGGCAGACTACAGGGTAATCTCTCCAAATGGTGTAATACAATGTAGCTTCTATTCCAGCCACTTCATCCCTGCAGATGATTTCAAGAGTCTTTGCTTCATCATCAGTATTTGTATATGTAGCAGGAAGTCCTGGTATAGTCTCCTTGCTATCGTAAATACGATAACCGCTAAAGATTAGATTTGTTACTCTAGAGCCATTAGCCTGAAGAATCTCGTAAGCAGGGTCTCTAAAATCTCCATTACCGAAAGCTGGATATTCTAAAAGAGCCAGCTCCTTAGTGTAGTTTTCCTCTTCCTTCACGTTACAGCACAAAGGACGTAATCCTGCAGACTGGTAATCAAGCACCACCTGGTTTTCATTTATTCTTTTTCCGAAGTACAGCTGGCCGATTTCGCCGTCTAGGCATATTCCAATTACGTAGCTAATCTTTGAATTAAAAAGATGAAATTGTTTTTCCTTCTCATTAAACTTTATATCCATTTTGTCTCCTCGCTTCTTTCATTTTTGCTATAATCATTATATTGACATCGCTATTTTATGTTGATGTCGTAATTTTATATTTTCATGTCACTTTGTGACATCATAGGGAGAATGGAATGAACGAAACTGGGGTAGACAAAGTAAAATTCGTGGATATGACAAGTTCAAATGATTTCTATTTGTTTGAAGTAGGCTGGTATAAATGCGAACCATCCTACAGCTATGGTCCGATTATTAGAACTAGAACGATTTTCCACTATGTAATTTCTGGAAAAGGGTATCTTATATTAGATGGAAAAAGATTTGATATTCATGCTAACCAGGGATTTCTGATTCCTGCCAAATCTATGGCTTTCTATGAAGCAGATAAGGATGACCCTTGGTCATATGCTTGGATTCATGTGGACGGTCCTAGAAGCACCGAGCTTTTTGCCAGCGCAGGTATTACCGCAGAAAATCCTGTATTTACCCCAGATGGGGATGCCAGTGAGATTGAAGTATTCATTTCTGATATTTATGATAACTCTGACAAGGAATGTTACTGCTACAGTAAGGTTTATGAATTCTTCAATTGCCTCAATACTAAATCTATAAACAAGCAACCTGAAGTGGAGATAGACCCAAGGCTTAATTATGTAAAAAGTGCAATTAGATATATTCAGCTGAAATATTCAGAGCCTATTAATGTGGAAGATATTGCAAGAGCCTGTGGGCTGAACCGCAGTTACCTTACGCGCGTTTTCAAGCACGCCACTGGATACACCCCGCAGCTATATCTTGCCACCTACAGAATAAAAAAAGCCTCGGAATTGTTATGTAACACATCTGAATCCATCAATAATATTGCTATTATGGTTGGATACTGCGATGCATTTACATTTTCCAAGGCCTTTAAAAGATATAAAGATATGTCACCAAGTGAATACCGAAAGCAGCATGGTGTTTCTCAATAATTTTTTTACTTACCAGCCTGCTCTCTCTTAGCAATCATAGGTAAGATTACGCCAAGTGCTGCAAGCACGATTGGTGTAAGAATGTTGAGGAATGTGTTGAACATATCACCCTCTACATACATACCAAGTAAGCAGCTAGCTGCTGTTACGAAGAAGCACCAGCAACCTGCGAAGATTGCTACAGCCTGATTCTTAACGAACTTGTACTCAGGATTGAACTTCTCACCAGCCTTACGAAGCATGATGTATGCGAAGAATACCCAAAGGTAACGAAGTGGCATACATACTGAGTTAAGCTTTGTAAGCTGCTTAAGAACTACTGCTGCACCAGGAACGAATGACTGGATAAGGATGATAGCACCTGAAAGAACTGCAACCATCTTGATACCATTTACATAAGCGCCTGCATCGTTCTTCTTAAGAAGCTTAGATGGGATAAACTCTCTAGCATCCTCGTTATCAAGAAGCATACGAAGTGGTGCATCGATTGAAATAACAAGTGTTGAAAGCTGACCGATTGCATTGCAAAGTGCGTAGATAATCATGATAGCGTTACCAACATGATAGTACTCACCAAGCTTCTGGAATGCCCAGTATGAACCATTTGAATTGTAAGCATCAAAGTTAGCATTAACATCAGCTGGATCAAACATCATACCCATAGCGATTGTACCAAGGATAGCACAAACCATAACCATAACTGCAAGTGAAATCATTGCCTTAGGGAATCCCTTTGATGGGTTTTCTACCTTGTTAACGTATGGAGAAATCTTCTCACATCCACCTACTGCAAATACAAGGATAGAAAGTGATGTAAAGTACTTAACGTTGAATGATGGAATAAGTGTCTGTCTTGTAAATTCCATTGGAACGTATGCTGCATGTGGGTTGATTGCAGGTGCTGCAAACATCATAAGGATGTAAAGAATAGACATTACAAACATAGATGTACCAGCGATAGTTGCAAGCTTCTTAAGTGGGTTAAGACCACGTGAAGCAACATAGCAGAATACAAGTAAAATGATAAATGTTACAAGCTGAACTGCAAGTGTTGGGAAGCTATCGTATGTCTCACCATTTCTGAATACTGCCCAGCTAAGAGCCTTTAAGCCACCTGATGACTTAGAAGCGATGTAAGTGATGTGGCAAGCCCAGTATGTCCAACCTGCATAGTAAGCTGCCTTTGCACCAGTTGTTCCGAAAATCCATGAGCTGACACCTCCGCCTGATGTCTTGAATGCTGAACCAAGCTCACCTACCATAAGTGCGTATGGCACGAAGTAGAGTGCAAACATAAGAATCCAGCTAAAGATGCTCTGGATGCCGTTAAAGTAGATAAATCCGTTTAAAACGTTTCCGAATCCCCATACAGTAGAAAACGCCATAAACGCAAGTGTGGACCACTTGATTTTTTTTGAATCCATTAATTAAATGTCCTCCCTTTTTTCTTTATCGATTTAAAGCGAATATCAGTATTATACAGCATCTCTTTAAAGAATTAAATCAGGAATTAAATATTCAGACAATTCGCTTTAGCACTTTAAATGGCTCACCTATTTATTAAATTGTAATTATATAGCTTTTGTAGTCCACTGGCTGCAATCCCAAACGTCTGTAGCAAGACCCTCATAAAACTCCGGTTCATGGCAAACCATAAGGATACTTCCGTTGTATTCCTTAAGGGCACGCTTTAACTCATCCTTGGCA
>ODAI012951795.1_pt1 | contig 10425 bp, 11 predicted proteins | sample 1539321 | NCBI WGS metagenome assembly ODAI01 (sample SAMN02144231, study PRJEB22623) | gut metagenome | biome: sheep rumen | host: Ovis aries | place: New Zealand | reverse complement strand
CAAAAGGCAGGGGAGCCAAGTCCGGAAGGGATAAACGCTGAAGGCATCTAAGCGTGAAGCCCCCCTCAAGATGAGACATCACAAGACCCCTTGAAGAGTACAAGGTAGATAGGCGTGAGGTGTAAGTGCGGCAACGCATTCAGCTGACACGTACTAATCGGTCGGAAGCTTATCCTTACGTTCTTGGAAGGTGAAAACCTTTTTCGGTGTTCAGTTTTGAAGGTACAGATAATATGAGAGTATTGCATAAATAGTGCAATGCTCTTTTTTGTTTTGTAAATCGACTAATTCTGTAATTGAGAAGAGACGGTTACTGTAATATACTAACAAGCGTATGGGAATTCACGTTCTTAAGTTTAAACAGTGATCTTTGGATAAAGACAACAGGACAGTAATATGGAAAAATTATTTGACATCAATGAATCCGGATACAGTGTGCGATGCAAGCTCTATTGCAGTAGTGCTGACGCAGTGAAAAGAGTCGTCATTTTCGGGCACGGATTCGGAGGCCATAAAGACAATAGAGCAGCTGAAAAATTCGCATCGAAGATCATTTCCAAACACAAGGATATCGGCGTGATCACATTTAACTGGCCGTGTCACGGCGATGACGCCCGCAAGAATCTTCTTCTTAGCGAGTGTGACATGTATCTTACTTATGTTATTGACTATGCGAAAAAAAGGTTTCAGACAGAAGAGCTCTATGCATATGCGACGAGTTTTGGCGGCTATTTGTTCCTGAAATACATAGCGGAACATGGAAATCCTTTTAAAAAGATCGCGCTCCGCTGTCCTGCGATCAAGATGTATCAGTCGATCACCAATCGCATAATGTCCCGGGACGATCATGACAAAATCCTCAAAGGCAAACCGGCTCTGGTGGGTTTTGACCGCAAGATCAAGATCGGAAAGCAGTTCCTGGAGGACCTTGAAGAGGCAGATATTACCAAGTACGATTATATGGATTTTGCGGATGATATTCTCATTCTTCACGGAACGAAGGATGAGGTGATCTCTTTTGACGACTCCGCGGAATTTGCGGATCAGAATGTCATTGAATTTGTGCCGGTTCAGAATGCGGACCACAGGTTTACGGATCCTAAGACAATGGATCTCGCGATCCACACGATCATAGAGTTTTTTGATCTGTGATCTATTACCATGGATTTAACAGTATTTTGACCTGCTGTAATCTTCAGGTCATGGGAGAAAAAGTATGAAACTGAGCTTTGACCCGCTGGACCGGAAATATAGTTCTGGAAGATATCCCATTTACGCGATGAACGGGATGATCAACTGCTCAAGTCCTTTGGCGGCAGCCGCAGGAGAACAGATCCTGAGAGAAGGCGGCAGCGCGATGGATGCGGCAGTAGCTGCAGCTGCAGCGCTTACCGTTGTGGAACCCACATCGAACGGAATAGGCTCAGATGCCTTTGCGTTAATTTGGTCGCAGAGAGACGGAAAACTATTCGGTCTTAATTCCAGCGGACGCGCGCCGATGCTCGCTTCGATCGATAAGATCAGGGATGAGGGGAAAGATATCGATGGGAAAATGCCGACACACGGATGGACTCCGGTGACCGTTCCCGGTGCGCCGGCTGCCTGGGCGGCGATCGTGCAGAGGTTCGGGAGACTCTCTTTGTCCCGGGATCTGGAACCTGCGATCCGCTTCGCGGAGGACGGATATCCCTGCCAGCCCAACCTCTCAGAGGCCTGGAAACGGGCTTATAAAGCCTATAAAAGGGATTTTGACCAGCCCTGCTTCGATGGATGGTTTAAGACATTTGCGCCGCTTGAAAGGGCTCCTGAGCCGGGTGAGATCATACAGCTGAAAGATCATGCACGCACTCTTGCGAGCATCGGAGAGACCGATGCTGAATCATTTTACAAGGGTGAACTCGCTAAGCGAATCGATGAGGAGAGCAGAAAATACGGCGGATATCTGCGCTATGAGGACCTGGCTGTACATAAGGCGGTTTGGGTCAATCCGATCAGCGTCTCATACAGAGGCTATGACGTCTGTGAGATCCCGCCTAACGGACAGGGAATCGCAGCGCTCATGGCGCTCAATATTTTGAAAGAGTTTGAGTTTACTCAAAGAGACACTGCGGAAACCATTCACAGGCAGATCGAGGCCATGAAGATGGCTTTTGCAGACGCGTTTCACTACGTGTCCGATCCGGCCAGAATGGTGATTGATTATCACGCACTTTTGACGCCTGAATACGGTGCAATGAGAGCTTCAGAAATGACGGACCGCGCACAGGTCTGGACGAACCGGATCCCTCCCAAAAGCGGGACTGTCTACCTGTGCTGCGCGGACGGGGAAGGCAATATGGTGTCGTACATTCAGTCCAATTATATGGGCTTCGGATCTGGGATCGTGGTGGACGGAACCGGAATTGCTCTGCAGAACCGCGGCGCTGATTTTTCGCTGGATCCCGGACACATCAATTGCCTGATGCCGGGCAAGAGGACCTACCATACGATCATTCCCGGATTTCTGATGAAAGACGGAAAAGCGATCGGGCCATTCGGCGTCATGGGCGGATACATGCAGCCACAGGGGCATGTGCAGGTAGTGACGAATATGATCGACTTTCACATGGATCCACAGCAGGCGCTGGATGCCCCTCGCTGGCAGTGGAAGCGTGACGGAACAGTTTCTGTGGAGAGCAGTTTTGACGCAACTATTGCAAGGGCGCTCCAGAGAAAAGGTCACGACGTTCATGTCGACCTGAATACTTCGTCATTTGGACGCGGACAGATCATTCTGCGAATGGATAACGGTGTACTTGTCGGAGGAACTGAGTCAAGAACAGATAGTAATATAGCGTGTTTCTGAAATAGCCATCGAGTTTTGGCAAAATAGTAAAAGCGACAAAAACAGCCCGGAATAAAGAGTGATTGGCACTCCACCGGGCTGTTTTTGTATATTTACGACGTTAAATCCATATTTAGCGGCGTAATAGCCGTCTTTTACACTGCTCTTTTTTGCCTGCTATGTAATTACAGATCAGCAATTATTAGTCACAATCAAAGATCGCTTTTTTGGCAATTCTGTCAGCATACTCACTTTTCCATCTCAAGTGAGGCTCTGATGCAGCATATGCGGGAAGCGCTTCCTTATCCATATCAAAAATGATCATAAGGTCGTAACGGTTTGCAATATCAGAATTAGAGACACACATGTCCAGCTTGTGGATTCCCGGGATCTTCAGGCACTCCTTGAAGATGTCGCGCACAGGCTCCACCAGCGCTTTCACATCTGTTCCCTCTGTAAACTTCACAATGATATAGTGTTTCATATGTTCTATCCCCTTTCATGTGTATCCGGTCAATCTTTATCATCTGTTAAATAGAAATCTCTGAATTTCCTTAATTTCCAGCTATCGAACCCATATTCGACTTCCATATAGTTCTCGTAGGTTCCGTATCGCTCAAGAATCTCAGACATCGTCATATCAGCTGATTCGGAAAGAACTCCTTCGATCATTGTCAAGAAAGACTGGGCGTTGCCTGACATATTGGATAAAGTGCGATATTTGTGCATTAGTTTGTCGATCTGAGCCACCCGGTTAATATTGCTCTGAAGGTAATCTTTCCTGACGATCTCTTCGGGAACGCCAAGGGCCAATAAAACCAGCATCGCGGCGATTCCTGTCCGGTCCTTGCCGTTTGAACAGTGGAACAAAAGTGGTGCTCTTTCGTTCAGAAGGCAGTCGAACATGAACTTATAAGACTCATTTGAGAACGCCAGCGAAGCTGAATAACTGGAGATCAGCACTGAAGCCGGATTACCTTTCTGATCCTTGTCGAAGATCAGGCTGGCCAGTTCCCAAGGGGAATTCAGATCATCAAGGATATTCTGGAAGGCGGCGCACTTGTTATAATAATCTGCACCTTCGATCAGCGGGTCGGGCTTCTCTGAAGCTTTCTTTTCGGAGCGGAAATCGAGAATGGTCTTAAGGCCCAGCTTTCGGACCGGGACCAGCTCTTTCTCGTTGAAAGAAGCCAAGGCAGCACTTCTGAAGATCAGTCCCCGCCGGATATGCCTGCCGTCCGATGTCGCGAGTCCGCCAAGATCTCTGATATTTAGTTCAGGCGGAAGCTGATCGATCGATTTATACTCGGTCAGCTGCTCTCCCTGCGGTTCAGTGTTTTGATTATATGTATCCATTGTCCAAAGATCAGAAACCTACGATGATGCCGCCTCGCTCTGCATAGTAGCTGCAGAGGCCTCTTGTTCGCATAATGCGGACTTCCATATCGGCATAGGTGCTTTCAACAGCTTTCTTGAGATTGTCTGCGAATTCCTGGTTCTCACAGTGGGAAATGACGACGCAGCCTTTGTCGGCGACGCGCTCCTTGAAATCGTTCATGATCACCTGAAGCGTGCGCTTGCCGCCCTTGGCGATCTTTTTCATCTTGATCGTGCCCTCTTCACTTGCGATCCCGACGCCCCAAAGGCCCAGATGACCGAGCACAATGCCGGCGATCTTCGGCATCCTGCCGTTGTTTACCAGATTGTGATAGGAAGAAAGAGCAAAGATCAGCTTGTGCTCATCCATAAACTTGTGGATCTCCTGCTTGACCTCCTCAAATGAAAGTTCCTGAGAGATCAGTTCGCGGAGCTTATAGATGATCATATTGAGGCTGGGGCCGGTTCCCCTGGAATTGAGGATCTCGATTTTTCTGTCCGGCTGTTCCTCAAGGACCATTTCTCTCGCTGTGCAGGCGCTGTTATAGCTTCCTGAAAGGTTTGCCGAGATCGTGATCGCAAATACATCGCCTTCCTCGCCGAATTCCCGGACCCATTCAGCCGGAGAGGGACATGAGGTATAACTCTTGCTGCTGGAGGCCATGGCGCTGACCAGTTCATGGACATCTAAATCGGCGTTATCAACATAATCCTTGCCATCAACCGTGATCACAAACGGAACTGTGGAAAAATAGAGGTTTTCAGGCTTGTGATCGAGATCAAATATGTCACAACTTGAATCTGCGATGATCCTCCACTTCATATTATTCGGCCTCCTCTCTATCCCTCTGCAGAATTCTCTTCAGCTTCTGCTGTGGGTTTCTCTGCGGATTCTTCAGCCTCTTCTGCGGATTCTTCAGTTTCTTCTGCGGATTCCTCTTCGGCTTCGAGCGCTGCGTCGAGAGCATCTTCGGGAATTGTCTCATTCATCGCATTTTCTTTGATTGTAAAATTGTGGACCATTTTGAGAAGCTGAATGGCGATTCCGATCTCGCAGCCGGCAACAAAAGCGAGTCCGGCCAGAGCTGCTTTCATTTTTTTATTCATTGTGGTTTTCTCCAATTGATTTAGATTTCAAAACAACATCAAAAAGTATTGAACACTGCTATAGATCAATTTCATTATATAAGATTCTGTAGAGGAAATATATACAAATCTGTCGGTATGGCAAAAATGAAGCTTATAAAGTTTATATCTTAAAGAAAAAAGACAGATCCGTCTGGGAATCTGTCTTTTCATTTAATCGGGTTACTAATATCTTAAGCTTTATTGGTCCTGTTCTCGAAATTCTCGACGACCTGGGTCAGCAGTTTGACTGTCCCGTCGATTCCGAGCAGCCCTGTGTCGAGGGACATATGGTAGGTGTCCGCTCTTCCCCACTTCTTCATCGAATAGTAATTGTAATAGCTCTGCCGCTGTTTGTCCTTGCGGAGGATGAATTCGCGAAGCTTATCGGGGGTTACCTTCTCTGTATCCGGGACTTCGGGATACTCTGCAGCACGAGCCATTCGGAAGGATTCATCAGCGTGCAGGAAAAGGTTGATCACATTCGGGAAGTCCTGAAGCGCACAGTCCGCACAGCGCCCGATGATCACGCATGAGCCTTCATCTTTCGCGATCTTCTTGATCGTATCAAACTGAGCCAGGAAAATCTTCTGGCTGATCGGCATATCTGTGAACGTCGTGTTGGTGAACCCGAAAGAATAGGTATCCATTACGAGATTGTAGAGGAAAGAGCTTGTGGGGCGTTCATCCTGCTGTTGAACGATCTCCTGGCAAAATCCACTGTCCTTCGCGACCTTGGAAAGAAGTTCAGAGTCATAACAATTGATCCCGTAATGAGCGGCGAGTTTCTGTCCGACTTCTCTGCCGCCTGAGCCGAATTGTCTTCCAATCGTGATGATAGTCTTCATTTTGGACCTCCATAAAGGGATTTAAATGTACGTCTCTATTATATACTTTCAGAGCTAATCATGCAATTCATATAATTATTCCGTTAATTATCCGGATATATTGTCTAATTTGCCGAGAATGTCCTCAAAATACTGAGGAAGAGGTGCATTCGTCTCAATATACTCTCCCGTTCTGGGATGTACAAATCCAAGAATGCCGGCGTGCAGACACTGCCCCTGCGTCTTAAAAGGTGATTTTCTCTTGCCGGCATAGACCTCATCGCCAAGCAGCGGATGGTGGATGTAAGCCATATGCACACGGATCTGGTGTGTGCGTCCGGTCTCCAGACGACATTCCACATATGTATAGGAACCAAAGCGGCGCAGTACCTTGCAGTGCGTGACCGCTCTTTTGCCGTCGGCCCGGACAGCCATCTTCTTGCGGTCCTTGGGATCTCTTCCGATCGGCTGATCCACTGTGAATTCGTCTTCCGCTATGTTGTCATAAAGAATGGCAAAATAGCGCCTTACGATAGAGTGCTCCTGCAGCTGTGCTGCAATGCTGTTATGCGCGAAATCATTTTTACAGATGATCACGCTGCCCGTGGTGTCCCTGTCGATCCTGTGCACGATCCCGGGACGAAGGATTCCGTTGATCCCGGAAAGACTCTCTCCACAGTGATACATCACGGCATTGACAAGTGTTCCTGAGTAGTGCCCCGGCGCCGGATGGACCACCATTCCTTTGGGCTTGTTGACCACCAGAAGATCGTCGTCTTCATAGAGGATATCCAGCGGAATGTTCTCCGGCTTAATATCCGGGATCATCTTTTCCGGGAGAACCAATGTGATCTGGTCACCCTCGAGAACTTTCGCGCTCGGTTTGGCGGTCTGACCGTTCAGCAGGACACATCCGTCTTTGATGAGCGTCTTGAGATAGCTTCTGGACTGTCCTTCGGACAAAGAGGCGATCACGGTATCGAAGCGCTCGTGATCGAGATCTTCAGGAACAATAAATACACTGGCCTCATCCATCAATAGATCCTCCCTTGGAACTGAAGAAACTCAGGTCCTCCTCCTTGTAATAAAAGAGGATCAGATAGACCAGAACAAATACCGAACAGGTCACATAGATATCCGCGACATTGAAAACAGGAAAATCGATCAGAGAAAAATAAATGAAATCACGCACGTAATGAAGCAATACTCTGTCGACCAGATTACCGGCTGCTCCGGCACTGATAAACAGCAAAACGAGCCTCAAAGGAAGATACTTCTTATCTGAGGGGACCATTGTATACAGCCGGATCAGGATACACAGCGATACTGCGGAAATAATACCAAGGATTAAAGTTCCGTTCTGGAAAATACCGAAGGCGGCACCTCTGTTCTGGATATAATAGAATTCCAGCACTCCAGGGATCAGTTCAAAATGGATTCCGCCCTGCAGCGCTTTTACGGCAAGAGATTTGGTGAACAGATCGATCGCCACCAGTATAATGAACAATGCAGCAGCCTTGACCGCGCGAAGCGGTTGAACATTCATAGTGAGTCCTCCGTTAATATTATTTGAACCAGCGATCTATGACTATTTTGGTCAATAGACTGACTCGGTCAATCATTATTGCGGTTATGTTATCGGTCCCCTGGGATGGCCTGAAACTGTAAATGCATAAAAAGCGCACCAGCATCGATCCGGTGCGCTTTCAATATACACTTGCCTATTCCAATTACAGGGGATTAATTCCTGCCGCCGTAAGGCATGCTGAGCGTGCTGCTCTCGCTGCGGTCGATCCCGGCATGTGTGGAGATGTCGCCGGAGACATCGACATTTGCGGGGGTGATGACAAAGATATAATGTGAGATCTTCATGACATTTCCATGTACTGCGTAGCAGGATCCGGATGTAAAATCGATGATCCTCTGCGCGATCTCGACATCAAGGCCTTCCAGATTGAGGACTACTGTGCTGTTGGCAAGCAGTGTATCTGTCACTTCCCTTGCGTCATTTACAGATGTGGGCTTGATAATGCATACTTCCATTCCGGCCTCTGAATACTGTTTCTTGACCTGACGGGTAGCTGCTGATTCGCTTCGATCAATGGCTGAAGAAGTGCTTCCAAAACGCTTTCTAGGCTTGGGAGCAGGTGCGGAAGTCTCTTCCTCTTCCGGCTCGGAAGTTACTGAAGCAGCGGGTACAGATCTGGTTGACTTGGTCTCCTGGATCGGGGGCTTGTCGTCTCCGTAATAATCCTCGTCCTCGTACTCCTCCTCGTCTTCGTAATCTTCGTCGTCATTGAATTTCATGGCGTTGATCAGTTTATCCATAACACTCATATCCGTTTATACTCCTTTGTAATTATTCACCTGTGTGCAGCAGCCAAAAAACTGACCTGCTCAGGTGTAGACGCGCTCTCCAAAGATACCGGTGCCGACACGAATATGTGTCGCTCCCTCTTCCACTGCGACCTCAAAATCGCCGGTCATACCCATAGAAAGTTTACCCATAGACACATTATCGATGCATTTTTGACCGATGTCAACAGATAATTGCCGCAGGGCGGCAAAATACGGCCTGTTCGATTCGGGATCTTCCGTATACGGCGCGATGGTCATAAGGCCCTCAATATGGACGCCGGGGAGCACTGAAATCTCTCGTACCAGTGCCTCTGTCTGTGAAGGCGCTACGCCGAATTTGCTCTCCTCCGCGGCGGCGTTCACTTCGATCAGGATCGGCATGACGACCCCTGCCCGTACCGCTTCCTCACTGATCGTCTGCGCGAGGCGAAAGCTGTCTACACTGTGTATGAGAACGGTCTGGCCGATCAGCTGCCTGACCTTATTGCGCTGAAGGTGACCGATCATGTGCCACCTGATCTCATCGCTCATCTCCGGTTTTTTCTTGAGGATTTCCTGTACCTTGTTCTCGCCGAAATCCCTCTGGCCCGCGTCAAATGCTTCTTGCAGCATTTCAATCGGTTTGGTCTTGGTGACACAGATCAGCCGGACGCTGCTGCGTTCCCTCCCGGAGCGCTCGCAGGCGCTCTGGATCCTTTTTTCGACGGCGTCAATATTTTCTCTGATCAAAATCTGTTCCTTTCTGTCAAATGCATCGCGCATTGATTTAGTAATAATCATTCATCTTAATGGAATTTGCGAACAAGACGATGTAGTCGTATTCCTGAAGACCATAGATGGAATTGGGTTCGACGATCGCATATTCCTCATTCTGGTACTTGATCGTGATCTGCCTGAAATCCGGGTATCCCTTATTGATGTAATAGACGCCGATCAGCTCCGCCTGCTCGCCCAGGGTGAACTGTTCGGAGGAGTTCGGCCGGTCAATGATCTCACCTGCCCTCAGCACACTGTCATCCAGATAATAGCAGTCCTCATTTTCGCTGTAGGGAACAGCCGGAACGAACTGTACACTCTTCTCGTTGTTCTCCGTGTAGATCTCCAAAAGGACACCTTTCTGGCCGTTGGAGCCTTCAAACACGAACTGTTTGGGCACCAGGAAAAAGTTTCCCTTTGTGATCGAGCTGTTGGGGACCTTGAGGCCTGTCGCCTGTGCGGAGATCAGCTCCACATCCAGAAAGCGGTCGGCGCTGAATACCGACATGGAATTGCTGAATCTCAGATTCACGAAGTAGTTGCCCTCGTCATCACTCTTTGAAGAGACAGATGCCCATGAGACCATCTGGTTTTCCAGAAAACGCACCTGCATATATCCCTGGTCCACCAGACTCTTGGCCTCTTCTTCAGAGCCCACATGAATCGCAACGGACCAGTTCTCATCTGTGATGATCTTATAAGCCGGCTCTCCTGCCGTGATCCTGGTTCCGTTTACAAGCTGATTCTTCTTGTATCCGGAGGAATCAAAATCTTCCGCGGTGAGGTTTTCAAATGTAATGCCTTCGCAATTGTCGACGGCGTACAGGATCTCTCCTGATTCTTCCGAGTAGCACGGATGGATCTTAGTGGAGCTGAGATCAGGAATCTCGCTGAGCACCTTTCGGTTGGAAATCTTCTGTGCAGTGCTCACTGCGCCGCTTTTAAAGTCGTAGACAGTGGAAAAATTGCCGGGGGTAAACTTCCTTGAAAAGGAAATTGCTTCACTTCTGAAACGGCCGATGTCCTCTGCAGAAAACAGCGGCTCTTCATCAGAAGTCAGGTAGTCAGTGATCTTTCCCTCTTCATTGACTGTGAAAGCAAGTTCTCCGACAGGGATCCTGTCTCCTTCTTTGTTGTAATAGTTGATCGTGCCTGTGT